>Ga0272448_1002167_pt1 | contig 25174 bp, 14 predicted proteins | sample YNPCB0191_FD_202220 | JGI IMG/M metagenome (GOLD analysis project Ga0272448, IMG submission 202220) | Hot spring sediment microbial communities from Yellowstone National Park, WY, United States - YNP-CB-019-1 | ecosystem: Environmental > Aquatic > Thermal springs > Hot (42-90C) > Sediment... | reverse complement strand
CGCATGCGCGGCACGAGCTGAGGCGGTGGGGCGGCGGGCATGCCTGCGATGAAGCCGATTCCGAAATGCGGAGCGGCTTCATTTTCCGGTTTTTCGCGAACGGGGCACAAAATCCAAGACCCAGCATAATCGGTCGTTGACATCCATTTTGTTCACCGGTATAATTCGCCCGCTTCAGTGTGAATGCCAGGTCTTTTCCCTTCCCCAAGGAGGTGATGCCGCCCATCGAGTTCCAATCACTGATTGATCGATGAACGATTTGCTCTACCACGACTCGGTAGCGAGATGCCGAGCCAATTTCCGAAGGAGGAGAACGAATGAGCACTGTTCTGATCAAGAGACTTTCCGTGTTGGCGGCTCTGGTCGCCATCCTCTCCGCCGTCGCGGCGTGCGCAGCACCTCCGACCCCCGCGCCGACATCGGCACCCCCAACCAGCGCGCCGGTCGCTCAACCGACGACAGCTCCAGCGCCAACTCAGGCACCGACTGCCGCAGCAACGACCGCCCCTACGGCTGCGCCGACCAAGGCAGCCGCTTTCACCGGACTCAAGTACTCGGCACCGGACTGCAACTATACGGATGCGAATAAGAACCCTGCCGAGTTCAAGTCCATCGAAGCCACCGATGCTAACACCGTCGTCTTTACCCTCTGCCATCCGGACGCCGACTTTTTGCAAAAGGTTGCCTTCGCCGCGTTTGGCATCACCCCCAAGGCGTATCTCGACAAGACCGGCGGCGATACGACCAAAATCGGCGATAACCCAATTGGTACAGGTCCATACATCGTGAAGGAATGGCAGCATGGCGATCACATCACCTTCACGGCAAATCCCAATTACTGGGGACCGGCGCCGAAGGCAAAGACGGTGGTGTTAAAATGGTCGAAGGAGGCTTCGCAGCGGTTGATTGAGCTCCAGTCTGGACAGGCAGACGGCATGGACAATGTCGCGACCGAAGACATGGCAACGGTTCAGAAAGACCCGAACCTGAAGCTCTTGCCCCGCGACCCGCTGACCATTGTTTACCTCGGAATGAACAACAAGTTCAAACCGTTCGACAACGAAAAAGTCCGCCAAGCCATCGCGATGGCGATCGACAAAAAGCGTCTCGTTGACAACTTTTACCCAGCCGGTTCGACGGTGGCGGATCAGTTCTTGACCCCGAACATCAACCCCGGCTACAGCGCCAATCTTAAACCGACCCCGTATGACCCGGCGGCCGCCAAGAAACTTTTGGCGGATGCCGGTTATCCCAATGGTTTTGACGTCAAGTTGTCCTGGCGTACCGTTGTGCGTCAGTATCTGCCTTCGCCGGACAAGGTGGCTCAAGACCTTCAGGCGCAGTTGAAGCAGATCGGCGTCAACGTCACCCTCAATCCAATGGAATCGGGCGCGTTCCTCGACCAGGTCGCCGCGGGTGACAATCCCTTCTTCCTACTGGGCTGGATCGACGACTATCCCGGCGCGACCGATATCTTCGATCCGCACTTTTCCGCGGCGGTCAAGCAGTGGGGCAACGTCTACCAGGACATTGCACAAGAAGTCGCCGCCGGCGCCGCTTCGGTTGATCCGACCGTGCGCCAGCAGCACTATGACAAAGTCAACCAACTGCTTCAGCAACATGTCCCCGAAGTTCCGCTCGTCCACGGCACTTCTGCCTGCGCCGCGTTGGCGAAGGATACGGGCAATCAGTGCAGCCCGTTCAGCGACGAGTACTTCCAGTACATCAGCAACGGCACGGACCAGGTCGTCTGGATTCAGAACGGCGAGCCGCTGAGTTTGTGGTGCGCCGACGAGGAAGATGGCGAGACCTTCCGCGCCTGTATCCAGGTCTACGATGCGCTCTACAACTATGAGCAAAACGGGACCAAAGCCGTGCCCGCGCTCGCCACGAGCTATGAGGCAAGCCCGGACGCGACGGTCTGGACGTTCCATCTGCGCCAGGGTGTCAAGTTTAGCGATGGCAGTGCGTTCAACGCCAACGATGTCGTCGCGAACTTTGACGCGTGGTGGGATGCCAAGAGCCCGGACCACAAAGGACGCACGGGCAACTGGACGTACTTTGGCGCTTTCTTCGGCTCTCAGTTGAACGCGCAGTAAAAGATCGCCGGGCAGGGGCGAGGTAACCTCGCTCCTGCGAGCGAGAATACCCAGAAAGGAAACATGGGCGAGCGCGGGGCAGGCGTACGCCGCCCGCCCCGCGCTCGATTCGATCATGTTACGATTTCTCTTTCGGCGCATTATCCTCATGATCCCAGTGCTGGTGGGGATCCTCTTTGTGACGTTCGCCATGACCCGTATGATCCCCGGCGATGCGTGCGCGGTGATGCTCGGCGAAAGATATTCGCCCGAAAAATGCGTCGCCTTCCGGCAACAGTACGGTCTGAACGACAATATCGGCGTGCAATTCGGTCGCTACCTGCTGACGATCGGGCAAGGCGATTTTGGCAATTCGATTCGCACCGCGCGTCCGGTCACGACGATCCTCTCCGAACGACTTCCCATGACAATGGAGCTCACCGCCGGCGCGATGCTGTTCGCGGCGACCGTCGGCATTCTCCTCGGCATCATTTCGGCGGTCCGACACAATAGCGGTGTGGACGTGGCAACGATGGTGGGCGCGAATATCGGCGTCTCGATGCCGGTGTTTTGGCTGGGGTTGATGCTCGCCTACTTTTTCGCGGTGCTCCTGAAAGGAACGCCGTTCTGGCTGCCGCCTTCCTCGCGCCTGACCGCCGGCGTCAGTATGACGCCGTTGGATCAGCTTTGGCATTTGCAGAACACGCCCGGCTTTCTGCGCTTTCTCGTCGATTTTCTTTCGAACTCGGTCATCCTGCACAGTCTCATCGTTGGCCGATTCGACGTGACCTGGGATGCGATCAAGCATCTCATCCTGCCGTCGCTCGCCGTCGGCACGATTCCGCTCGCGATCATCGCGCGGCTGACGCGCTCGAGTCTTCTGGACGTGCTCAGTCAAGAATATGTCCGAACGGCGCGCGCCAAAGGACTGCGCGAGCGGACCATTCTGATGCGCCATGCAATGCGCAATGCCCTCATTCCGATTGTGACGATTGTCGGATTGCAAGTCGGCAGTCTGCTTTCCGGCGCGGTGCTGACCGAAACGGTATTCGCACTCCCCGGCGTCGGCACCCAGTTGGTTGATTCGATCTTCGCCCGCGACTATCCGGTCGTCCAGGGATTCGTGGTGGTCGTGGCATTGATTTTTGCGTCCGTGAATATCATCGTCGATCTCTCCTACACGTTCCTCGATCCGCGCATCCGCGCCCATTAGGCAAGGAGTTTGAGACCAGTGACGAAGCGATCACCATGACTGCCAGCACTGAATCGCTTTCCCCCGCGCCCTTTGCGAGCGCGCCCATCCGCGAGCAGCGTTCTCCACTCGTCCAGACGCTCCGACGGCTGAGACGACATCGTTCGTTTCAGGTCGGCATGGTTTTGCTGTCGATGTTGGTGTTCGTGGCCGTCTTTGCCAATTTCATCGCGCCGTATGACCCGACGCTTCCGTTGAGCCAGGTGACGCGTCGGGACACACCTTGCATTCACGCGCTGGGTTGTACGTCCAGCCAGGGCGATCACCTCTTCGGCATCGACGGCAACAACCGCGACGAATTCTCGCGCATCGTTTTCGGCGCGCGCCTCTCGTTGCAAATCGGTTTCATTACGACCGGCGTTGCCATCCTCCTGGGCTCGCTGTTGGGCGCGATTGCCGGCTATGCCGGCGGTCAGCTCGACACGGTCATCATGCGTTCGATGGATATTCTGCTGGCGTTTCCCAGTTTGCTCCTGGCGATCGCCATCGTCGCCGTGCTCGGTCAGGGGCTGGTCAACGCGCTGGTCGCCATCGCCATTGTCAACATCCCGATCTACGCGCGCCTCTTTCGCGCGAGCGTGCTTTCAGTCAAGGATTTGGAGTACGTGACCGCGTCGCGCTCGGTGGGCGCGTCGCCCTTGCGCATCCTGGTGAGCGATATCGTGCCCAATTCGATCACCCCGATTCTCGTCCAGGGCACGCTGGGAATCGCCACGACGATTCTCGACGCGGCGGGACTATCGTTCCTGGGACTGGGCGCGCAGCCGCCGACGCCGGAGTGGGGCGTGATGCTGAGCGAAGAGCGATCGAGCATTTTCAGCGCGCCCCATCTCGTGTTCATTCCCGGCATTGCGATCATGCTCACGGTCCTCGCGTTCAATTTGATCGGCGATGCGCTGCGCGATGCGCTCGATCCGCGCTTGCGCATCGAATAAATTTTCTGAAAGGATGATCGAATGGCTAGTGAACTACGCGTTGGCACTCTGTCCGCCGCGCCCGGACAGAAGACTGCCGGAACACAGTCGCTTTCACTGCAAGGTCACGCGACCGAACTGCCGCTCTTTCTCATCAACGGCAAGTCCGATGGCCCCACGCTCGTCGTCACCGGCGGTGTCCACGGCGCGGAATATGCGAGCATCGAAGCGGCGCTGCGCTTGGGGCGCACGCTCACGCCGGATGAACTGCGCGGGCGCGTCATCATCGTGCCGGTCCTGGATATGCCCGCGTTCAAAGCGCGCTCGATCTACGTCTGCCCGATCGATGGCGTGAATCCCAATCGCGTCTTTCCCGGCAATCCGAACGGGACAGCCGCGGAACAGCTCGCCGATTGGCTGTTCCAGAATGTGATGAAGCAGGGGAATTACTATGTCGATCTGCACGGCGGAGATTTGAACGAGGCGCTCGTGCCATTCACGCTGTTCCAGAAATTCGGAAACGCAAAGGTCGATCAGATGTCGCTGGAAATGGCGAAGGTCTTTGGCATTCGCTACCTCGTCAGCAGCGAAGTCAAAGGCTCGACGACTTCGGCGGCGGCGATGGCGGGCATTCCCGGCATTCTGACGGAATCCGGCGGGCAAGGCATCTGGCGCGAAGAACACATCGCCGCGCACACGCACGGCTTGAATCGCTTGATGCGGTATCTCGGCATGATCGACGGTCCCACGCCCGAGCCGTTGCCAACGCAGGTCATGGATCGATTCGTGTGGCTGCGCAGCGAGCACGATGGCTATTATTATCCCAAAGTGGATGTCGCCATGCAGGTGCACCAGGGGCAAGACCTGGGTTACGTGGCGGATTTTCAAGGCCATGTACTCCAACCGATTACCGCGCCGCTCGACGGCACGGTGCTCTTCCTGGTTTCGTCTTTGGCGATGAACAAAGGCGATCCGCTTTTGGCGATTGGCGCTTGACGAAAAAGGCGAAGCCAAGTGCTTCGCCTTTTTCACATTCTTGGGGCGTGCTTTTGGCGAATCAGTGCCCTGGAAGGTTTCTATGCCAACATCATTCGATACCATTGAATCGGAATTGTTGAATGCACTCTCGCGCGACCATTTGTGGGAGACGAATCGTCACATCGCGCAGTGGGTGCGCCTCTCCGGCAGCCGCGACGAGCGCGCCGCGTTCGAGTACGTCCAGGGGCGGCTCGATGCGTACGGACTGCGCACGGCTTGGCTCGAACACCCCGCGCTCGTCAGTTATCCGCTCAAAGCCGACTTGCAGGTCATCGACGCGAGCGGTCGCGCGCTCGCGCGATACACGTGCCTCAGCCATGCGTTCAGCGCGAGTGTGGAAAACCTGGAAGCCGAGGTGGTCGATCTTGGTTTCGGCAAGCCGACGGATTATGCGGCGAACGACGTGCGCGGCAAAGTCGCGCTCATCGATGGTCTAGCCACGCCGACGGCGGTGTACGCGGCGGAGCGCGCCGGAAGCGTCGGGCAGATTTTTGTCAACGACGACCACTTGCACAACATGATCGTCAGTACAGTCTGGGGCACCCCGACGACGCAGTCAGCGGAACGGTTACCCAGGACACCGGCGGTCTCGATCGTGGCGGCGGACGGACGCGCGTTGCGCGCGCAGATTGCCGCTGGCGCCACGCGCGTTCGGATCGCCACGCGCGTTTTCACCGGTTGGCAGTCGACCCCCATAGTCATCGGCGATTTACCGGGACGCGCCAGCGATGACTGGGTGATGTTCAGCGGACACTTGGATAGCTGGGATTACGGCGCGATGGATAATGGCAGCGCGAACGCGACGATGCTCGAGGTGGCGCGCGTGCTCGCGCAGCGCAAAGAAGAATTGTATCGCGGTCTGCGCGTCATCTTTTGGAGCGGACACAGCCACGGTCGCTACGCCGGCTCGACGTGGTACGCGGACCATTTCTGGGAAGAGTTGTACGATCACTGCGTCGCCCACGTCAACGTCGATTCCACCGGCGCGCGCGGCGCGACTTATTACGGCAGTTTTCAAACGCATATGGAACTGGCTGGCTTGGGCGCGCAGGTGATCGAGCAGGAGATCGGGCTCAAGTCGCAACCCTATCGCATGACGCGCGCGGGCGATATGAGTTTCAATGGCATCGGCATTCCGGCGCTTTTCATGGAGCTCAGCCAGGTGCCGGCGGACGCGACGGACGCGGAAGCCGCGCTGTCTTTCGGCGAACCGACCGGCGGCAAGATGCCGTGGTGGTGGCACACGTCGGAAGACACCTTCGACAAAGTTGATCTCGAGGTCCTCGAACGTGATACCCGAATTTATCTTCGTGCGGTTTGGCGGTTGTGCGGCGCCGCGCGGCTGCCGATGGATTTTCGACCGGTCGTGCAAGACATCGAAACGCAATTAGCCGATTTGCAGCGAGCAGCCGGGGATCGCCTGGACCTGCGCCCGGTACTGCAGCGAGTCTCTATGCTCGCCGAGCGCGTGAACGACTTGGCGCGGCGCGCCGCGTCGGCGGATGCGCCGGCGGAAATATCGGAACTGAACCGGAAGATGAAGACTCTCTCACGCCTGCTGATTCCCATCACCTACAGTGCTGCGAGCCGCTTTGATCACGATCCGGCTTGGAGTCTTCCGTTTCTGCCTGGCTTGCAAGCGGCGCGCGAGTTGCCTCAGTTGGATCCGGCGAGCGACCGGCATCGTTTCCTGCAGACCGAGTTGGTGCGCCATCGAAATGCACTTGCGTTCGCTTTACGTCAGGCAATCGAAGCGCTAACGGTGGGTGGACGGCAGTGAGGGGGGCAGTCGTTCGCGCGTCGGTGTTCGTTTTGACAGCGCATTGAATCGACAGTATAATCTAACCGCTTGGTGGGGGATTCGCTCGCGTTCTCGCTTCACAAGGAGGTGATGCCTTTCATTTAACATGCCTCATAGCTCGAATCGACGTACGATCTCAGGCGCGGTTCGATGACTCGTCATCGAACCAATTTCTCGGGGAGGAGAAAGAATGAGTACCGTTTCGACCAAGAGATTGTTCGTCCTCTTCGCGCTCGTCGCCATTCTCGGCGTGGTGGCGGCGTGCGCGCCCGCTCCAACACCGTCGGCACCGGCGACGCCGGCGCCTCCGGCAAAGGAGACCGTCGTCGTCAAGGAGACGGTCATGGTCGCGGGCACACCCCAGGTTGTCGAAAAAGTCGTTACCCCCACCCCGGTTCCCCCCAAAGTCCAGGACACGTTCATCTTCGGCGCGCAAGGTGAACCAGTCTGCCTCGATCCTGCGATCATCACGGATGGCATCTCCGGGCGTGTGACGAACCAAATTTTCGAGGGGTTGGTCAAGTTCGACAAAGACACGACCAATGTCGTTCCGAGTCTCGCCGAAAAATGGACAACTTCGGACGATGGCAAGACCTGGACTTTTACGCTGCGCAAGGGCGTCAAGTTTCATGATGGCACCGACTTTAACGCGGACGCGGTCGTAAAGAACTGGGATTATTGGCGCAACACCAAGAATCCCACTCACGACGCGCAAATCAAGGCAGGGCAGACCTTTGAGTACTACGAGGCGCAGTTTGGCGGGTTTGACGACAACAGCATTATCACCAAAGTCGAAGCCGTGGATCCAACCACTGTCCGGTTCACGTTGAAAGAACCGCAAGGTCCCTTCCTGAACAACCTCGCGATGTTTGTGTTCACCTTCTGGAGCCCCACCGCTCTGGAAAAAGCCGGGACCAAGTCCTGCCAGAATCCCGTCGGCACCGGACCTTACAAGTTCGTCGAATGGAAGCCGAACGAGCAAGTCTCGCTGACGGCATTCGCGGATTACTGGGACAAGGCGAATGCGCCGAAGATGAAGAACGTGGTCATCCGCAACATCCCGAATAACTCGGCGCGGCTCTTGGCGCTCTCCGCGGGCGAGATTCACGGGATGGAAGGTCTGGAACCGCGCGACGTCGCCGCCATCCAGAACAATCCCAAGTTCAAGCTCATCCTGCGTCCTGCCAATACGACCGGCTATGTCGCGTTCAACTACAAGGTCAAAGAGTTCAACGATCCCAAAGTCCGCCAGGCGTTTGCACAGGCGATCAACAAGGACGCGATCGTGAAAGCGTTCTACGGCGGTACCGGTATGGTGGCTAAGGAATTCCAGCCGCCCGCGCTGTGGGGCTACAACAAGGACATTCAGGATTGGGCGTATGACACCGCCGCCGCGAAGAAACTGCTTGCCGATGCCGGTTTTCCGAATGGTATCTCCCAGGTAACCTTCGATGGCAAGACCGTCCCGCTCGAATTCTGGTACATGCCGGTCTCGCGCCCGTACTATCCCAGTCCCAAGGACATTGCCACCGCCATCGCCGCCGACTGGGCAAAAGCCGGCATCAACGTGTCGCTCCAGACCGTCGACTGGGCAACCTACCTCGACAAGCGCAAGAATGGGCAGTTGCCGTTGTACATGCTGGGCTGGACGGGTGACAATGGCGATCCAGACAACTTTGTCTGCTACTTTTTCTGCATGGATGCCAAGGACACTCCGATCACGCGCGAAGGTTTTGTCGCGGACAAGGAAGTGTCGGACATTCTGAAGAAAGCCGCCGTCATCACCACCCAGGCAGATCGTGCCAAGTTGTATCAGCAAGCCGAGAAATTGATCCATGACAAAGTGTTGCGTATCTTCGTCGCCCACAATCAGCCACCGCTCGCTTTCGCGGCGAACGTGGAAGGTTATATCGCCAACCCCACCAGCACTGAGTTCTTTAACACGGTCGTGGTCAAGTAACGGCTCGTGCGGGGGCAGGGTCTCGCTTCCCTGCCCCCCTTTACATTGGCGGCAAGAGATATGCTACGCTATTTCATCAAGCGCGTCTTCACCGTGCTCCCGGTCCTGATCGGCGTTTCCATGCTGGTCTTTGGTTTTCTCCGCCTCATCCCCGGCGATCCCGCCACAGTGATGCTCGGAGAACGCGCCACGCCGGAAAACATCGCGCGCGTCCGCGAGCAACTCGGCTTGAACAAGCCGATCTACGAGCAATACTTTATTTTTCTCGGCAATGCGTTGCGCGGCGACCTGGGGACATCGGTGTTGCGTCAGGAGCCGGTCACCCAAGAGATCGTCCGTCGTTTTCCGGCGACGATTGAACTGACGTTGGGTGCGATCCTCGTCGCGCTCGTCGTTGGGATTCCAGCGGGAATCATCTCCGCTGTGCGGCGCGGTTCGTGGTTTGACACGGTGAGTATGCTGATCGCGCTCACCGGCGTCTCCATGCCGATTTTCTGGCTCGGCTTGATGCTCGTCTTTTTCTTCGCGGTCTCCTTACACGTTCTGCCCACGGGGGGACGTTTGGAAGCATCGTCGAACTTTGAGCCCATAACGAATCTTCTCTTGCTCGATAGTTTGCTCAGAGGGGATTTCGGCACTTTTCTACAGGCGCTGCGTCATTTGGCGCTGCCCGCCATCGCGCTGGGCACGATCCCCATGGCGATCATCGCGCGCATGACGCGCTCGGCGATGCTCGAGGTCCTGAGTCAGGACTATATTCGCACCGCGCATGCGAAGGGATTAAAGGAGCGCACAGTCGTCATCCGCCATGCCCTGCGCAATGCCTGGCTGCCGGTCATCACGGTGATCGGATTGCAGGTCGGTCGGCTTCTTTCCGGTGCGATTCTGACGGAAACGGTGTTCTCCTGGCCCGGCATCGGTCGCTGGCTGGTGGATGCCATCTATACGCGCGATTATCCCATCGTGCAAGGGGTCACGCTGTTCATCGCCATTGTATTTGTCGGCGTGAATCTGACGGTGGACCTGCTGTATGCATGGGCGGATCCGCGCATCAAGTTCGAGTAGGCTTTGCCCGCGGGGTGAGATGTGAGTACGCTTACTGCCATGAGTCATCAGGCGCAAGTGGATCAAGTATTGCTGCGTCCACCGCGCAGTCTATGGCGCGACGCGTGGCGCCGGCTCATCGCCAACCGCCTGGCGCGGCTAGGAATGGCGATTTCGATCTTTTTCATCGTGGTGGCAATACTGGTTCCCTTTGCGTTCCCGTACGATGCCAAGATCGACTCCGACTTGGTCAATCAATTGATGGCACCATCGTCGCAGCATCTCATGGGCACGGACGAGCAGGGGCGCGACGTACTGAACCGTATCGCGCAGGGCGCGCAGGCATCGCTGGGTGTTGGTCTGGGTGCCGTGTCGATTGCCGTGGTCCTGGGGACGCTGCTGGGATTGGTTTCCGGTTTCGCCGGCAAGTGGATCGACCTGGTGATGATGTTCGTGATGGACATTTTACTGGCTTTTCCTGGTCTCTTGTTGGCGATTGCGGTCGTTGCGCTCATCGGACCGGGCTTGCGTAACTCTTTGTTGGCGATCAGTGTCGTCAGCATCCCGGTCTATGCGCGCATCGCGCGCTCGACGGTCCTTTCGTTGAAAGAACAGGAATTCGTCACCGCCGCGCGCTGTGTCGGCGCGCCTTCCCAGCGTATTTTGTTCCGGCACGTTTTTCCCAATAGTCTCTCGCCGATCCTCGTCCAGGGCACCCTGGGCATCGCGACGGCGATTCTGGAAATCGCGGCGCTCGGTTTTCTCGGTCTGGGACAACAGCCGCCGTATCCGGAGTGGGGCGCGATGCTGGCGGACAGTGTCAAGTATTTGACCAGCGGTGCATGGTGGGTCTTGCTCTTCCCCGGCTTTGCCATCATGCTGACGGTGCTCGGTTTCAATCTCCTCGGCGATGGCTTGCGCGATGCGCTGGATCCGCGTCTGCGTATCGATTGAACCGCGCGGCTGCACGCCGATTGCCGCACCCATTCGCGTTTGACTATTTTCAAACTCTCTGCTAGACTCTGCCGCGCACGGGGGATTGTGTAAGCCCAGGCACAGTGATCCCGCGCACAGTTTTCGCCTCCGCAAAAAAACTTTCAGGATGCTGCGATGCGTTTTGTTTCCCTCATGGCGCTGACAGCGCTACTCATGTTCGGTGGGGTTGCCTGCGCGACCGCGCCGATTCCCACGTACGGTCCGCTGCAACCAGGCACGCCAAGTCCCACCAAGTTCAATCCAACGGCTGTGCCAACCACCACCAGCCCCCCTGTGCTCCCCAAGGTCTTGCGCATCGATCTGGGTTCGCGTCCGGACATCCTCGATCCGCAACGCGCGTCGACGAGCGCGGAAATCGCGGTGCTCCAACTCGCGTACGAGGGGCTGACGCGGGTGGATGAAAAAGGCAACGTCGTCCCGGGCGCGGCGCGCAGCTGGGAGTTCAGCAGCGACGGCAAGACGCTGACGTTCCACCTGCGCAGCGGACTCGAGCGCGCGGATGGAACGCCGCTGACCGCGAAAGACTTTGAGTACGCGTTCAAGCACGCGCTCGACCCGCGCATCGGTGCGTACGCGCAATCGTTTCTCGATGATGTGCACGGCGCGGTTGCCGCGTACTCGCTCGATCCCAAGTCGAGACCGGAAGACATCCAGAAGGCGCTGGACAACGTGGGGATCAAAGCGGTCGATGACAGCACGCTGACCGTCACGTTCGATCAGCCAACCGGTTACTGGCCCACGATAGCATCGACCTGGATTGGCTTTCCCAGCGACAAGCGCAAGGAAGACGCGAATCCCGATGCGTGGTGGCTCAAGCCGGAGAATCAGAACGGCAATGGGCCGTTCAAGATTTCCGATATCGAAGACCAGGTCATCAAGCTCGTTCCCAATCCAAACTATTGGGGCGGCAAAGCAAAACTGGATCGCATCGAGTTCTACTGGATTTCCGATCCGGCGGCGGAATTGAATGCGTATCGCAAAGGCGAGGTCGATATCGTCCATCTGTCCTCGGATAATTTCGTGCAGGCGCAATCCGATCCCGCGTTGAACAAGGATTTGGTACGGGGACCGGCGGCGCGCGTGACGTATCTCGGTTTTAATGTCAAAAAGGCGCCGTTCACCGATCGGGCGGTGCGCCTGGCGTTTTCACAGGCGCTCGACCGCGAAGGATTCGTGCGCGATGTTCTGAAAGGTTTGGGCAAGCCGTATCTTTCGTGGATTCCACCGGGAACACCGGGCTACGACCCCACCGCAACGGTTCCGGGCTACGATCCCAATGCTGCCGTGCAAACGCTGATCAATGCCGGCTATGGTACGCCGGACAAAAAGCGCGTCGATTGCAACAAGCTGGGGACGATCAAGCTGACGTACAGCAATACGCCGCGCACCCAGTTCCTGTTCCAGTTCATCGCCGGCAGTCTGACGCGCGTGTTCCCATGCCAAGTCCTGCTCGACCCCATTGATCCGAGCGTGTATCCGATTACCGTCCGCGACCCGAAGACGACGCCACAAGTATTCCTGATTCCGTGGGAGCAGGAATATCCGCATCCGCAGGACTGGCTATTCCTGCAAACCTGCAACGGCGTCTATGCGGCGCGCATCGGCTACTGCAATAAAGATTTCGATGCGGCATTCGCCGCGGCGAATCAGGAGCTTGATTTCAGCCAAGCCATCGCCAAGTACCAAGCCGCCCAAAAAATCTTCATCACCGACGTTCCGGGCGCATTTCTTTGGACCAACGAGAACGCCTGGTTGATCAAGCCGTACGTGGTGGGGCTGTGGGACCACAACAGCAGCGGCGATACCATGTGGCCGGGGCAGTATGGTCCCATCCTGACATACGACATCGATACGTCGAAAGTCAGCGCGGGCTACCCGGCGCAGTGATTCGACGAGTGGTTTTTGCGAGGAGAAATTTCCACCCGCGCAGGAAAAGATTTCTCGCTCCGCTCGAAATGACAGATTCGGGCGACTTACAAGGTTCAAAGGTTACGAAATTTTTACTTGACAAAACCCGGAAAGCGTAGATAATGATGATGTAGGAAATGCAAGTCTGTGTTAGGGTGTGTCGACGAGAACGCCAAGGACCGGAATTGCGGTCCTTGGCGTATTCTATTTGCAATCATCCCGCAGATCAGTAAATCGTGCCAGGGAAGGAGGTGAGACAGAGTGGCAGATCGTATTACCGGCACCGTCAAGTGGTTCAACGCGTCGAAGGGATACGGCTTTATCGCGCACGATGGCGGCAAGGACGTATTCGTTCATTTCTCGGCGATTCAGGGCGAGGGTTATCGCAACCTGAATGAGGGAGAGCAGGTCGAGTTCTCGATCGAGGACAGCCCGAAGGGTCCTCAGGCGGTGAACGTCGTTAAAATGTCCTAATCCTTCCACTTGCCTTATAACCCAAGCAGCCATCGCGAGCCATTTGCGGTGGCTGTTTGCGTTGTTGCGTAATTGCTGCGGTTTGGGTAAAATGGGGCGCGTTATCAATTTGAGCGATGAATGTTGTCTATGCATCTTTTGGCTTTGCCGTTGATCGCGGTCACCTACCTTGGCGTGGCGATTGGCGAGTTTCCGCGCCTGCGGATGAATCGCGCGACGATCGCCTTCGTCGGCGCGGTCGCGCTCGTCGTCGCGGGCATCCTGCCGCTCAATGCGGCGCTCGAGTCGCTGGATGTCAATACGCTGCTGCTGCTCTTTGCGATGATGGTGATCAACGTGCATATGCGGCTCGCCGGTTTTTTCGATTGGGTCTCCGCGCACATCGTCGCCGTGGCGGCTTCGCCGCGCGCCTTGCTCGCGCTGATCGTGTTTGCCTCTGGCGTCTTGTCGGCGCTGTTTCTCAACGACACGATCGTGCTGATGTTCACGCCGCTCGTTCTAGACGTGACCGTCGCGCTCAAGCGCAATCCGATTCCGTACCTCATCGGTCTGGTCACCGCGGCGAACGTCGGCTCGACGGCGACGATCATCGGCAATCCGCAGAACATGTTGATCGGCATGTCGTCGCATATTCCGTTTGGGATGTTCCTCGCCGCCTTGTCGCCCGTCGCGCTGATCGGTCTGGCGATCGTGTGGGGCGTGCTGCTGTTGGCGTACCGCGGCGAGTTCACCGCCGCGCGCTTGCCAGTGCCGGCGCTTGCGCCGCGCCCGCTGAACCGCGGGCTGCTGAACAAAACACTCTTGCTCACCGGCGCGATGCTCGCGGCGTTTCTGCTCGGCGCGCCGATTCCGCTTGCGGCGCTCGCGGCGGCTGCCGGTTTGCTCATCACGCGGCGTATTGACCCGGACAAGGTGTTCACGCAGGTTGATTGGTCGCTGCTCGTCTTCTTCAGCGGTCTGTTCGTCGTCACCGGCGCGCTGAGCTACACGCATGGGTCAGATGTTTTGTTTGCGCTCGGCGAACCGCTGGCGCGCGCCGGGGTCGCGCCGCTGTCCATTGTCACGGTGATTCTGAGCAACCTCGTGTCCAACGTGCCGGCGGTTCTGTTGTTCCGTCCGCTCGTGCCGCATTTTGCCGATCCCACGCGCGTGTGGCTCACGTTGGCGATGGCATCGACCTTGGCGGGCAATCTCACGCTGCTGGGTTCGGTCGCGAATTTGATCGTCGCCGAGTCGGCGCGGGCGCGCGGGATCAAACTCTCGTTCACGGAGTACCTCAAAGCCGGCGTGCCAATTACGGTGCTCACGCTAACGGTTGGAATCGTTTGGCTCACTTTGTGATTCTTAATTCGCAATTGGAAATTGATGATGGGTCATGGAGCATGGTCATCGGTACCGTCGCGCGGCTCGACAATGTAACTCAATATTTTGGCGCGCAGTTGATCTTTGAAAAACTGTCGTGGGAAATCTATCACGATGCGCGCATCGGTTTGGTCGGTCCGAACGGCGCGGGCAAAACGACGCTTTTGAAACTTGTCGCCGGCGTGAGTGTGCCCAGCGCGGGCGCGGTGTTCATTCCGCGCGGCGTCCGCGTTGGCTATTTGCCGCAAGAGTCGGAGTTCGATCCGACGCGCACGGTGCTCGAAGAAGCGCTGGACGCGTCGCCGACCCTCGCCGCGCTCGAGCGCGAGATGGAGCGGCTCAGCGCGCAAATGGCAGACCCCGCGGTGTATGGCGACGAACGCAAACTCCAGCGCGTGCTGGACGCGCACGCGCGCGCCGTCGCCGAGTTCGCGGAGCGCGGCGGTTTGAATTTCGATAACCGCGTCCGCGCGACGCTGCGCGGCTTGGGCTTTGACGATGCGTCGCTGCAGCTGCCGCTCTCGGCGCTCAGCGGCGGGCAGAAGAAACTCGTCGGATTGGCGAAGCTGTTGATCGAGCCGCCGGAGTTGCTGCTGCTCGACGAGCCGGACAATCACCTCGACCTCAACGGCAAAGCGTTTCTCGAGAAACTGATTGCCGATTATCCCGGCGCGGTTGTCATTGTCTCACACGACCGTTATCTGCTCGACATTGTCGTAGAAGAAATCGTCGAACTGGACACTCCGCGCGGCACGCTGTCGCATTATGTCGGCAACTATTCTGAGTACGCGTTTGAGAAGAAGCAACGTCTGCTCAAGCAACAGCAAATGTTCGAGGTGCAGCAACGCGAGATCCGGCGGTTGGAATTTTCGGCGCGGCGGCTGATGGGTTGGGGCGCGGGACAGAACGAGAAATTCATGCGCCGTGCGCGGTCGATGATGAAGCGGCTGGAAAAGATCGAGCGGATTGACAAGCCGCGGCTGGAGCGCCAAGTGATGGGGCTGTCGCTCGCCGCGCATCGGCGTGGCAGCAACAAGGTGCTAGAGATCAACGCGCTGTGCAAATCGTTCGACGGCAACTCCGTGTTGCGCGGGCTGGGTTTAGTGGTGTGGCACCGCGAGCGCGTCGGTTTGATCGGCGCGAACGGCGCGGGCAAGAGTGTGCTCTTTCGCTGCATTCTGGGGGTGGAAACGCCGGATGCCGGTGAGATCAAGATCGGTCCCAGCACCACGATAGCGTACTATGCCCAGGAGCACCAGACGCTCGATTACGATGCGACGCTGGGCGACGAACTGCGCAAGGTACGTCCGATGGTCGACCGCGAGTTGTTCGGTTTGATGGGGCGCTTTCTCTTCGCGCCGGAAGATGCAAAGAAGAAAATCAGCCAATTGTCCGGCGGCGAAAGGGCGCGCGTGCAAATTGCGAAACTGATGCTGCAGGGCGCGAACTTTCTCCTGCTCGACGAGCCGACGAACAATCTCGACATTCCGTCTTCGGAATTGCTGGAGAACGCGCTCGCGGACTATGACGGCACGGTGCTGGTGATTTCGCACGACCGCTATTTTCTCGACAACACCGTCGATCGCATCGTCGAACTGAAAGATGGGGCGCTGACGGAATATCTTGGCAACTACACGTACTACGTCGAGGAAAGAGCGCGGCGCGCGTGCGGCGAGTCGCCGCGCGCGGCAGATGACGAGGAAGCAGCGGAGTACGAAACAAAAACCCGCGCGATGAAAAAGGCGCGGCGGAAGTAGCGGTCGGGAATGCACAACCGTCGCGATGGGCGGCGGTTGTTTTTTATGCTGAGAAGTGCAAACGCTGAAGCGCCACGCAACGGCGCGCCTGCTGAAATGGCAGCAACATTCAGTTGACCGCCCGCAACGCCAGAAAGCGCGTGCTGTCTCCTTTACACGGCTGGCTACCCTTTGTCAAATCCGATCCGAACGTCCGTGCTCACAGTTTGAGAGATGCACCCTAGTCAATTGGCAGATCAGACGAATACGGCTATAATCACAGGTGCGCTCTTCAAATCGCAGAATGGATCGCGCGTTCTGGACATTCTACGAACCGGTGAACTCGCTGTTTGGCGCACGCGTTTCGCAGCATAGATTCAGTGCTTGGGTGATCGTGTCATGGCGAAGAAACAAGGATTACGAGACCAGATCGCCATAGTGACCGGCGCGTCCAGCGGCATCGGGCGTGCCGCGGCGGTGGCTTTGGCGCGCGAAGGCGCCGACGTGGTTCTCGCGGCGCGGAACGTGGCAGCCCTGGAACAGGTCGCGCGCGAGATTCAACGTCTTGGCAGGCAGGCATTGGTGGTCCAGGTTGATGTGACTCAGCGGGACCAAGTCCAACGACTGGTGGAGGGGACATGGGCGCGCTGGGGGCACGTGGACATTTTGATCGCGAACGCGGGTGAGTACGTGCGCCGTCGTGTGGTCGAAATGACGGTTGAGCAGGTCGAGCGCGCGATGGCGGTTAATTTCTACGGCTCGCTCTATGGCGTGCTGGCGGTCCTCCCTCACATGCTGGCGCAGCGAAGTGGGCATATCGTGCTGGTCAACACGATGGACGCCAAAAAGCCAATTCCACCCGATGCTCCTTACGTGTCCTCCAAGTCGGCGCTCGCCGGCTTCGGCGACATCTTGCGTCAGGAACTCTACGGCACCGGCGTTTACGTCACGAGTGTTTTTCCAGGACGTGTGGACACGCCGATGATTGCCCATCTCCGAGTGCCGTGGGTTTCCGGCAAGCTGTCTGCCGACGCGGTCGCGCGCGCCATCGTCCGCTCGATTTACCGGCGCGAGCCAGAGGTCATTCTCCCCTCTATCGCCAGGGCGCTGGTCTATCTCAACACCCTTTTCCCTCGACTGGCAGACTGGACGGTACGCCTACTTCATCTCGAGGGCTGGGAAGATGAGCGGGACGAGAGACTGCGCCCGGCGCGAGCGAAAGATATTTCAGGGAGCGACGCATGAAAATTCAGTCAACCGAATCCATGTTGGCAAACCCCACCCATCCTTGGCTGAAAAGCATCCACGTTGCCTTCGTGCCTGGGCCGGATGCGGCAGCCCTTAAGGACATCGTCGAAGGCATCCTGCGACACTTTCGGTGGCGCGGTCATCACGTCCAGGACGTTCCGAATGAAGATACCGATGTGATCTTGACCACCGCGCGCTTTGGCGAACCCTTGGGATGGCGTGAGGCGCCGCTCTTTTTTGCGCGACGGAAATTTAAGCTGAGTCACACGCCGACGACCTATTCGCTCGTCAAGATACCCCCGGCGCAATTTCAGCGACTGCTCGCGCGCTTTGAGGAAATTTTGAAAAAGGCGCCGCCTGACCCTCAAGACTATGCCTTCCCCGGCTTGGCGCCGCAGGCTTATCGCGTCCTGTTCGAACAGGGCCGGCGCGGCGGACCCATCCTCGCGCTCGAGCGGCTCGTTCAAGCCCAGGTGAAGAGTATCCACGTCCTGCTCGTCGTCGGCGATGAACGTCCCCAGGTGGCATACCATTTTGATCTGGTGGGCGCCTATCCGAAGAGTCCTGCCGAGGACATCGAGGCGTTCTACGAGGACATTGTTTTGCGGATGGTTACCACGCTCAGCACGCATGAGGTTACGCAGCACGAGGTTGTCGGCGAAGTAATTCCACACGCGGTTTGGGCGAGTCTGGATACGCCCCAAGCGATGAGCGTCGCGGGTAGGGAGTTGGGACAGCGCAACTTTTTCACTGAAATGGTGCGCATCGCCGATCTCGCCCAAGTGCCCGCGGTCAACGAGGCTGTGGCAACCCAATACAGCGAGGGCTGTTTTGCGACCTGGGATCCAACGTTGGGCGCGCTCGTGGCAACGGTGACGGGCAGCGCCCGCCCGATCGACAAGGGACAGGTCACCTCGAACGATCTGGCGGTGATCGTTGGCGTGCGTCCGGATGGAATGGGCGCCCTGGTCAGACACGTGGCAGGCAAGCGGAACGATCCGCCTTCGTCCGAATCGGTGGAGATGATGGCGCTGGACGACCACCTGCCCCGGGTCACCCTCGATCCAAGTTGGGGGATTTCGGCGAACGTGCCGGTGGTTCGCTCCAAACTGCACGGGCACCGGGGTATTGCGGCATTTGATCCGAGCCGGGTCGAGTACGTCCCTTTGGATTCCCCGTACTATCATTACCTGGTCTCGTGCGCGACGGAAGCGCAGGCGCGCGGCATCACAAGTGCCTTTGCGCGAGCCGCGGCGCTGCAAAAGCCGGACGATCCGCGCCAAGTGGTCTTTACCGTTCTGCCGGGGCATGGAGCCGTCATTGTGGAAAAGTGGGTTGCCGGCAAGCGCCCGTTTCAAGTCGTGTGGGAATTCATGGATGCCGGTATCCTGCAAGTGGCAAGCCGTATTCCTCAAGGTCCCATGACGTACGTCCCCGGCTCCGCGGGGCGAATGGTCTTGCAGGAAGAAAACGCGCCGTAACGAATTTTGTCACCTTGAGTCAAGGTGCCACGTCCACGCCATCGAAAGGCAAAACAGTACATTGGGCAAGTGGGGTGGGCTATTTGAAATCGCTCGCGGCGATCGGGATGACCTTGGTCGCGCCTGCCGGCAGCGAAACACCGTTCAGGGTGTACGTTTTGTTGTCCAGTTTCACGACCACATCGCAGGCGTTGCCCGCGCGCACGATCAATTCGAGTGGATTCGCGCCAGAGACGGCGTGGAAACTATTCTCACGCGTGCCCGCTGGATACGCCCAGGCGCTCACGCGCGGCGCCGCGCTCAATTGCCCCGGCGCGTCGTACACTTCGACGCGGAAGCGCGCCAGTTTGAGGTCAATGGTCTGCGCGAGCGACTCCCCTCTCTTCACCTCGACGGTCGCGATTGCCCCGGCGCGCGCGAGACCGGTGCTCGCATAGTCCCCGATCACGTCGTACTGGCCCGGCGACAGTTGCAGCGTCGCCGCATCCATGAACGCGCCGGTGACGACGTGATTCTGGGACTCGCCGGGCGGTGTCAGGTAAAAAATGAATTGCTTGGCATCCAGCGCTTTGCCCGCCGCTTCGACGAAATTCAGTTTGACCTCGCCCAAATGCAAGTCAACCGTTTGTGTCGTCGTCTGCCCGGCTTGAATCTCGACGCCGTTCAACCATTGGACATTCGTACCCCCGGAGGGCGGCGCCAAGCCCACGCCATATTCGATGCGAACGTCATAGTGACCGGCAGGCAGCAGCAAGGTGAGCGGATTGCCGTAGGTGACCGCGACCTCATGCTGGTGATCCTGCGGGCTGAACGCACGGACCATTAGCCGCGCCGTCGCATCGGCCGGTTTGCCGCCAAACCCAAGCACAGTCAGTTGAAGCGTGCCCGCGCCGAGATTGATCTCTTGCGCCGTTACCTGCCCGGTTTTCACGACGAGCCCGTACACCGTCTGGCGCACCCCGTGATACTCAGCGAGCAGATCGTAGCGACCGGCGGGCAAGACGAAATTGGGCGCCGCCGCGTATTGTTCCGCGACGGGCGCGTGCAGCGGGTCGCCGCTGCGGATGACCGCCGCGTAGAAATTGCCGGCGACCGACTGACCGGGCGCCGAAACAAGCGTCGCGCGCAGCCCGCCCAACTGCAGATCGAGCGCCTGGGTTGTCGTCTTGCCCGCTTGCACGCGGACGCCGGCGAATTCGCGCTGCGCCTCATTCCATCGCACGACCACGTCGTATTCTCCCGCCGGCAGTTTGAAGGACGGACGAGCGTCGTAAGCCGTCTCGGCGGCCGGCTGTGCCCGCGTGCCGCGCGCATAAACCTGAATCTTGAGCGTGCCCGTTTCCTGGAGCGGCGTATTCGCCCACTGATTGACTTGAACGTGCAGCGTGCCGATGTTCGCCGCGTCGAGCACGCGCGCTGTGGCATAGCGTTCGAGCGGTTCGCCGCCTCCTGCGACCTGCGCGGTCACTTGGATCGTATAATCGCCGGGCGGCACTGGCTTGCCGTTTGCGTCCGTGCCGTCCCACACGATCGTCTGCCATCCTTTGGCTTGTGGCTTTTGGTCGAGCAATTTTTTCGCGCCGACGACTTGGAGCGTCACCTGCGCGTCGGCGGGCAGCGCGTAAGCGATCTGGAGCGGTGCGCCCGCGGGTGCGCCGGCGGCGGGTGAAACGTCCAGCCGCGCGATTTGCAGATTAGTGCGGAGGAAGATATTGGGCGTGCCCGCCCGCGTCGAAACGAGCGCAAGCGCACTGCCATCGCGCGCTTCGGCGGCTTGCCGATCGCTGATGCCGGGCAGACCGCTACCGGCGAGGATCGCCGCGCCGCTGCCGTCGAGACCGATCTGCCACACAGCATCGGGCTGATTCGGCGCCGCGGGCGCGGTGTAGAGCACCGTCGAGGCGTTGAGCCATTCCGGGTCGCGCTCGAATCCGCCTTCCGTCAACGAGCGCAGCTCGCCGGTGGTTGGGTTGTAAAGGTCAATCGTCTCCTGATACAGTTTGAAATCCACCGCCAGCAGTGAACCGCCGGGCTGCCAGCGCACCGCTTTGAAAGGACGTTCGGGGTAATTCGTCAGCGCGTGCGCGCTGCTGCCGTCCGCGTTCACCTGCCACAGGTTGCCATCGCGGACAAAGGCGAGCGCCTTGGCGTCGGGCGACCAGGTTGGGCTGGCGACGCTGCCTTCGCCCGCGGTGAGCGCGCGGGCTCCGCTGCCGTCTGGCGCGGCAATCCAGATTTGCGGCGCGCCGTTCGCGTCGGAAACGAACGCGATGAGCTTGCCATCGGGCGACCACGCCGGGTCGGATTCGTGCGCCGTGCCAGAGATGAGTGGTCGTGCGCTGTTCCCTTTCTCCTCAAAATCGTCCCCACGCATCACCCAGATTTTCGGCGCGCCCGAACGGTTCGACACGAACGCGATCTGCGCGCCGTCGGGTGAGAGCGCGGGTGCTTCGGCGCCGTTCACCGTGAGTTGGCGCAAATCACTGCCGCGCACGCTGGGACGATCGGCGGTAAAACTCCAGGCGAAGGGGCTATTCAATTTATTCCCGGCGTAATCACCGATGCCGCTCAAGGTGAGTTCCACCTTCTGCCCATTGGCGATGAACGGCAGAGTGGGCTTGAGCTGTGAGGGTGTGATCTGTAAGATATTGTGCTCTGCGCTGTACATCACACCGCTGCCGATGCCGTAGCGCTGTCCATTGATTTGCAGTTGCAATCCTGAGACATCCACACCGCTGCTGTCATCGCGCACAGGCACCTGAATCGAGTCAGGTGAACCGGCGCCGTTTGGTGCTGGCTTGGGCTCGCCGATCTGCGGCGGCTGGCGGTCAATCAAGAGGGGGAAATGCGCCGGCGCGCTCCATTGACCGTTGGCGTTCTGTGCGCGCACGTGGAAATACCATGCGCCATCGGATGCGCCATTGGGCATGTTCACGCTGATTGGATTTGACGCGCCTGGCGAATTGGTCGCGGGCATCGTGTCCATCTTTTGATCGAGTGCGAAGGCGTACGCTTTTGCCGATGGCGTCACAGTAAAATTCAGATTCGTCGCGTTCACCGGGGCAAGCGCGGCAAAATTCGCGAGGTAATACGCGCTGCCTGCGTCGCCGTCGTCCACCGGCACGTACTGGCGATAGGCGACAGCCTGCACCTGCCCCAGTACAATCGCGTCAACTTGAACGTTGGTCGCGGTCGGTTGCGCCGCGCGCAAGAGCGCGAGCACGTCAACCTGGTAGTGATGCCACTTGTCGTCGGTGCTGAGCTGGGGCGCAAAGAGGGTGTAGAAATCGCGGTTCAGCAGAAAATCGCTGCCCATGCGCACCTGCCACCACGTCCCATTGCTGCGGAGGAACAGATCGGGGGCGTACCCCGGCGGGATGCGGTAGTCGAATTGCAGGATCGGGTACTTGGCCGCGTCGTACGGTGTGGCGCGCACACGCACGAGGCGCGTGCCGCCGGCGAGCCGCGTAACCTTGAGCGCCGCGCCCCCGTCCGCCAAGCCCGCCTCCGCGCCCTGCACGCGCGTGATCTGTGTGCCCGCCGCGTCCAGCGCCGCCCATTCGCCCGCGTTGGCTTGGAGGTCGCTGTAAAAGGCGAAGGGGGCGCGGCTCGCCGTGACCTCAGGTGCGGCGAGATGCGCATCGAAGGCGAGCGGCGCGGCAGGCGCGCTGAACGGGTTCGGCGGGCCGAAATTATCCGCGACGAACGAAGCCACGAGGGCGCGCTTGCCGCCAAATTCACGCGTGGTCACGCGGATGGTCTGCTTTTGCGGATCCACCACGCCGCCGAGATAGCGCCAACCGCTTGCTGTTCCATCGCCGATCAGGATGCCCAGTTTGTCGGTCGGACTGCCCGCGTCATACGGCAGTTCGAGCGTAACCTCCTGAAGAAATTTTTCATCGGCGGGAAAGATTTCGTACACGGTTCCCGCCAATTTCTTGTCGCCCGGCAAAATCTGCTGCCAGCTGTCATCGGGGACGATCTGCGCGATCGGAATCAGCGCGAGCAGGGCGAAGCCGTTTTGCGTCGCAAGCGGCGGAACGACGAGCCGCGCTTTGCCATCCGGGCTGGCGATGGTGCCGCCGTTCGGGAAGCTGGTGAGCCGCCCGACGATGACGGGGATGCTATCACGCGCCTCGCGTCCATCCTTGCCGATCACGCGCAGGCGCAACGTGTAAACGCCGGCGAGCCCAGCCTGCTGCCACGGCGTGAATTCGTCCAACCCCACATTCCAGTTGGCGAGATTGCCGGCGCGAATGTGTGCGCGCGTAAGCGCGCTCGGCAAGAGCGTAGGCGCGGCGGAATCGCTCAGCGTCTTCCATTCCTTCGGATTCAATCCTGCGCCATACTCGACGACGTAGCGGGTGAACTGGTCCCCGTACGCCTCGCCAAAGATCGGAACGTCCACGCCGCGCACGAGACTGTACGCGCCGGGCGACGAAATGTTGGCGACGAAGGGGCTGATGGTGAGTGGCGCTTCGGCGACGATTTTCTCGCCCGTGCGGAGGCGCACGCGGTAGGGTTGGTCGGACACGACCGCACCATTGTCGTTTTTCGCGTCCCATACGATGACCTGATAAATCGGCGGGCGCGTTTCGTTTTGCACGAGCGTGCGCACGTGCGCGCCATTCGCATCCACGATCTCGATCGTCAGCGGCATCGGCTGCGCGAGGCGAAAGGCGATCTGCGCGCCGGGCTGGGTCGCCGGCGGCGCGAGCGCTTCGTCTAGTGCGAGTTTGTCCGGCGCGGTGTCGGTCAAGCGGCTGCTGGTGGTCGTCGCTCCCCACCAGGTCTGCCCGCCGTACGCGCCAAAGAGAATGCCGTTGATCGGCTTGCCGACTAGCCCCAGCTGGTCGGCGGGAATCTTGAGCCGCACCCACATGCCCTGATCGGGTAGCGCGCCCATCGGAAAGAGCGAAGCGGTGCCGGAGATGCCGCCGGTCTGTACGCGATCGGTTCCCCAATAGGCGCGGTGTTCGCCGTCGCCATCGCCGATGTAGAACTGGAGATAGATTTCGCTCGGCGGATTTTGCGGATCGAGGTACACGTACTGGATGATGTCGTCGTCGGCGCTCGGGGTGAGCGGCGGCGCGGCGTGGATGAAATAGTGCAACTGAGGTCCGTCGCGGCGTGGCTGGGTATGGCTCGGCGCGCCGCGAAACGCGCGCGCGTTGTCCCATGTCCAGGCGCCCAGCGCGGTCGCGCCTTGCGGCAGCGCGCCGCCAAGGAACACGGGCGCGCGGTCGCGATATTCGACGTTCGGCGCGGTGCGCGCGGGCGGCGCGGCGATAAAAGTGGAGAGGGTGGGAGTGACGAGTCCGCCGGTCACGCGCGTGATCTGCACGGGCGCGGGGCTGACGACATCCGCGTCTGGCCGCGCATCGGGCGCGACAAAGTACGGATCAGCGTTGCAGCCGTGGCCGTCCCCCGGATCAAAGGCGTGCGTGGCAGCCTGCCCAGCGGCTATCGTAAAAGCACCATTCGCAATGCCTACCGCCACGCCAGCCCCAGCCCCTCCAATTTCAAGCGCGTGCGCAAACTCGGCACCCTCGCCGGCGGTATGAGCCCAGTGAGCCGCTTTTTCCCAACGCTCGGTTGCCCCATGCTCGCCTTCGCCACAAGGGGAGGCGGGCGGCTCGCTGGCGTTACTGCGCCAACCTACCGCCTCTGCGAGCGGCACGAATTCGCCCGGCGGGGAATCGCGCCAAATGCCGCCGGTGGGAAGCATCATCGCCAAACCGGGCACACGCCGCGCGGGCAAGTTGAAACTCTGTGGCGGTTTGCCTCGCGATAGTTTGAGCGGCTTGCCAGTGCGGTCAACGAGCGTGATCGCGAAAATCGAATCGCCATCGAGCGTGCTGACGATTCCTGACGGCGCTTGA
>Ga0272448_1002165_pt1 | contig 25179 bp, 21 predicted proteins | sample YNPCB0191_FD_202220 | JGI IMG/M metagenome (GOLD analysis project Ga0272448, IMG submission 202220) | Hot spring sediment microbial communities from Yellowstone National Park, WY, United States - YNP-CB-019-1 | ecosystem: Environmental > Aquatic > Thermal springs > Hot (42-90C) > Sediment... | reverse complement strand
CCCCTCTTTCCTGCCGAGAAACACGACTCCTGCGCCGAGCGCGAGCCCAACCCCGTCCCAAAAAATGTCCCGCCAACTGAACCGGCCCTTTGTTTTCCAGTCATAGATCTCCTTGAGGAGGCCCGCTGAAACCGTTATGCCGCCGGCCGCAGCCGCGGCCCGGAAGCCGCAGGGTTCATCCGAGAGGGCATAGGCTGAGGTGAAGAGAACGAATGAGGCCGCGGCGTGCTTTGCTTTATCAGGCCCGAACATTGGGTCAGAATTTGAGGCGAGGATAATGGCGGCCGCGATCATTGCCCTAGGAAACCCCGCAGAGCATCCGCGGCCCGGCCCTGCGCTTCGCGGGCGCGTGAGAGGCGTTCGGCTATTGCACGGCGGTCCTTTGTGAGCAGGGCGGCCAAGGCGTCCAGCGCGGTTAGGGGAAGGAGGGCTTCGGCGGCCTCGCGCCAGCTCGCGATGGCCTCGGCAAGGTGGGGGGAGGACAGCTCCATTATCTCGCTCGCCATATCAGTAAAGTGCACGGCAGAGAAACACGCTCCGGCCGCGTAGGAAACTATCCAGCCGAGACAGGAATGGGATTCGGGGCCGCAGGCCTCGCAGAAGGGGTCTTGGTCAAGGCCGGAGATTATCATGTCCCAGGCGGGCCTGCCCGTTATCCAGCCCGGGTCAGACGGGGCCTTGTTCTCCCAGAGTTCAACCGCGTGGGAAAGGGCCTCCCGTATGAATGGGACAGGGTCAGGTTCTTCGGCCGGCTCGCCGAGGACGATTATCTGCCAGGGAAGGTCCTCGGTCGCCTCATAGCCCTCTGCCATGGCCGGGAGCCCCACGAGCGCGTCGCCCTTTGCACCGGCTATGACGCTCCACTGCCCCGCCCTGAAACCGCCAAAACAGCCTTGGGCTATGACCGGTATGCCCCTCTCAAGGCTCTCTGCGAGCGGTTCCTCAATGTGTTTGGAGAAAAATGCCTCCGGATCGGCGAGAAAAGCCTCAAGATCACGGGGGTAGGCGAATCCCTCCGGAATCCTCCTCATGGGCACGCCGAAAGCTCGGGAGGCAAATTCCAGGTAAACGGCCTGGTTTCCCGTTGTCCACCAGGCCTTGCACTCCTCGTCCGGGGATGCCTGGGTCATGAAGGCGCCTCCGAGGATGCCGTTTATGAAGTCATAGTCGTAATCGTCTCTGAGCTTTGCCAGCGCTGACTTGAGCGCCCAGGAGAGGGAAACGAACTGCCCTCCCGTCATACGGAGGGGCTGAAGTCCTTCAATCATGTGCAAATTATACCCTCGTCCGGGCCGTGTTTTCCAACCAGTAGCATCAGCGGATCCGGACGGCCTTGGCGGACTTCACTTCATCCCCTTTAGGCCTTTAATGCAAATCCGGGCCCGTGGGCTTAACCTCACCTCATAGACAGGCATCTTGTGCAAAAAATGGGTTATAATTTAGCCATGACTGTCGTCAACAGAATAGCCGACGAGGGAGGGATACAGAGGACAATAGAGAGGCTCGCTTCCGAGATAGCCGAGAGGGAAAACCTCTCCGAAGCCGTATTGGTTGGGATAAGGACAAGGGGGGTTCCTCTTGCCCAGAGGATAGCGGCCATACTGGAGGGGAAAACAGGGAAACCCGTCAGGGTCGGCCAGCTTGACATCACCTTCTACAGGGATGACCTCACGAGGATCGCAGAGGCGCCCATGGTTAAAGGGAGCAACATCCCCTTCCAGATAGAGGGGAAAACGGTTATCCTCTGCGACGATGTCCTCTATACCGGGAGAACCGTCCGGGCCGCAATGGACGAGCTCCTTGATTTCGGGCGCTTCGCCGCGCTCCGGCTCTGCGTTCTGGTTGACAGGGGCTGGCGCGAACTTCCCATATGCCCAGACTACACGGGGTTCCAGGTCAAGACAATGGGCCACGAGGTTGTGGAGGTTAAGTTCAGGGAGACCGACGGAAGGGACGAGATACTCCTGGTGGAAAGTCTGTAGCAACGACGTCCGTTCGCTTATTCTAGTTTATCAAAATAGTTCTTCATAATTCCGAAAATACCTCTTGACAATCCACAAGGTTTCGGTTATAATATTCGGACTATCTCTGGAGGCAAGCATGCAAGAGGAGAGAAAAAAGATACTGGAACTCTTGGAAGCAGGCAAGATAAACGCCGAGGAAGCCGCGCGGCTTCTGGATGCCATAGGGGATACCGGCGCGCCCGCGCAAACCCCCGGAAAGCTCAGATATGTGATCATCCATGTAGAGGACCCGGACGAAGAGAAGGAGATAAACATAAAGCTCCCTGCCGGGCTTCTCAGGGCCGCGAGCCGCTTCATCCCTTCTGACGCCAGGGCCACGATAAACGGCATGGACCTGAACCTGGAGGAGTTGCTCTCGGCAATAGACGAGGAGTCAGAGGGAGAGATCCTGCGTGTTGAGGGCGACGAGGGCGAGAGGGTCGTGATAAGGGTTGAGCGAGGAGGCTGAGGATGATAGGGATATGGACTGCGCTGACCCTCATCGCTGTTGGGGTGCTGATATGGCTCGCTAACATCGGGGTTCTAAACTGGAACTGGGGACGGGATTGGCCCTGGATCCTCATAGTCCTGGGGGTCCTCGGGCTAGTGGGCGAGGTAGCCAGGAGGATCAGGCGCGCGGGCAGAAGGCGGCCGAGCGTGGGGGGCGTTAACAGGGCGGAGATACTCAAGGACCTTGAGGAAGGGAGGATAACGGCTGAGGAGGCCGAGCGTAGAATGAGGGGAGATTGATATGAGGGAGGAGGTTATCAGGATCCTGCGCATGGTTGAGGAGGGCAAACTCAGCGCGCGGGAGGCCGAACGCCTGCTTTCCGCGCTGGAAACCCGCCAGGCCCGGCGCGCTGGCGTCGGCATATCGTTCGGCAAGAAGCCGAATGAGGATTTCGTGGAAAAGGAGCTCCCCGGCTCGGATGACTTCAGCCTCAGTCTCTCCGCCTCAAAGGCCGAGCTCTCGGTCTGGGACGAGGACAGGGTTAAGGTTGAAGCCTGGATAGGAGATCTTGGTTTTGCTGATGAGACCCCGAACGGTTTGGCTATCAATATGGCGAGAGCCAGGATATGCCTCCCTTCTATGAGGAGCCTGAGGCTTGATGTATACGCGGGAAAGGTCAAGGGAGACCTTCCGCCTGTGGCAGTTATCGCCTGCTCGGCCGGAAAGGCTGAACTGCGCGGATTGCGGGAAGGGGCGGTCTCCTGCTCCGCCGGCAAGGTTGAGGTCCTGCTTTCGCCTGAGCCCGGCCCCTTGAGCCTGGATGTGAGCGCCGGAAAGGTGGAGCTCCTTGTTCCAGGGGATAGGAAATTGCGCATCATCAGGGAGGATATAATCTCCGGCGGGGTCTACATTGATGCCGGAATAGATGACCCGTCAGCCCCTCCGGCAACCCTCCATTGCAGAGCCGGCAAAATAAGCATAAGGAAGGGGTAGAGCACAAAAAGTAGGCAACCCGGGCAACGCGCCCGGCGGTTCGTGGCCGATTCACTGGCGGGCCATATCAGACGGGGTTGACCTCGCCCTTATCCGCTCGTATTCCTCAAGGTATGCCCTGGCGAGCTCCGGACTGCGTATTATGAGGATGTTCTCGTCGTTCTTGGTGTTGGCGGACTTCGTGAAGTTATAGCTTCCCGTTATGACCACGGAGGAATCAATTATCATAACCTTGTGGTGCAAGGTCCTCTCGCCCGGGGAAAAGTAGACGCTGACCCCCCGCTCGGCTAAGAGAGGATAGACCGTGCTCTCGTCCCCTTCCTGCCTCCGGTTGAATATCCCTTCCACCCTGAGCCCTTCCTCGCGCTTGCGCGCCATTGCCTCTGCTATGGACTTGTCCGTGAAGGAGTAGACCATGAACCGAATCTCCTTTCTAGCCAGGTTTATTTCCGATATCAAGCGCGCCGCAACGCCGTCCTCGGGCGCGAAATAGTTCTCAACCTGAACCGAATCAAGCATAAAACAACACTGGGTGTTCCTCGGAGAACCGGCGCCAAACTTGCCCTCCCACATCTCAGAGAACTCAGCCTCGTAGTTGGAGGCGAGGCTTGGGGAGAATACAACGATAGCGTTGTCGTAGTTGAGCTGGGCCCCCCGCTCCGTGAGGTTATAGCTCCCTGTCCAGACAACGGAATCGTCTATGACAACAAACTTGTTGTGCATGAGGGGCTTCCTGTCATCGGTCCTGACGGGTATCCCGGCGTCCCGGAGCCTGGACACTCCCCAAGAGCCTGAGTTGTCAGTCTCAGTCACAACCCTTATGTCCAGCTTGCCCTTTCTGGAGATGAGGGCGTTTATTACCTCCGGATTATCAAGCTCGTAGCAGGCAAGGTGTATCTCCCTCCTCGCTGACCTGATGAGCTCAGAGAGCCTGAGCTCCGGCTGGCACTGGCTCGTGAAGTAGACCTCCCAGAACGCCCCCTCGTAGTGCCGTGGGGGAAACACCCGGTAGAAAACCCTCTTTGCCGGGGGCGATAGAAAAACCCCTATAACCCCTAGCAAAACGAAAAGCGCGATCCACGCCGCGATACTGCCCAGCCTTGTCCTGCGCTTTTTGGCCACGCTATATTCTGAAGCTCGGCAACGGTCCGGGGCCACCACGCAGAGAAACAATAGCTGGCAACCGGCAAACGCTCTGCCTCATAATTTCAGGGATGACGAGGTATGCACTTATATCCGTGTGGGACAAGCGGGGTCTCGCTGAGTTCGCTAGGGGGATTTCGGAGCTCGGGTTCAGGCTTCTCTCAACCGGGGGGACCGCTAAGACCCTCCGGGACGCGGGGCTTGAGGTCACGGAGGTCTCGGAGCTGGCTGGATTCCCCGAGGTATTCGGGGGTCGGGTAAAGACCTTACAGCCCCAGATATTCGGAGGGATACTTTTCAGGCGAGGGATTGACGATCGGGACGCCGAGGCCCACGGCATTCCCTTGATTGACCTGGTTTGTGTGAACCTATATCCCTTTGAGGAAACCGCGGCGAAGAATCCGGCCCTTCCGGAGCTTGTTGAGATGATTGACATAGGCGGGCCATCGTTGATAAGGGCCGCGGCGAAGAACCACGATTCGGTAATAGTGGTGGTTGACCCGGACGATTACGGGTGGGTCCTGGAGGAAATGAGGAAGCGCGGGGGCACTCTCGCGGAGGAGGGGAGAAGAACCCTCGCCCTCAAGGCCTTTGCCAGAACAGCGGCCTACGATTGTGTAATCTACCGCGAGCTCTGGGCGAGGTTCAGGTCTGAGGAGATGCCGGAGCACCTTTTCCTTCACGAGAAAAAGGCGCAGGATCTCAGGTACGGGGAGAACCCTCACCAGCGCGCCGCTTATTACGGCAGGCCGCTGTGGGAGCAGCTCTGGGGAAAGGAGCTCTCCTACAACAACATCCTGGATGCGACCGCGGCGTGGGATTGCCTCTGCGAGTTTGGTGAGCCCGCCGCTGTCATCGTAAAGCACCTGATTCCTTGCGGGGTAGCGGTAAGGGACGATATAGAGGACGCCTTTGCCGCGGCCTATGAGGCGGATCCGGTCTCCGCTTTCGGGGGAATAATCGCCGTGAACAGGCCCCTGAGTGCTGGAGTAGCCGAACGGCTAAACGCCTTCTTCTCTGAGATAGTCATGGCCCCGGATTTCCAGCCGGAGGCCCTGGAACTCCTTAAAAAGAAAAGGGACAGGCGATTGCTCCTTGTCAAAGGCGACGCGAGGCAAGGCTTGCAGATAAGGAGCGTTCTTGGAGGGGTTCTCGTGCAGGGCCCCGACGCGCTCCTCAACGAGAAGTGGGATGTCGTATCGGGTGAGGTTGATGAGGAGACAGGCCGAGATCTCGCTTTTGCTTGGAAGGTTGTGAAGCATGTGAGATCAAACGCCATAGTTGTCGCCTCAGGCCTTACAACCCTCGGGGTGGGCGCTGGCCAACCCAACAGGGTGGGAAGCGCTGAGATAGCCCTAAGGCAGGCCGGCGAGAGGGCAATGGGCGCAGTTCTCGCTTCGGACGCCTTCTTCCCGTTCCCGGATTCGGTTGAGCTCGCGGCTAGGCACGGCATAAAGGCGATAATCCAGCCCGGGGGATCGGTGAGGGACGAGGAGGTCATCGCCGCGGCGAGGAGGCTTGGGATAGCGATGGTTTTAACCGGGACGAGGCACTTCAGGCACTGAGGCTGATTATCTCCCTCAGCTCCTCATCGGACAGCTCCGTGAAGTATTTTTCACCCTTCACCAGGATATCGTTCGCCAGAGACTTTTTTCTCTGGAGGAGCTCGTTTATCTTCTCCTCAAGGGTCCCCCTGGATATGAGCCTGTGAACCATGACCCTTTTTGTCTGGCCTATCCTGTGAGCCCTATCCGTTGCCTGACTCTCAACAGCGGGGTTCCACCAGAGGTCAAAGTGAATCACATGGCTTGCTTTTTCAAGGTTCAGCCCAACCCCGCCAGTCCTCAGGGTGAATATGGCAACAGGAACCCGTCCGGATTGAAAACTGCGGATGAGCTCCTGCCTCTTCGGAACGGGTATCCCGCCGTGGAGGAAAGCCGGGGTTATGCCCAGGTTCTCCTCAACCATCTGGACGAGTATGTGGCCCATCTCCCGGTATTGGGTGAAAACGAGCACGCTCTCTCGGCCGGAAAGCACCTCCTCTATTATTGGCAGGAGCGCCTTGGTCTTCCCGGAGCGCGAGGGATCCGGCTCAATCATGGGGTCAAAGTGGCCGGGATGGTTGCAGATCTTCTTGAGCCTTGTTATGAGGCTCAGGATAGCACCCTTACGCTGGATGCCGGATGAGTCGCTCACCGCTGAGAGCCCTTCGTTCACCACAGCCTGATAGAGGCTGGCCTGCTCATGGGTAAGGGGGCAGTAGTAGTCCTTTTCTATCTTTTCGGGAAGATCGGGGGCAACTTCTGGGTCGGTCTTGAGCCTCCTGAGGATGAGCGGAGCCACTGCCTTTCTGAGGAGAGCCTTCTTCGCCTCATCATCGTATTTCTGGATGGGCTTAGCGAACCTCTCGTAGAAAGCGTTCCAGGGGCCGAGGTATCCGGGCACGAGAAAATCCATTATGCTCCAGAGGTCCTGGAGACTATTCTCTATGGGGGTTCCTGTCATGGCTATCCTGAGGTCAGACTTCAGGGACTTCAGGCTCCTCGTCTGCTGGGCCTGGGGGTTCTTTATGTTCTGGGCCTCATCCGCTATTACCACGCTCCAAGCCCTTCTTCTGAGACGCTCGTCCTCCCTCACCATGCCGTATGTAGTTATGATAACATCGGCGCCGACTTTTAGGCTTCTTCCCTGGCCGTGGTATACCTCACAGGATAACGAGGGCGCGAACCTCCTGAGCTCTTTTTCCCAGTTGTGAAGGAGGGAGGCGGGACAAACCACGAGCGCCCCGCGCTTCATTAACCCAGCCCTCTTTAAGTGGAGGAGGGCGGAGATAACCTGGACTGTCTTTCCCAGCCCCATTTCATCAGCTATACAAGGGCAAGCCCCGAGGACGAGGTTATTGACCAGCCAGCGGAACCCCGCAACCTGATAAGGCCTGAGCTTAGCCTTCAGGTCTTTGGGCAAGGGAAACTCTGAAGGGCGCCTCAGCCTTTCAAGAAACCGTAAAACAGCCCCGTCGGCCTCAACATCATCCCCCGCAACCAGTGCGGCGACGCCTGACAGTCCCTCCCGTAGCCTCCTCGCTCTGTCAATAAAACCCCTAAGCTCGGCCGGTTCAACGAAAACCCAATCCCCTCTGACCCTCACGAGGCCAACCTTATCCCTCACAAGGCGCTCAAATTCCTCAAGGCTAATCTCGCCCTTGCCCACCGAAACGATCCAGTCAAATTCCACTATCTCACTCATGTCAATGAAGCTCGTTATGCTGTCCTTTGCCCTTGCTCTGCGTTTAACCGCTATCTGGTTAAGCCTAACGAAGTTCTTAGGCAGGGCGAGCCTCCCTCCAGCAAGCTCAATAAAATGGCCTGTCTTTGTTATCAGGTCAAGGGTCTGCTCCTGAGATATCCGGAGCGCGCCCTTGTCCACCAGGTCCTTTACCTCAGGGAAAAAGCCCGATATGTAGTGAAGGGCGCGAAGCACATCGTCGGACAAGGCGTTCCTGAGTGAGGAAACCCCCCTTTCGGTTCTGACCCTGAGGGTCATCTTCCAGAGGCCACCGGATTCTGGCTCAAGCGAAAAAATGAGCCTCGGCGCGCCGGGCCTAAGGAGCGCGAAGGCTCCTAACCAGCTCTCAATCGCGGAGGCGAGAGCCTCATCCCTCACGCCTCTGAGGGGCATAGGTTCTCTGGAGGAGAGAAACCCATCGCTGGACGGAGAGACCCTCGCTATGTGATCGGTTATGACCCTCGTCAGGAAAAGCCTTATCCCCTCATCAGGAAGCGCGAACCTTCCCTTGCTTATGGGAAACATCCCCAAAGGACAGGCCTCCCACAACCTTCTCAAGATGCCTTCGGATTTGCCCATGATGAGAGGAGCCCACTCAATCCTGAGGGAATCCCGCTCCCTTATTGCCCTGGGTATTATGTGTCCGGCCTCCAAAAGCGATGAGGCGAACCTGCTCAGAACCGAAGCGAACCTCACGGTGTCGGTGAGGTAACGGTCGTCCACGAGGGATTGGAGAACAGCCCAGGCCCGGTATATATCCTCCGGAAAGCCGCGCGCTTGTTTTTTGCCCTTCTTGTAGAACAAGGGCCTCATCGTTTCACCCTCAACCCTAAAAAGGATATCCGTATCGCGCCAGGCCTGGCTCAGCGCCTCTTCCTCCAGCAGTTTTCTCGCACGGGCGAGTATTTCCCTGAGGTTTTCGCCCACGGCCGAGGGTATGGTCTCAGGGACACTAACGAGGAGCGAAAAAAGTTTATCGCCAACCTTTTCGTCAAGAGAAAGGTCCATGCCTGCCAGGGCTTTCCTGAGCCTAAGCGGCTCCTCCACAGACTCAGCCGAGATATACCTATCGGGCGGTTTTTGGGGGTGGCCGATGACCTCGCGTTTGAACCCCTCCGGCTCTATGCCCCTTACCCTGAAGAGGATAAAAGGGTCTCTGTCTATCTCATTGGCGAGGATATAGAGAACAGAGGCTATGTGCTTGCAGGGATTTGCCCAATCCGGACAAGAGCAGTAGGTATCAAACTCATCCTCCCGCGATGGCAATATGAGTGGGCCAAGCCCCTCCGGCAGGTTACCGGAGAGGAGCTCGGCGAGCATGAATGGGTTTTCTATGACCCTCTTAGCCAGGCTCAATTTTTCCTCGTCGGTGAGATGCCTCAGCCCTATTACCACTGAGTAGGGGGTTCTCCTTGTTCCCTGAACGAGCGCGTGGATGATCCCGTCCTCTGATACCCTAAGGGAGAGGACATGCCCTCCCCTAGCGTAAAGCCTTCCCCTCGGCAGGCGGTTGGCGTAATGCCTCCCCAGGTGTTCAAGCGCGTGAACCCAAGCTTTTCCCCACCAAGTTTTTCCGAAATCAGAGCGCATGCGGTTAGCCTCAGGCCCCTTCTCCCCACCCCGCCCTGAAGACGAAGCGCTCCCCATCAAAGCTGTATATCCCCAAACCAAAGCCCTCGTAATATTCCCCGCTCACCACGATCTCAAGCACGCCATCCCGGTCAAGGTCACAGAAGCCGGCCACCTTGAATAGCATTGTAAAATCAGCATCTCCGCTTTCCTGGAATTGCTCACCGTATAGCACGAAGATCTGAGGCTTGCCATTCACCAGCTTTCTCATGAGGAGGTAGGAGTAAAGCGCACCGCTCTCCTTACTCCAGAAATCCGAAAGGTAATTCTCTGAACTCTGGACCGATATGAAGACCTCGTCAACCCCGTCGCCTTCCAGGTCAACCTTCACGATCTGGGATACAAACATATCCCGGAGGTCCTTTCCCTTGATGCCTCTGCCTTTGAGGAAATCCCTGGCTATCTTCCGGCATGTATCGTCATCCGGGGAGATTATTTCGGCCTTGGGAGGCTTGCCGCCGGGATCAAATATGCCTATTATCGGTTCAGAGAACGGATCGCCGGAGTCGGCGCCATATGCCCTGCCCTTTGCGTAGACCGTCCCCGCCGCAGGCGGTTCATCGGATGGAGAAAGAATCCTCTCCACCCTGAAGGTCCCTATCTTGCCGAGGCCTAGCTTCACTAGGTCTATCCTCATGCCGGGCCTCATGTATCTCGCGCACTCGGAGTCAACGAGCCAGCCTCTCCCCTCCTTGTAAGCGCCTATAGGGTTGACGCTATCACCCCAATACCCCAGCACCATCCTAAAGTCCGATAAGCCCATGCCGAAAAATCCCCCGGGCGCGTCCGTGAGCCTGTGCTGGGGAAAGAAAAGGGACAAAGCTATGAAAAGTTGCTTCATGGCTGATCCCTGAAGGCCCAACCCTTCTTAGTTTCCTCCGCATAAAGGCCGGTTACCCTGGAGAGCAATTCCGCGTCCGGCGCGGCCAGGCCCTTGACGAAATACTGGCCTTTTTTCTCCCTGAGCTTGAGGCCCAGGAGCTCACGGACCAGGTATCTGAGCCTCTCTCCCGGCGTCGCATTAGAAAGCCCAGCCTTCACGAGAAACTCGTGCAGGGCATCGGGGTGGTCCCTGAAGTAATCCAGGGCCGCTGAGAGCGCGGGTATGACCTTCTCAGATACCTCAACATCCTTCTCGGGCTTTCCCAAGAGGGCTATGAGCGCTACTATGAGGCCGAAGCCGGCGGCTATTGCACCGGATACGACGAACCCCACGGATGAGGATTTCATCAGGGGTATAGTGAAATACAAGGCGTCCACCATCCAGTGGGTCATTATCGCGGTGAAAAGCCCGTAGCGCCAAAAGACAAGGGCAAAGAGCAATCCGCCTATGGTCAGCTCAATCCCCCTGAAGTAGACGGGGAATATCTCATAGGTTGAGTGCAGAAAGGCCCAGATAACTGTAGGTATGAGAAACGCGAGGAATGTGTTCCGAAGAGCCTTCTTGAAGAGCGTGAACCCGAAGAAACGGAAAAGGACCTCCTCGTTGAGGCCGGCTGAAAGGGATGTTCCCAGGGCAAAAAGCGCTGGAATAGACGAGGCAAAGACCATGGTGTATTCGCTCTCGGCCGGGGCCCAGACCCCCATGAACTTCACGCCGAGGAAGTAGATTATCACCTGAAGCCCCATGAAGAAGAACGCGAGCGGATAGGAAAGAAGCGCCCAGCCCGCCATGCGCCTTGAAAGCCTCCCCCTGGAAAGGGGAAGAAGTCCCCAGAGGGTCTCTTTCTTATCTATTGCTCCGCCAGCCCAGCCCGCGACTACCCCGACGAAGAAGCCTATGACCAGGACAGAAAGGGCCATACCCATGAAGACCTGAAGGAGGTATCCGGAGAACTGGGTCGCGGTGTCATACCTAGAAAGGTATGTCGGGATAAGCGTGGCGTTTGATATGAGTATTGAGAGCCCGAGCGCGACGCCGACGAGGGTTGCGAGCTTCACATCGTTTCCGCGCTTGCGCAGGTTCACGAAGAACATTATCACACCCGCAAAGACCATGAGAACCGCCAGAAGCGATGCTATTGTTCCGAGTAGGCTCCCGAGGGACCGCTGGGACTGATAATTCCTGGTGAACTCCTCCGGAACCTTTAGGTATTTTACTACAGAAGCAATCTCTGAGCCAGCAAGAACCACATCCACCCTGAGATCAGATTCGCCCCATGTAGCAGAAGGCTTCTTGAAGGTAAAGTAGTAATCTCGCCTGGCCTTGCGGTCCTCCGAGGATGATTTGACCATTTCCCACTCGCTCGGCTCTATCCCAAAGTTATCCTTAAGATACGCCCTCACAAGCTCAAGGGCTTTCCCCTCCTCAAGGTAATCCCCCGGCGCGTCCTCAGAGATTATGTGCTGGAAAGCGGAGATCCTGCCGTCGGGCTCAATCCTCGCGATGAACTCCTCCTTCGTGAGGGGCTTGAAGAACCTGACCTTCCAGAACCAGATGGGGACCGTGGACTTGCCAAGAGCGTTAGCGGAATCAACGCCAACAGTCTTCTGGAGGTAGACAGAGGCCTCGTTGTCAGCGGAGAATATCGTCGCTTCCTGGTAGCCGGAGAGGTTCACGCCCCTTGATGTCCAGAAATCCCTTGCCTTTGCGATCACATCTGCCTTTGAGAGCTTCAGCTCAACAGCCGCAGATGGCAGAACCTTCTCGTAGAACCCGAAGAAAAACCCAGCGCCAACTATCCCAGCCGCAACGATGATAAGGTATTCAATCCACTTCTTCATAGCGAAATGTTAATCCAAATGAAGGGCCGGGTTCAAGGGCGTGGGGCAGACGTAGCTTTATGATGCGTATTTTGCCTGTTCAGGATGAACCGGAATACCTCTTTGGTTTATCCTTATGCGGTGGACAAATCCCAGCTCAAGAAGATCAAACGCGGGATCCAGATAGCCCTCATCCTCTTCGGCCTGGTTGCCCTCGTTGTCCTCTACTTCACGGTTGACCCCAAGCTGACATGGGAGGCCCTGCAGAAATCCAGGCCAATTGGGCTACTCGTAGCCGGAGGGCTTTGGACAGCTTGGTTCCTTATTGATGGGCTCAGGACCAGGCTCCTGGCGAGGACCCTGGGCTATAACCTTCCCTACTCAACTGCGCTGGATATGATCGCGGCAGGGATGTTCCTCGCGGTCGTCACACCATTCCAGGTCTCCGGCCTCCCTTACCAGCTCTGGATATTCAAAGAGGATGCGAAAATTGACCCCGGCCCCGGCACAGCGCTCATCGTCCTCAGGGGGCTTCTCATATACATATTCGTGTTCGGCACGGCGCCTTTTGCGCTCTGGGCCTTCGGGATAAGGGGGCAATCCGGGTTCTTCAAGGCAGTTCTTATCTACTTTCTCATTATCGCCTCCATCTTTTTCCTGGTTTTCCTCCTTTCCTTGATAAACCCCGAGGCCCTCACCAAGGCGATCCGTTGGCGCAGGGTGCAGAGGTTTCTTTCGGGTTTTGTCGGGCAGATGAAGGAGATGAGGAGGGCAATGGGCATGTTCTTCGGCGCAAAGAGGCCCGTAGCCCTCATAGAAACAATAGCGCTTTCGGTTTTATGCCTCGCGCTATTTTGGTCAACGGTTCCGGCTGTCCTTTGGGCGCTCGGCCTAAACTTTGACCCGCTGAAGGCTTTTCTCCTCCAGGCCCTTCTCCAGGGCGCGCTCCTATACTCGCCCACCCCTGGTGCGGCAGGCATAGCCGAAGGCGCGGGCGCCGCGGTCTTCTCCTCGCTCTGTCCGAAGCACCTACTAGGGGTTTTCATCGTCCTCTGGCGGTTCTTCACGGTCTACATGACCGCTATTGTCGGCGGGTTCTTCTTCTTCAGGAGGGCGGGGAGGATGGGGTAAGGATGAGACCAATCCTATCCCTTTCTCCTCACCCTTATCCTCAGCCCCTTGACCTCCTCAACAACGACGACATCGCCCCTTGCTATGTCCTCATAGGCCTCGGCCATCCATCTCTCCCCGTGGACGAAGACCTGGCCCCGTTCGCCGGCCCTTATGTCCTCAAGGGCCACACCTTCCTCGCCGGCAAGCCCCTCCCTTCCTGTGGTCGGCTTCCAGATCTGAGCGCGGAGGGCCTTTCCTATGACGAAGATAAAGAGAAGGAGGGTGAGAATAACGACAACCGCTACCGTGACCCAGCTTATCCTCAAATAGGGAACGCTCACATCAAAGAGCATGATTGACCCGATGAGGAGGGAGAGGACCCCGCCTGTGCCCAGAATCCCGTGAGAGGTTATCTTCACCTCCGCGAGCATGAGTCCAACCCCAAGGACTATAAGCAGGACGCCAGCGTAGTTAACGGGAAGGAGCTGGAAGGAGTAGAAGGCGAGTATGAGGGAGACCGCGCCCGTGACTCCGGGGAATATGCCGCCGGGGTGAGCGAGCTCAAAAAGAAGGCCGTAGAGGCCTATCATAAGGAGAATATAGGCGATGTTGGGATTGGCGAGGAGGGCGAGAAGGGAATCCCTGAACCCCATTCCCCTTTTGATGACTCGCGCGCTCGCCAGCTCAAGGGTCTTGCCTCTGACGGGCTTGCCCTCAAGGGCCTTGAGTAGTTGTTCAGGGCTTTCGGCAATCAAGTCAGCTATCCCAGCGGAAACAGCGCTGTCCGCGGATAATGAGACCGAAAGCCGGACGAATTTCTTCGCCCACTCGGTAGGCCTTCCGGTCTTAGCGTAAAGGGATGCCAGATAAGCAACCGCGTCGTTGGTAAGCTTCTCAAGCATGACGGAATCAGCCTTATCACCCATGGAAACCGGGTGCGCGGCGCCTATGTTGGTTCCAGGGGCCATCGCAACAAGGTCAGCGGCCGCGGCCATGAATACTCCAGCCGAAGCGCACCTTCCGCCCTGGGGATAAACATACACGCATATGGGGACCTCGGAGGCTATCTCCTCCTTGATTATGCTCCTCATGGATTCATCAAGCCCGCCAGGGGTGTCCATGGTTATAAGGACGAGCTCTGCTCGCTCGGAGTTTGCCCTTCTTATCTCCCTAGCGAGGTATTCGGCCACCGGCGGGGAGATGGGTCCGGAAACCGTAAGCTGGATAACAACAGAGGAAAGAAGGGCCTCAAGGATCATGGCTATATTATAACCCATTTTTTGTGCAAAATGCACCGTCGTTGAGATCGCGGAGGGCACGGTATGAATGAGCCAGAGGCGCATCCGCTTTGCGCGTTGTTGCAGCCGCACCCCTATATGCCTTATCCTATATGGCCTTTTGACGACCGGTCTCAGGGAAAGAGGTGATTTAATCATTACTATGGATGGGCCAGTGGCATCCGGAAAAAGCACAAAAGCCAGGGAAGTAGCCCACAGGCTCGGGCTTCGTGTATTTGATACGGGCGCGACCTACCGGGCGCTTGCTCTCGCTACACTTGAAGCTGGAGCGAATCCTGACTCGGAAGAAGAGGTGTTGCGGGTTCTTGAATCATCGGAAATAACGATGAAGTGGCGAGGGAAAAACTGCTTTGTGTGGTTGGGCGGCAGGGATGTCTCTGGAGAGATAAGGACTCCGGAGGTCTCAGACTACGCGAGCAGGCTGAGCGTCCACTCGGGGGTGAGGAGGCGTTTGGTGCAACTCCAGCGGAAGCTAGCGGGAAAAGGGGTGGTGGTGGAGGGCCGAGACGCTGGGACGGTGATATTTCCGGACGCTGATTTCAAGGTCTACCTTGACGCAAGCCTTCACGAGAGGGCGCGGAGGAGGCTTTTGGACTACAGGAGGGCCGGCATATACAGAACCCTGGAGGAGGTCCTGCGAGAAACCGAGGCCAGGGACAAAAGGGACAGGGAGAGAAAGGATTCGCCCCTTGCGGTTCCTGAGGGGGCATTCGTGCTCCGCTCCGATAACGAACCAATAAAGAATCAAGTGAGGATCATAATAAAGGCGCTTGAAAGAAAGATAGGCAAGCTTCGCAGGGACAGGCTTGTTTGGAGGGTGTGCTGGATAATCAGCTGGCCTTTTTGGTACCTGATCCTGGGGCTGAGGGTTGAGGGCAGGGAAAACATACCGGGCGGGCCTTGCATAATCGCCCCGAACCACACTACCATGTGGGATCCGCCTATGGTCGGGGCCGCGGCAAAAAGGGAGCTCCATTACCTCGCCAAGGAGGACATTTTCGTCTGGTGGCTTTCCTGGCTGATCAGGGCCTTCAACGCAATTAAGATAAAGCGCTCCGCAGGCGCAAAGGGCAGTTTTGAAGAAGCCCTTTCTGTCCTGAGGCGCGGAGGTTGCGTTGTGATGTATCCGGAGGGGACCAGGAACAAAACCCCCAAGCCATTGCTCCCGTTCAAGTTGGGGCCAGCGCTCCTCTCGCAGTTATCTGGAGCGCCCATAATCCCTTGCTACGCCACCAGACACAAAACCCCATGGCGGCCGCTAAGGTGGGCCCTCAGGAGGCCGAGGCTGGTCTACAGGTTCGGGGAGGCCCTTTGGCCTCAGAGCTATCCTCCCGGAAGGGAAGGGCTGGTTGAGATGACGAGGGATCTCCGAGCCGCAATCCTGAAACTGGGAGGCTTTGCAGATGAGGATTAGGATAGCTGAGGAAGCGGGATTCTGCTTTGGGGTCCAGCGGGCACTTGACATTATAGCCAGATCAAGGTCCGAGGGTAAGGTTCTTTCTACCCTGGGCCCCATAATCCACAACTCGCAGGTCGTTGAGAGCCTCTCTAGGCAGGGCATAGAGAGCGTAGACGATCTCTCAGAGGCGAAAACCCCTTATGTGGTGGTGAGGAGCCACGGCGTCCCGCCGGAGGTATACGAGGAGGCCAAAAGGAGGGGAATAGAGATAATTGACGCCACATGTCCTTTCGTTAAGACAGCTCAGGATGTAGCGAGATTGCTAGCGTCCGAGGGCTACCAGGTCGTTGTCGTTGGCAAGGAACATCATCCTGAGGTAATGGGACTTGTCGGCCACGCCGGGGGCAAGGCAACGGTAGTAGATGATCCGGCTGCTGTTTCGGGTGTGCTGTTTTCTAAGAAAATAGGGGTGCTCGCGCAGACAACCATGAGATACGAGATCTTCGCGGAGGTGGTCCTGGAACTGCTCAAAAAGGCTCGCGAGCTGAGGGCCTTCAACACGATATGCTACACAACCCGCAGGCGCCAAGAATCAACCCGCGAGCTGGCCCGGCAGGTTGACCTTATGATAGTTGTGGGAGGAAAGAACTCCTCCAACACCACAAGGCTATACGAGATATGCGTTGATATGGGCGTTCCAAGCTACCACATAGAGGGCCCGGATGAGATAGACCCAAAGTGGCTTGAGGGGGTCAGAGAGGTGGGCATAACGGCCGGGGCCTCAACCCCTCCGGAGCTGGTGAGGGAGGTAGTGGAGAGGTTGGAGGAGATAGCTGGGGTAAAGGAGGGGACAAAATGAAACAAATCCCTTCAAAGGAGGACTTATCTTGAAATGCCAGATGAACCGAATGCCATAAAAGGACCAGGAGCGATATCGGATGATGAGTTCTTGAAGCTCATAGAAGGCCAGCCGGCAACCGATGCCCTCAGGATAAACGAGGTCGTTGAGGGCACGGTTGTTAAGGTTACCAAGACGGAGGCCTTCGTGGACATAGGGGCAAAAAGCGAGGGCGTTCTGCCCCTGGCGGAGTTCAAGGACGAGGAGATAAAGCCCGGAGACAAAGTGAAGGTATATGTGGAATATGTGGAACCTAACGAGGGGCTTATAAAGCTCTCCAAGGACAAGGCGGACTTTCTCCTCGCCTGGGACAAGATAAAGGAAGCCTACCAGGACAACCTCACCGTAGATGCAAGGGTAGTGAGGCAGGTCAAGGGAGGCTTCATAGTGGAGGTCTTCGGCGTAGAGGCATTCATGCCCGGCTCGCAGGTGGACACCCGTAAAGTGCGCAACTTCGGCGCCTTCCTGGGCAAAACCATACCCGTAAAGGTCATAAAGCTCAACAAGCTTAGGAAGAATATCGTGGTCTCCAGAAAGGAGGTAATGGAGGAGGAGCTTGAGCGCGCTAGGGCCAGGCTCATGGAGATACAGCCTGACACAGTTGTTGAAGGCGTCGTGAAAACCATAACCGAGTTCGGCGTGTTCGTTGATGTGGGCGGCATAGACGGCCTCATACACATATCCGACCTATCCTGGACGCGCGTCCGCGACCCCAGGGATGTGGTCACCCCAGGAGAAAGGGTGAGGGTAAAGGTCCTTTCAGTTGACCCGGAGAACATGAAGCTCTCGCTGGGCCTCAAGCACATGACGCCTCACCCGTGGGAGAGGATAGCCGAGAAGTATCCCATAGGCAGTAAGGTAAAGGGCAAGATAACAAGCCTGGTTGAGTTCGGGGCATTCGTTGAGCTTGAACCAGGCGTTGAGGGACTCATTCACATATCCGAGATGGTCTGGGGGAGGCCTCCGGCGCACCCAAGGGATATACTGGAGGTAGGACAAGAGGTTGAGGCCATAGTCCTGAATGTGGATATTGACAGGCAACGCATATCCCTTGGCCTGAAACAGGCCACGCCTGACCCTTGGGCAGACATAGAGAAGAGGTATCCGGTCGGTTCGGAGGTAGAGGGCGTTGTCCAGGACTTTGACAACTACGGGGCATATCTGGAGATAGACAAGGGTATCCAGGGCTACCTGCACATATCAAACATATCCTGGACGAAGCGTTTCTCCTCGCCGGCGGAAGCCATGAGCAAGGGCCAGCGCTTGAAGGTAAAGGTCATAGATGTAGACAAGAAGACCAGGCTCATGGAGGTCTCGCTTAAGCACGCCAGGCCTAACCCTTGGGAAGAAATAAAGAAGCGCATGCCCGAAGGGAGCGAGATAAAGGCAGTTGTTGCCTCGGTCACGGAGCGCGGACTCACCATCAAGATAGACGAAGGGCTTGAGGGCTTCGTTCCCCAATCCCACCTGCAGAAGAGGGGTAATCCCAAGGAGAATTACTCGCCAGGCCAGGAAATAAACCTGGTCGTCCTGGAGGTGGAGCCTGAGCGCAAACGCATAGTCCTCTCGGAGCGCAACTTCTACAAGGCAAAAGAGGCTGAGCGCAAAGAGGAGATGGCCGCCAGGTTCAAGCCTGAACCAGCAAGGCTAAACCTCGGCGAGATACTCAAGGCGGAGCTGGACAGGCTGGAGGAGCTCAGAGAAGAAGGCAAGAAGGAGGAGGGCTAAGAGCCGAGGCCTCCTGTGAGCGTTATGAGGGCAGGTGCCCGAGTGATAACCGTAGGGTGTAAGCTGAACCAGTATTACTCACAGATCATCAGGGAAATGCTGGCCAAAGCGGAAGCAGGGCCGGAGCTCGCAATCGTTAACGCCTGCGCTGTTACCGCAAGGGCAGAGAGGGACACGAGGAAAGCGGTAAGGAGGGCGCTCTCTTCGGCAAAGAGGGTTATCATCACAGGTTGTATAGGCGAGAGCCTCCGTGGTCTCGGCGCAAAAATTATGACATACGAGGAGCTGGCGCGGGAGCTCGGCGTTGAAATGCCCAAAGGGATCACGGGCTTTGCTGGCAGGGCGCGGGCTTTCCTCAAGATTCAATCCGGATGCGATCTCTCCTGTTCTTACTGCATTGTTCCGAGGCTAAGGGGACCGTCGGTCTCAAGGGGCTTCAGCGAGATAATTCGGGAGGCCGAAAACCTTGCCTCGGCTGGATTCAGGGAGATCGTGATAACCGGAACCCAGACAGGGGATTGGAAAGAGCGCGGGCGCGGCCTCGCTTGGCTACTTGCCCAACTCATTGAGAGGATACCGGGAGTCCGTTTTAGGCTCTCTTCAATTGAGCCGCAGTATCTCACACGGGATCTCATTGACACGATGGCAAGGTGCGGCTGGCGCGTGGCCGATCACCTTCACCTTCCCCTCCAATCCGGATCAGACAAGGTCCTAGCAGAAATGGGGAGGCCTTACAGGCTCAGGGAATACGAGGAAAGGGCCCTCATAGCCCTCTCAGCAATGCCGGGCCTCGCTATAGGCACGGACATTATCGCTGGGTTCCCCACAGAAACGGAGAAGGACTTCGCGGAAACCCTCTCCTTTCTCAAGAGCTTTCCATTTGCTTACGCTCACATATTCAGCTACTCAAAGAGGCCCGGCACGATGAGTTTCCCCCTGGGCGAGATGGCTTCCCGGGTAGTCAAGGAAAGGGTCAGGTTGCTCCTTGCCGCAGACCGCGCGAACAGGTTAAAATTTGCGAAAGGTTTTATCGGAAAGGAGCTAGTGGTTGTGGGAGAGAGGAGACATGAAGGGGTTAGTTTGGCTCTTTCGGGCAATTACTTGCGGCTCCGGGTAAAGGGCCTTGAGCCTGGCTCTCTGGCGAGGGTGAAAGTGATTGGCTTGGGTGAGGGGGAGCTTTTGGAGCCACTCGTCCAAAATGAGGAGAAAGAAACATGCCAAAGATAAAGACGAAGAAGGCCGCGGCCAAAAGGTTTAGCCTAACAGGCACAGGCAAGGTAAAGAGGAACCGGGCCAAGACCTCACACCTGAAGTTCAACAAGACCCAAAAGACCAAGCGGAGGCTCAGAAAGGCAACCATCCTGAAGCCCGTGGACGCCAAGGCTGTCAAGAGGGCGTTGGGAAAGGGCTAGTCCACGATCCCAATTCTCGCTTAAGCCCGGCCCGGCAGGTTATAATTCCACCATGATGGTGGTGGTTCTTCTCGCGCTCTAGGGGCAAGGGCTGGAGGGGGTTATGCCATCAAAACCGACAACCCCAGGCCATACCAACCCTTCCAAACCCTTCAACCCGAATCCCTGAATGTCAAGCTCCTTGGCTACATTGAGGATACGACAATACGCATACTTGACCTAGCGGCATCAGAGGATGGGAATTATGTTTACGCGACGGCCGGGGGTAACGGTTTGGTAATCTATGATGTGAGAGATCCTTATAACCCTAGGGAAATCAAGAGGTTAAGTATTTACAGCTCTGTGGGCTATGTGGAGGTTGCGGGGCATTACCTTTATCTGTCGGGAAGATATGAAACGCTCAAGGGTTATTTCTGCGTCTATGACATTTCGGATCCGGAGAATCCGGTTTACCTGTCCGAGTTAGAGATAGGAGAGTCATCCTATTTGACGGTAAATGGCTCAATAGCTTATGCGGCATCGATCATGGTTTATTCAATAGATATTTCTGATCCCGCCAATCCGGTTATCCTGGACAGCTTCCCTCGTTATTCCAAAGTGCATTCCTATTGTGATAGCACCCTCTACCTCCTAGACACCGACTACGGTGACCCATCTGAGACTACCTGGGTCTATATCCTTGATGTTTCAGACCCCACAGACATCAAGGAACTGAACAGGATATGGCTCCCCGGAGGCCAAATGACCTGCATTGCCGCGTGGAAGGACACCTTTAATCTCTTTTCGCCAACCTATGGCCATATATTCCTCTATGTCCTGGGAGGGATATGGGCGGATTACATATGGGATGTGACCGACCCCTTGAAGCCGGAGCTGGTTTGGGAGGGAAGGACATACGGAACCGAGGGGATTTACCTTCACTCAAAGTTCACCTACCAATCGGACAGTTTGTGGGTCTATGACAGGGAGATTGAGCCTGACGGCTATTACTATGTAGGGTATTACAAAGGACTAAGAGCGAGCAGAGGGCACCCCCTTTGGAAGGCAGGCTTGGTTTTCTGTGGTTATGACTACCCTTTTTACCCCGTCCGCCTCGCCATCTTCCAGTTCTCAGGGGACACCCTCGCCTCCGACTCTGACACGAGCAATCCTTACATTAATTGGGTGAGAACGGTCTATGATAGGCCTGGCCTTGAGTTCTCCCTCTTGGAGAAGGCTTCTGTGTCTTTTTCGCTCTACACAGCCCTGGGGGCTAAAGCGTATCAGAAAGACCTGGGCCTCCTTGAGCCAGGGCCTCATATAATCACCTTGCCTAACATGAGGCCAGGGGTTTATGTCCTTCTCATGAAGACAAACGATAGGAGCTTTTCAACCAATATAGTCTTTACAGGAGGAGACTGAAATGATCGCATCTGCAATAACCATAACCTTGATAACAGCGGGAGACATCGTCTTCGGCGCGTGCCACGATCAACCCGGTGAGGTCTACAATGACACTCTGGGCCTTGAGTTCTCTTCTGTGGACATATGGTGGCCAAGTTGCTTTTATAATGATAGCTACCAAACGCTAGCCAACCGGGTAAAGCAAGGCATAGCGCTCAGGAAACAGGAGGGCTACAAGCTAATAGCCTTCGGGCTGGGTGGAGGAACCCATGATTCTCTGTCCCTGTTCACCAGAAACATCTTCGGCTATGATAAACTTCACCCCGGAAGCCCGAACAAGTATGATACCCTGGCCCACTGGGCCCTTGGCGCTATCATGGAATATAGCATGTGGCCGCCATATGATACCTATGGCCCCAATGGACCACCTGATCCCATGGGAACCTACTGGGCAAAGTCCTGCGATTCCTTCATGAACTACCTCCGGGATACCATCCATTACTTCCGGATATGGAACGAGCCCGACGCTTTCAGGAGGCATGTGTTAAGGGATTATTACAGGGTTTTTGTGGACACCCCCTCTTGCACGCTTGATACCCTTGAATACAAGTATGGTGTCTCTGACAGCTTCAGAATTATCGTTGAGAAAAACGCCGATCACAGGGACTCCACCTGCCGCGCCCCCCTCACTTTCAGGTTCTACAAGTGGAGGACTAACGGGGGATGGCAACCCGATTCGGTTTTCCAGGAAACCGTTCGGGTCTCCCAGAATCTTGAGACCTGGATAAAGGAAACCGCTTGGACTCCGGCATATTTTGTGAATTACTTCCAGAAACCAGCCTATCTCAAAGCAAAGGCCTACAACCAGAACATCAAGGTAGTGATGACCCCTAGGAGCTTTGACCTGTGCGGGTATGAAAAGAACGATCTGTTTCCCTGGATCTCAGACGAACAATGGCCCTGGCCATACATCATCAATAACCCTAACTTACCCGGTCTCTACCAGTGGGCTGACGCGTTCTTTGACGCTGGAGGGGACGATTACTGCGACATCCTGGAATATCACACCTATGTGGACTGGAAGATAATGGACTATCCGAACCCTAACGAGCCCTACCACACTGACCCCTGGAAGACCCTGGGTGAGGTTCTTCAGGCCATTGTTGATGTTCACCAGGAGCACGGTATAGCAAACCGTGAGCTCTGGATAACCGAGTTCGGGGCCAACTCCGTTACGCTGACGGACACGACTCCGGCTGAGTCAGTGAGGAACCGGCTCAAGGCTGAGTATGAGGGAATACATCAAGGCCTATGACCAGACAGACACCCTCCTCGCGTCCCAGGATTCTTTAGCCACCCTCGGCCCCGCCCAGAAGATAGCCGCCGTTCCTCTCTCTCCACCAACATACTGGATAGCTTATCCCTTCAAGCAGTATGACCCCGCACGGAAGGCTTTGGGCCAGACGCTGGATTCGGGAGTGCTACCCTGGCTTCTGAAAGATTGCAATCTGTTCCCGACCTGTTTTAATATTTTGCCATGCTTGAAATAATCCTTTTTGCGATTGTGTCGTTTCCCACCAGAGAAGCGGGGAAGGATATGCCAGAATGGCGGGATAAACCTGGCTATAAGCCCTTGGGCCCTCAGGATTCTTCCTGGAATGTCCAGCTCGTTGGATGGATTGATTCGGTGGGGCCGGAGATAGGGGGCATGGTGGCGCACAAGGACGGAGAAGTGATCTATCTAGGCGCGAGGGTAAACGGAGACACCAATGCCATTTTAGTTTTGGATATCTCTGACCCAGCTAATCCTCACATCCATAAGGAGATCCGCCATGACAGCCTGAGATGGATTAGCCCAGCCCTTACGGTTGACACCTTCCTTTATGTATGGTGTGGGCAGTATTTCGGCAAAGGAACCTATGTATATGACTGGGATGCCTACAGTATCTCCGATCCCCTCAATCCTGTGTTTGTCAAAACCATCTGGCATTACGAGGGTGGTTGGGAAAAACAACCAGGAAACATGTGGTGGTCAAGCGGCTGGGTTTACGACACCATCCTTTATGCCGATGATGATTATAGGACCTTCAACATAAAAGACCCCCTGAACCCTGTTCCAATAAGCGAGGTTGAGGGTGGCGCGTCTCACCACTTCTTTCTTTACCCCTACATCTACACCTGTGGTGACGCCTACGGCGACACTTTCCCTTTCATGATCTACGATGTCTCTGACCCTGAGAACATGTTCAAGGTATGTGAGAAATGGTATTGGGCCCCCTATGGCCTATCCCCCCGGACTATCGGCGCGTGGGAGTTGAACGGAAAGAGGTATGTCTATATGACCGGGGCAGACCTCGCGTGGAGCCTTGATGTCACGGACCCGCATAACCCTGTGGTTCTGAACTTCGGGGACAGGGGGTATCAAACATATGGGTCAGTGACCCACGGAACAAGGTTTTACGGCTTTGGCCTTAATAATCTTTCTCAATTCACTGTCTATTCCCTTGAAGATCCGGTTCACATCCCTGTGGTGGGTTGGTACAGGAGCGACTCAATATGGTTCCTGGAAAAGGGCGTTTGGGCAAACGGCTATGTCGTTGCTTCTGGCTCATGGCTCGCCCATTATCCTTCTGAGGGCATCGCCATCTTCCAGTATGCCGGAGACCAGGTAAAGGAAGAACCCCTGCCCAGCTCATCGGTTATCTCCTTCCTGAGAACCATCTATACTGAACCAGGCCTTGAATTCTCGCTATCAGGTCAGGCTCAGGTCTCTTTCTCCCTTTTCAACTCGGTTGGCCAGAAGGCCTACCAGAAAGACCTTGGCCTTCTTGAACCAGGACTGCACAGGGTAGCTTTGCCCCAACTCGGAACCGGGGTCTATTTCCTTTTCCTTTCAGCCAACGGGACGAGGTTTTACCAAAAGCTTGTTTTCACAAGATAAAAGGAGGTGGTAAAACATGAAAAAGGCAATAGCGCTCATCACAGGCATGGTGGCGGCCCTATTTGCGGCCAGATACCACACATACGGCATGACCAACGCCGTAGGAACCAACTACTTCTCCTTCAGGAACCCGCCCCCGTATGTGGGTTATGTGTATGACTCCCTGAACAAAGGGGCCGCGGTTGTGGGCTCAAGCCCGGGTGGATGTTTCCAGTGGTGGAGCTTCTACATCCCATACGGGGGAATAGACTATGGCGATGGCTCCAATACCTACTACAAACAATATATGGACTCCATAATCTCGGATGCGAGGAGGCTCAAGGAGATGGGTTCAGAAACCGTGATCCTTCTCTTCAGGAAAGGGTTTCCCCAGTTCATAGGAGGCAAAGCTGTTGGCATAGATGATAGCATCTTCTCGTGGGATGAGGCGTATCCAACAGGTCAATACAGCATAAGCGACAGCATAACCGTCCGGATATACTACCGAATAGCCACCGAGCAGGTTTTCCTCTACTACGAGGACAAGCTCCCCAACAACACCCTGGACACGGTTTTCAAGTGGGCCATGAACGAGGTCCTGGGCAACGGGATTTTTGAGGGTGCATGCCTTTATCCTGATGGTCATGAGCCACCCGGAATCCCATCTATGGACGATCAGCTGAAAACCGATATGTGCCTAGCGTTTGACTACCTGAAACAGACAGGAGGGGACGACTACATAGACTACATATCGGTAGGCCTTGCTGGCTCACCTTTCATGTTGACCCAGCACTTCTGGAAGGCGTTCGTGTTGAATCCGC
>Ga0272448_1002161_pt1 | contig 25188 bp, 16 predicted proteins | sample YNPCB0191_FD_202220 | JGI IMG/M metagenome (GOLD analysis project Ga0272448, IMG submission 202220) | Hot spring sediment microbial communities from Yellowstone National Park, WY, United States - YNP-CB-019-1 | ecosystem: Environmental > Aquatic > Thermal springs > Hot (42-90C) > Sediment... | reverse complement strand
TTGTAAGGTTGATTATCTGAAACACGGCAATCAGAATTCCAAGAGCAATGTAAAGTGCCCTGTAGTTGAGAATTTTACGATGGATTGGTATGGAATTTGCCACGAGAAAGAACGCAGGGCCAGACATGATTATCCCTATGTATTTAAAGTGGTAAAAACCGAGAATAAGGTGAATGTCTTCAGCAAAGTAGAAACCACTCTCACCAGCACACCAGATAATTATTGAAATTGCCAGAAAAAGGAACAGCTTGTTCTCTATCCGCTTTGGATTTGCTGTATAGCCCCTGTAGCCCACATACACCATTGTAATTGTGATACTAAAATAGAAGACCCCAACCAGGAGATAGATTGCGTTTACCATCTCAGATTTCCCCAACACGAGGATAGATATAAATTCTTGGTTTGGAAGAAAGAGGTCACCCATGTGAAGTTCTGAGTATAAATTGACCATGGGTTATAAGTTCCTGGTCTCTCAGCATGAGGGTACGCCATACACTTATCATATCCTTGCCCCCCTCTCTGAACCGCTACCGCCAATGATTTTTCTTGCCACTACGGAATGTCTGAGGGCTCACTCTGCCCGATTGTTCGTGCTCTCTACATCTGGGTTTTTACAACCAGAAACGAACTATCCTTTAGTTTTAGCAGATTATCCACAAACTCCCAGCAGCGATGCGACTTATACGGTTGTGCTAATAAATTCCGCTTCATCACCTCATACATTTCGGTCAGGGATGAGTTCTCAAAAATCTACTTCAGACCGGTGACATCTTACGGAACAAAGATAACTTTAATATCTTGAAATATATACCACATCTATGCGAATAATTTCGAAGAAAATTGTACTTCTGGGAGATTGGGCGACCGGGAAAACGAGCCTCATCAGGCGATTTGTGATGAATACTTTTGATGATAAGTATATCCAGACAATCGGAACAAAGGTATCCAAAAAAATTGTAAAGTTTCAGATTGGAGATGACCAGGTCACGGTCAACCTTATTATATGGGACCTTCTGGGACAGCGTGAATTTCATCGAATTCACAAAGAGGCGTACCGTGGCGTGGATGGTGCGATACTTGTGTGTGATGTGACAAGAGAAGAAACACTCAAAAGCATCCAGGAATATTGGTATCCCTCGCTTACAGAGGTTGCAGAGAATGTGCCTGTGGTCTTGATAGGTAATAAATGTGATTTAAAGAATGAGGCAGTATTCTGGCTTGATGATATAAAACGCGTGGGACGTGCTCTCGGTATGAGCGATGGTATGTGTCATCTTACTTCTGCTAAAACTGGCGAGCAGGTGGAGCATGTGTTTCATCTGCTGGCAGAATGCACTGCAGTGCTGGATGAAACAATCACAATTGAAAATATGCTTGAGAAAATTGTGCTGAAAGAGTATATCCCTGAACCAACGAATTACAAGGATTACCTGGACTATTTAATTGTGGACTTTGTACACACAATCGGAAATACAGAGCGGGCAATGGACATGGTCAGAATGAGTTTGCGGGAATGCGAAATGGACATTAACAATGTTGAAAGACAGAAGTTGAGAAAACTTATAGATATACTGCAGAGGAAGGAGATTGAGTTTGGAATCAACGCAGATGATGCAAATAAAACCAGAGAAAAACGAATTGCGGTGCTTCAAAAGATTTCGTAGCCCTTGCATATCACATAGATCTCGGAACTGCTTTTCCTGCTTGCCATTGATTTATAACTCTTCACGAAGGCAAATCTTTCCTTGATTTTGTCCAGCAGGCTGTCATAGAGGTCTCCCATAAACACCTTAGCCACAAAATTGCCATTCAGAGAGAGCACTGTGCATGCAAACTCAAATGCCATTGTAACGAGTTCGATGGACCTGGCATGGTCTGTGGAGTAATTGCCACTTATGTTAGGAGACATATCGGAAATTACCACATCCACATCCTTTCTCCCCGTATGCTCAAAAATCGCACTCCTGAGCTTCTCCTGTGTTGAAGGATTCATGAAATTTCCCCGTATGAACACCACGCCCTCCAGTGGCTCGATTTCCTGGAGGTCTATGCCAAACACCTTCCCCTCTGCACCGCACAACTCCCTTGCTACCTGAAGCCAGCCGCCAGGTGCACAGCCCAGGTCAACCACAACATCTCCGTGCTTTATTATTCCATACTTTTCCTGAATGAACAAAAGCTTGTATGCTGCCCTGCTTCGATAGTGCTCCTTTTTTGCCAGTTTGTAGTAGTAATCCTTCCTTCTCTCACGCAGCCATTTCCTGCCCACGATTTCAGGAATGACGGAGGTTATATTAGGTTTTGGATGGCACTACCTTGCAGCATGGCTTTTCATGGCCAGAAAAACGCGGGGTATAAAATCCACAGAACATGCTGGAGAATGCATCGTACAGCACAACCACGAAAAATATATATACCATAACAAACTATAATATACTATGGTGATGTGCCATGGCGACCTCAATCCAGATAAGTAAGGAACTCCAAAAAGAGCTTATTAAAAGAAAACTGACAGATAAAGAAACATACGAGGAGGTAATCTGGGATTTGATTGAGAACACGCAAGAACTGAACGAGCAGACAAAGAGGGAGATTGCAGGGGCACGGGCAGAGATAAAGAAAGGAAAATTCCATACACTGGCTGAAGTAAAGAAAGAGATAGGACTATGACTTACGAGATTTTTTTCTCAGAGCGTGCTCTTAAAGAACTTAAGAAGATGGAGAAAGATGTGCAGGAGCGGATAATTGCAGTACTCGAGCGGAGCAGGATAAGACCTGAGGCGTATGTGACAAAACTTGTGGGAGACCCTGGTTATAAGTTGCGTGTAGGCGATTACAGGGTTATTGTGGACATTGACCCTGCAGAGCGTCGCATATTCGTTTTGAAAGTGGGACACAGGAAGAAGATATACGGGTGAGAAACAAATCAAGTTGGTCCTTATTTTGTTTCATTTGAAATTAGCAGGTCTGGATATGTTTTTGGCTCAAAAAAGTTTCAGGCACACTCACACAGTATGTGTCTCCATATATTACTAGTGCTATCCCGATACCCACCGTGTTGTTTACGGGTTTCAATCTCGTTATGTTAAGAGCCGCTTCAATGATATCTTCCCTGCCCTCCACGAAAGAACATCTGACTGGCTCCTCGGGGTTTGGTTGTGGGAAACCAGGGCAAAACGGTGCCACCGGTGCCTTTTCAAAGGCATTGTAGGCTGGGTAAAACCTTAGGTGTTCATCATCTTTCCATATAAAGTTTCCATCATTTAGATTATCAAATTTCACATCCAGTGTCACAGCCCCATTTGCGTAATTATCATTGTATCTTGCAAGCATGAATAACTTCGTTGAATTGTGTTTAAATGCAATATCAAGCTGAAGTGTTCCATCAATTACATTTTGATGTTTTTTGCACCAGGTATATGCATAAATTGTCGTATCGCTCCACTCATCCTCCGTCCAGTTGCCATCTATATCGGGTATCTTTTTTGCCCAGTACGCTGTCATAGATTTAGGGGTGTGGTCACAGCATTGTGCTGGGTAGAAAATAATGATGGCGAGGATGAGAGCACATACCGTTATTGCAATCGCTGCAAGCACGAGCTTTCTGCCTTTGCTTAGTTGTTTCATTTATCCAGTCCCTCCTGGGTATCAACTAATGGTGGAGAATTGTACACTGTAATGGAGGACATCACATCTGTGCACAGAACGAAAATTATGATTAAAGCCACCGTTTTCCTCATACTATCACCGCTATCTCATGTGCTCTCTCCATCATTCTCTCCTCGATGCGGAATTGCATTTCCAGTATTTAACATTTTTTCACCCATGCATATCCATAGATTATCGGCATTGAGAGAAATGCAGTGCCAGATTTTATTGCAGTTTCAATGCAACGCCTTGTTTCCTCATCCAGCGACACAAACAACTCCTCGTAGCCATAACACTCAGCAATCTTCTCTGGAGCGAAAACACCTTGCAGGCACTGCAGGTTCACATCCAGTCCATGGGTAACGCAGAGTTCACGGATTCTCCTGCCCGTGTATGGATTTGCACCCCTGCTCCTCAAATCCGCAATTACTTTTTCCCGCACCGCCGTGCATGGATAATCGATTCGCCCTCCATAATCTGGTTCCGAAAGTATTCCCACAAACCCATGGTCTGCCAGCACTCGTGCAATCTCCGAAAAAACTCTATCAGGGTTCTGCACCCACATCAGAAAATTTGCAAAATAAACTGCGTCAAAAAAATGGTCTTCGAACTCAAGTGCATGTGCATCCATGCAAATGAATTTCACATTTTTTCCCCTGCAACGCTCCTCCGCAATAGCCAGAAAATCACGATTTATATCCACGGCATACACATTTCCCATCGTTCTCTCTACAATATCACGGGTAATCACACCCGTGCCGCATCCCAGTTCAAGTATGTTTCTCGCCCTGAATATCTCGGTATGCCTGTACACAAATTCCCTTGCCTCTCTCCCCCATGCCGCCTGATACTCAAAAAACCTGTCCCATGCCCCTGCATTCAAGTGGCACCACCCGTGGGGCTCAAACAAACGGTGCTTGCATGCTGGAGATAGAGCGGACAACCCGCACCGCACACACTGAAATCCGGGCACTTTCTGCATTTTGCAGGTGCATACTCCCTTGCCCTGATTTTCCTGCAGAGCGGAGCATACCATATCTTCTCCCATGGTTCCTTGAGAATATTGCCAGCGCTCTGAAAGTAACTCTGGCACGGAATAACCTCGCCATCTGGCTCTATGCACATGTTGCTCTTTGCTGCGGAGCACTGCTTTGCACCCAGCCCGTAATTCAGTGGATTGAGATTGCAGTACTGCGTTGGCGTATACCAGATAAATCGCATGCCCAGCGAGATTGCCAGTGTTTTTGCTTTGAGAACTGGCTCAAGTAACTCCTTCTCATCCAGCCCGATTTCACAGCCCTTTGCACTACCAGAGTATATTAGCCCGTTACATGCAAAGTTCTTCAGCCCCAGACTATGGAGAAAGCGTACCGTGTCCTCGATTGTGTCCTTGTTCAATTTCGTGATTGTGGTGTTTGTCATTGTATATAACCGTGTGTCCAGGCAATTCTTCAATCCCTCGATTGTTTCATCAAATGAATCACTACCGGTCATTTTATTGTGTATCTCCCTGTCACTGGATTCCACGGTAATCTGCACATGGTCAAGCCCCGCATCCACGAGTTTTTGAAGATATGCCCTGTCCTTCAATTTCCTCCCATTCGTATTCAGTCCAGTCACAATCCCCAGTTTCTCAGCATGTGCAATCAGTTTTTCAAGTCCTTCATAGAGCGTTGGCTCACCACCAGTAAACACGATGTGCGGTATCCCTGCCTTATACAATTTCTCAATCACCCGCTTCCACTCCTCAACACTCAGTTCCTGCTTTTTCCGCTCACCCACATAGCAGTGCACGCATTTGTTGTTGCAGCGATAGGTGAGGGCGATGTCCATGCGGTACGGTGCAGAGACCGGTGTGGTAAACGGCTCGACCATCTGCACATTGTAGTATGAAACAGGACATACATCTGGATTTTTCACGAGATTCACAAGCAGTTCCCGCATTTTCTTCTCATCATTTATTGCGGTTGCCTTACCTACTCTGTATCTGGAGCGTATGTACTTCACAACCTCTTCACTGCTCTTGCCAGAAAGAATTGCGAGTGCATACTCCGCTGCAGTGCTGTTCAGATGCAGGATGCGGGCTGCGTTTATGATTAATATTGCCTTCCCGCCCTTCTCAATTCTGATGTGAAACCTCGTGCCCTCGAAAGGTCCCCTGCCAATGAAATGATGAATCCCAGGCTCAAGTGGCTTTTTTGGAAAGAAAAATCCCAGAAATTTATCAACGAAACTCATCTTCCACCTCCAGCACAGGCACACGCACAGCCAGCACAGGCGCATGCACACGCACAACCGCCACCTCCCCAGCCCCCTCTACCTCCTGACGCGCCCGTGGTTGCGGGGAGTGGATTTGTGTCTGCAGAAACGCTCTGTGTAAATCCAGTTAAATTACGCACAAACTGGTTTGCAGAATTCTGTATGCCAGAAACAATCTGATTTGCAATGTCTGAGCCAGGAAGCATGGGCAGGGATGGTGCCTGCGGGGATTGTTGTGTGACAGGTATGGCTTTTGAGTATGCAGAGTACCTTGGATAAAGGAACCCGTACCACACAGGCACTCTATACAGTCCCGCCTTGTAGTGCCGTTTGATGCCACGCTCAAAATTATTGTCCATGTACATCCACTCAAAGTTATCTTCCAGTGCCTTTATTTTTATCTCATCCATCTGCGCAGATTTCACTTGCTCCCATGCACGCTCGATAATCTTTCTGTAGTACTCCTGCGTTTCCTTCCTTGAGAAACCCCGCAGCTTCTCGTCAACACCCTTAATAAGCTGGACTGTTGCACTCTTGAGAATTTCCTCATTTATTTCACCCGTAGTTCTATCAATTGCAGAACGGAATCCGATTTCATAGGGATGCAAGCCCTCATAGTCCTCACGAAGCACACGGAGGCGAAGCGGTTCCCTGCTCTCCACCGCAATCACACCCTTCCTGTACAAACCAAAATACACCATGTTAACAATCTTGTTCAGCGGTACATTGAGCAAAACCGCAGCTTCTGGTGCAGTTAAGCCATACCTGATACCCATTCCCTCAACGCCCACACTTGGTGGCAGATACTCCATCTTGCTACGCCATCGGGTGTAGAGTGAAATAACGAGCACAACGGCAACGATAATCAGGGGCCCATACTGACAGCAGATGTAGGGAAGGTAGAACACAAAGTCAAAGCTTATATTCTCCCAGGGCGACGGTTGCTCTGGTTCATACACATTGGTCACTGCACTCTTCGGAAATGACACACCATACTTGTGTTCATAGTTCCCGCTGGAGTTCCAGGTAAACTTTATCCGGCTATCTTCAAATCGCATCCAGGATGGTTGCTCATGATGCCACTTTGTTGAGTTCGGGTCTGTTACGGAGGCGGGGAAAATTATTGTGGTTTGAAGGGAATCCAGACCCTGACAGAAACTTCCCCAGTATGTGGGGTAAAACTCCACACTTGCATAACTGTTATTTTCAGTGTCGCTGTAAACCATCCTCGATACCTTGCATGTGGTGAAAATCTGAAGTATCGAGGCGTGCTGGTACATTCCAGGTATGGGAATTTGGTAACCGCACTGGATAGCGGTCGATTTTGAAATGCCAGAAATGGTTATCGGGCCCGTTCCATCCGCATACATAATAGCACTTGCACTGCCCAGGTCATAGTACTTATTTGGCATACCAATGTCTACATAATCGATAGTTGCGTAATTTCTGAAAAGAATGTTGTATGTGATTATGGCAGACCCGTCTTTCTGGATATCGCATGTAGCGATTTCATGCTCTACGGTAAATGAATATGTGGTTGATGGCAATACGGTGTGATTTGCACCCAGCACCGTGCTGGAAAGAAAGATGAGAATTGCAATGGCTGGCAGGATGCTCAGTGCATTCTTTACCATTTGGGTTCCTCCTCAAGCATGTAGGTGCTACCACAGTACTCGCAGGTAATCAGCACACCACCTGAAACAACCTTTACACTTTTCTGCGAAAGTTCTGCACCGCAACTCCTGCACTTCAGGCGTTCGAGGTTCATGTTGCCAGGCAACTCAAGTTTTGTGTGTATCTCAACTTTCTGCTCTGGCTTTGGCTCTCTTAGTTTGATAACCACGATGATGATAATTGCAATCGTGAGCATGATGACTCCCGTGAGCAATGTCATCCATGGGTTTTCATTCGCAGGTGCAGCCCATATCCAGAGTATGCCGAAGAACAGAAGAATCGCAGCAACAATGTATCCCACAACTTTGCCTGCGCTCATCAACACCGAAAATCAAATAGAATATTTAAAATATTCTCCTTTCCACCCTATTCGTTGCCCACTTCTTTCTGCATCTTTTTTATTCTTTCCTTTGCCGTGTATCCAGTTGCCTTCTCTAAAAAAAGATTGTACTTTTTTCTTGTATCCTCAGCAACTGCGTCGCTTACATTCCTCTCCATAACTGTTTCCACGCACAGCACCTTCTTGCCTCTGGGTTGCACCCTGAGTTCTTTGATTGCACCATAACTGGCTTTCAGCATCTCGCCGTCTTGTGTCACATTCCCGAAAATCTCACGGATGAGTTCAGCCAGTTTCTCGCCCTCAATGTTTTTGTAGTTGCCTGGTTTTATTGGATATTCTCGCATATTCGGGTGATAACAGAAATTATATTTAAAAATGGCTGTAACTTTTTATGCGTATTTTTTCGGTATCGCATGTTAATCTTTTAATATCACTTCTTGTATGTGGCTTCATGGACATTGAAGAACTAAAGAAATATTATCCTGAAATAAATCCACTCATACAGGCACGACTCGAAAAACTTGTGTCTCTCAAAAGCCAGAACATAAATCCATACCCGTATAGATTTGAAAAGACGCACAGCTCGAAGACAATTCGGGAGCGTTTTGCAGGGCAGGGGCACGAGCCAAGCACGGAGATTGTAAGCATTGCAGGGCGGCTTATCCTGATCCGTGAGCATGGAAAGGCATGCTTTGCACATATTCGTGACGAAACAGGAGATATTCAGGTGTACGCGAAGCTTGACAATCTCGGAGAGGAGAATTACAGATTATGGAAGAATCTGGATGTAGGCGATATTGTTGGAATTGTTGGAAGGGTTTTTCGCACTAAGCGTGGAGAGCTCACTGTGAGCATCGACAAATTTGAACTTCTATGTAAATCAGTAAGACCTCTACCGGAAAAATATCATGGACTGAAGGACACAGAGATGCGGTATAGAAAGCGATACCTTGACCTCATCATGAACATGGATGTTCGCATGATTTTTACGATGCGCAGCATGATTGTTTCCCAGATTCGCAAATACCTGGAAGAGCAGGGATTTATAGAGGTGGAAACGCCAGTTTTACAATCCGTTGCCTCCGGTGCTGCAGCAAGACCGTTTATTACACATCACAACTATCTTGACCAGGACTTCTATCTCAGGATTGCACATGAACTTCCATTGAAGCGGTTGATTGTTGGTGGTTTTGAGAAGGTGTTTGAGATAGGTAAGGCGTTCAGAAATGAAGATGTGGATGCACAGCATAATCCAGAATATACACTGCTTGAATTGTACTGGGCATATGTGGACTACAACGACATCATGAAACTCACCGAGAACCTTGTCCATGATGTGGCTCTGAAGGTGCTGGGAAAAGAAGTGATTGAGTACCAGGGCAAGACAATCGATTTACATGTGCCATGGCAGCGACTGAGTTTTCTGGATGCACTGAGGGCTGAGGGAATTGATGTGGATATTGAAAAAATCACACACGATGATGCGTATAAAATCGGGGAGCGTGTGGGTGCTGAGATAAAGCCAGAGTACAACACGGGCAAGATTTTGATGAAGATATTTGAGAAGGTGTGCGAGGACAAACTAACTGGACCAGTGCATATATTCGATTATCCCCTCGAGGTATGCCCTCTCACCAAGCCCCATCGCTCAAAGCCAAAGATTGCGGAGAGATTTGAGAGTTATATTGCGGGCATGGAAATTGCAAATGCATACTCTGAACTGAATGACCCGATTCACCAGCGGAGGATGTTCATGTCTCAACTTGAAGAACGAAAACAGGGTGAGGCGGAAATCTATGACTATGATGAGGATTTTTGTGAGGCACTGGATTATGGCATGCCTCCAACAGGTGGTCTGGGTATAGGCATAGACCGCCTCGTGATGATCCTCACAGGTGCGCAATCCATCAAAGAAGTGATTCTATTTCCAACGGTAAGTTCAGGCAAGAACATGTAGGAAAATGCACGACTTGGTCGCTGTGTACAAAAAGGTTTATATGCAATAATCTAATACTATATCTGTGATACAATGAAATTACGAAGAATAGTTGTGTATCTCCTTGTCTTTGCAATGCTAATCCCCGTTTTTCAGAGCAGGGTTGGAAGCGAGCATATCTTTGTGTCTGGCGAGTATCAACCAGAAAACGCAGTTGCACTCTACTCCAGTGGAACTCACTACTCTATCTGGCTTGATGATGGAAAAATAAATTATATAGCAGATAACACGGTCTACACATATAAATATGCAGAGCATGCAATCTCGCTGCAACCCATCGTGTCTAACATGCGGGCAGGTCTAATCTGGGAGGATGCAACTACCAGGGAGATAAAATCCTACATTTCATGGTTTAACGGTGAAAAGCTTGGAAAACCCACGATACTGGGATACTCCCGCCCATGCGTGATCAGCGTTGACGATGAACTTCTGGCAGTGAGTATCAAAGGTGATGCAAGTGTCTGGGTGACAAAGAGCAGTTTAAATGAAAAATCGCTTGAGATGTTTCCGCTGGAAATTCATGGAAGAAATGCAAGTTTAGCATTTTACGATGGGAAGTTCTATGCGGCAATCAGCGGAAGGGACAGCACGGGAAAGGGTGTACACATACTTGCAAGTGAGAATGGGCAGGCATGGGAGAAGGTTAAATTCTGGGCTACCGAGTTTCTCCCTACAGACATCCAGTTCGTTGTTGAGAATGGCCTGGTTGTGAAATGGGTCGAGGACAAAGGTGCATCCTTGCTCCATGTAAGTGCTGGCGTTGAGAAGGCATACTATGCAGAAACGCGTGAGATAAAGAATTTAGCACACGCAAGTGCAAATAAGCCAGCACCGCCACTGCCTCAGCCACTCAAGAACTGGACCTTTGTGATATATCTCAACGCAGATAACAACCTCATGAGTTATGGCCTAGATGATGTAAATGAAATGGAAGCGGTTGGCTCCCAGGACTGGATGAACATTGTGGTGCTCTTTGATGGCAACTCCAACGGAGATTCCTGCCTCTACTACATCCAGCAGGACAGTAACCCGAGTACAATCACATCGCCCACAATACCATTAAGTCAGGTAAATTCCTCATGGACAAATGAACTGAACATGGGTGCGGTGAGCACCGTAGTTGACTTTGCCAGATTCGTGTTTGATAACTTCCCTGCAAATCACACATTCTTTGACTTCTGGGACCATGGAGGCTCCTGGACTGGCCAATCCTGGGATGACACAAGCGGAGACAACCAGGAGATGGCTGAGTTCAGACAGGAACTTGATATGCTGCGAAATCTAACGGGACGCCAGGTTCTCTGGGATATCTGGACGGGTGATGAGTGTCTCATGGCATCCGAGGCGGTTACATATCAGGCGAAGGCATTTACCAACTACACGCTGAACTCCGAGGACAGTATTGGAGGTGATGGCTGGCCTTATGACCTTACTTTTGCATGGCCAAAGACATATCCGAATATGACGGTTGTGGACTTTGCATATCATGCATGGGATGAGTATGTAAAGGCATATGCAAGCCAGCAACTGGATACCATGGCTGTGTTCAACAACACGCTCTTTGACTACGAAGTTGTTCCGCTTGCAAATAATCTTGCACAGAAACTGAAACACAGAGCTGGTGATTTCAAAACACAGATAGAGTATGCAAGGAGCAATGCCCAGGCATTCGAGGCTAACTATGGCTACGGATTTGACCGTGACTTCTACCACTTTGTCGACCTCCTTATCTCGCAAATACCTGCCTCAAGTGACGCAGAGATATACAATGCTGCAGTTGCCCTCCGTGATGCACTCACACCAAACCCATCGAAGGCGGTGATGTGGGAGGGGCACAACAGTTACACACCAAACGCACATGGAATCAAGTGCTATATCTATACTTCCTATAACTCAGAATTCGATACTTTGATGTATGCAAGGGAAACATCCTGGGATGAGTTCATACACGCATTCATTGCGGGGACAAATGTGCCAGATGTTGAACCGCATGTCAGCATCACTTCGCCTGCAGAGGGCGGCTTTATTTACCAGACAGGATTTACAACGGTGACTGGCACAGCAGATGATAATGGCGATGGCGGCACTGTTCAGTATGTGCAGGTGAAGGTTGACAGGGAGGACTGGCAGAATGCTTCTGGCACAACCACATGGAGTTTCGCACTAAATGCAACAAATCTTGAGCCCGGTGTGCATCGGATATGGGCAAGAAGCTACGATGGGAAGGACTACTCGAACTTCGTGTGCGTAAATGTCAGTGTGGCACTTGTCCCCAACCTCCCAGACCTTACCGTGACCTCAATTTCAATTTCAAATTCAAATCCCTCAGAAGGGCAGGCCGTAACAATAAATGCCACCGTTGCAAATGTGGGAACAAACTGGAGTGCAAATAATGTGAAGGTTGGGTTCTATGTAGACAGCATCGCCAGCACACCATTTGCAGTGGTGAATGTGGGTGACATCCCCGCAGGCACAAGCAAAAACACAGGTGCGGTGTTTGACACTACTGGCTACGCCGGAACACACACAATCTATGTGGTTGCAGACCCCTTCTATGAAATCCCCGAACTTACGGACCTCAACAACACTGCAAATGCACAGATTACAGTTGCTGGGTATAACCTCGAACTCACATGCACGAACAACCAGAGTTCTCTACGGGCGGGTGAGTCCCACATCTATCAGATCACCGTTAAAAACACAGGAACATTCCAGGACACTATCCAGCTCACAATAAACAACCCAACAAACTGGAGTGCAAACTTCAATGACAACAAAATCTCGAGTTCACCGAAACTCCGGCTCGTGAATGGTTATCACAACTACACTGAAATCACAGCTGAGTTGCAGGCAATTGCTTCCGCACATCCAGATATTGCAAAACTCTACAGCATTGGCACATCATGGGAGGGCAGAAACATCTGGTGCCTCAAGATTTCGGACAATGTGAATGTGAATGAGACGGATGAGCCAGACATTGCATTCTACGGGCTACACCATGCCCGTGAGTGGATTTCTGCAGAGGTTCCACTCTACCTTGCACACTATCTTGTTGATAACTACAACATCGATGTGAGAGCGACCTATGCAGTCAATGAGCGGGAAATCTACATAATCCCCGTTGTTAACCCAGACGGGCTTCAGTATTCCCAGTATGTTGGCGACTGGAGGAAGAATCGCAGGAACAACGGAGATGGAACATACGGTGTTGACTTAAATCGGAACTACAACGGGTCGCAGAACGGCGATGCTAACGGTGCCTGGGGTGGTGCAGGTGCAAGTCATAGCACGGGTTCAGATGTGTACTGCGGACCCAGTGCATTCTCAGAGCCAGAAACCCAGGCAATCAGGGACTTCATCATTTCCCATCACGACCAGAACAACCAGCTCTCAATTTCAATTTCCTATCACAGTTACGGCGAGGTGGTTTACTATCCATGGGGCTATGCATATTCACCAGAGCTTGGTGGCAGTCCTGTGGTTACAACGCCGGATGTGACATACCAGAAGAGAATTGCACAGGATATTGCCAGCAGGATTATAACACAGTCCGGCTCTGGCACCTATAAACCCATGCAGAGCGGCGACAGTTACCTTACAACAGGAGATACAGATGACTGGACATACGGATACTCAAAGTATGTCTGGGGTAATGCCACATTCCCCTTCACAATAGAACTTGCCACATCATTCCAGCCACCCGCCTCAGCAATTACGCAAATATGCCAGTCAAATCTTGAAGGTGCACTCTATGCAATCTGGAGAGCTGGAGATAAATACTTTGATGCACCTACAATCCAGCACACGCCACTCCAGAATACCACGAACACAGTTAAGCCATACATTGTTAACGCAAGCGTGATTTCAAACCTCACAGTAAGCAGTGTGAAACTTTACTGGAAGACAACCGGGAACTTCAACGAAGTGGTGATGACAAATGCGGGAGGAAATCTCTACACAGGCAGTATTCCTCCACAGCCCGCAGGGACACAGGTGTATTACTACATCGTTGCCCAGAATGCCAACGCAACCGCAGTTGCGCCCGTATATGCCCCATACCAGCTTTACTCCTTCAGGATTGGCTCCGATGTTACCGTTTACAATGTTACACTCATGCCTGGCGAGAGCAGGATTGTGAACTTCACGGTCACAGCACCAGCTACTGCACAGCCAATGGAGATGGCAAATATCACGGTAATTGGCACATCACTCGGAAACTCAACAAAGAGCAGGAGCGTGCTCACACAGACACAGGTAAAATCTGGTTATCTCCTCGTTGATGACACGGATGGAGCGTATGTAAACTACTACAAGACAATTCTGGATAACATTGGTATTCTATACGATACCGTCACATCTGCAAACGCAGATTTAACGCGGTATGCGGTTGTGCTCTGGATTTGTAAGGGGTACTCACCGCCGCCACTTTCTCCCACGGAGGAAAGTGCAATTGCAGCATTCCTTGATGCTGGTGGGAAGCTGTTTATCAGCGGTGAGCACATTGGGTACGACATACATTCAGAGAGTTTCTATGCAAATTATCTGCATGTATCCTACATTGATGACTCTTCGAATATAGATACCCTGGACGGTATCACCGGTGACCCCGTTTCAGATGGCTTTGCGGGCATACCGATAACCGGCTCATGGCCAGATGTAATTGCACCTGCAGACGCGTATGCAGTATATTCATTCTACTACACTGGCTCAACATATGGTGCTGCACTCCGTGTGGACACAGGCACATACCGTGTGTACTACCTTGCCTGCGAGTACTTTGAGGGTACGGATACGCTTGCGAATAAAACCACAATCATGCAGCGCATCCTCACATGGTTAAATGTACAGCATGACATTGGCATTGCATCAATGACACCTGAAAACGGGACCACAGTGCAATATGGCATTGGAGAGGTTTCTGCAGTTGTGAGAAACTACGGTACGCAAACATGTAGCTCCGGTCAGATTTCGTTTGAGATATACAACTATGAAAATGGAGCACACATTGAGACAAGGAACTTCTCACTGCCAGCAATCCCTGCAGGTTCCTCAGCAACAATCTCATTTACCATGCCATTCACACTACCTGCCTACCGGGTTGTGGCAAAGGTAAGCACATGCATGGATGAGGTAAGTGCGAACAACCAGTACACAACTATCTTCTTCGTGCAAACCAACGAGTTCGCAATTACATTGCAAAAAGGGCTGAATTTCGTTTCCCTGCCCGTGCTCGGTGATGTGGACATCGCCCCATTGCTCCAGCAGATTGATGGGAGGTACAACATCGTGTGGTATTACTCTCCAGCGATGAATAAATGGCTCACCTATTCACCATACAAAGCGAGCACACTCACGGTTGTGAATGCCACAATGGGCATTGCCATAAATGCCACAACAAACTGTCAGATCCGGCTTAATATCACGCAGTATCAGTTATCAGAGCACACAACGCTCTATCTGAAGAAGGGCTGGAACATGGTGGGCATTAACCTTAACCACACAGTTACAGCGGGCACGCTACTTTCATTGCTGCCATCTGGGTCAACAATCCAAACATTTGACACCGGATTGCCTTACACAGTTACCGCAGGTCAAACGCTCTTCGCTGGAAAGGGATACTGGATATATGTGCCTGAGGATGCAGTGGTTCCCCTATAAACTTCGTATGCAGGAGCATTGCACCAGCTGGAGGTTAGATGCTATAAAGAGCAACCGTTTAGATGAGATTATATATTTCCAGTGTGTCTCGCCAAACAGATGAAAGTCAATAAAACCATCACACTGCTTACCACATCACTCACATCCTTTCTCACCCCGTTTATGGCCTCCTCAATAAATATAGCCCTGCCTTCGATTGCTGAGGAATTTAAGGCAGATGCAATCACACTTGCGTGGATACCAACAATCTACCTGCTCGCTGCAGCGGTTTTTCTTGTGCCATTTGGCAAGCTGGCGGACATCTATGGAAGAAAGAAAATATTTCTCTCAGGGATTATTGTGTACACAATCTCCTCGTTCCTGTGCGCAATTGCAAACTCAAGCATGGCATTGCTATTTTTCCGTGTGATTCAGGGTTTCGGAGGTGCAATGATATTCGGCACGGGCGTGGCACTGCTCACCTCAATATTTCCACAGAATGAGCGGGGCAAGGTTCTGGGGATAAACACCGCATCTGTGTATTCTGGTGCTTCCTTCGGACCATTGATTGGCGGTTTCCTCACGCAGCATCTGACATGGCGGAGCATATTTTTCCTGAATGCAATTCTCGGAATTATTGTGATATTCTTTGTTCTCGTGTTTCTTAAAGGTGAATGGAAGTTCTCGACTGGAGATAAATTTGACCTCGCAGGTGCAACCGTGTATTCTATCTCGCTCGTTCTATTGCTATACGGAATTGCTGACCTGCCTGGCACAACAGCCATATTATTTATCGCTTGTGGCTTGTTTGGAACCCTGCTGTTTGTTCTCCATGAACTCCGTACAGAATGCCCGATTATAAATGTGAGATTATTCAAAAGAAACTCGGTTTTTGCATTTTCAAATCTTGCTGCCCTCATAAACTATGCAGCAACTGCAGGTGTGGGCTTCCTGATGAGTTTGTATCTGCAGTATGTGAAGGGAATTTCCCCACAGAATGCAGGAGTAATTCTGGTGTCTCAGGCAGTCGTGATGGCATGCGTTGCACCAGTTGCAGGACGGCTCTCAGACCGTGTTGAGCCAAGGATCATATCCTCTGCAGGCATGTTTCTTACATTTCTTGCCCTTGTATGCCTTGCCTTTGTCTCAGATGGAATAAATCTCGGAATTATTGTGATTATCCTCGTGCTTCTCGGTGCAGGTCTTGGATTATTTTCATCGCCGAACACAAATGCGGTGATGAGTTCTGTGGACAAGCGGTATTACGGCGTGGCTTCCGCAACTCTGGCAACCATGCGCATTATCGGGCAGATGTCAAGCCTTGCCATTGCAATGCTGTTTATTTCGCTCTTCATCGGAAATGTGCAGATTACGGGCGCAGTAATCCCGCTGTTAGTTTCTACAATGCACGCAGTATTTGCGGTGTTTGCAGCCCTGTGTTTCTTCGGAATTTTTGCTTCGCTAAGGCGTGGTAATGTGCATGCAAATCATGAACTGCAAAAAACTTAATTAACTGCGTGCCTTTCATCGCACCATGGCAATATATGCGTTTGAAGGAAATAAACCAAAGATCGGGAGGACGAGCTATATTTCATCCGAGGCAACCATCATCGGTGATGTAACTATTGGCGAGGGATGTTTTATAGGGCCAGGTGCAAGAATCAAGGGCGACTATGGCACCATTGTGATTGGAGACAATACATCAATCCAGGAAAACTGCGTGCTTCATGCCAGGCCAGAGTGTAAAACCACAATCGGGAATTATGTTACCGTAGGGCATGGTGCAATCGTGCACACCGCTGAGGTAAAGGACTATGCGGTGATCGGGATGGGAAGCATCGTGAGCGATTTTGCCCGCATTGGCGTGTGGGCGGTCGTAGGCGAAGGGGCAGTGGTCAAAAACAACCAGGAAATCGGTGATGCGTGTATTGCAGTGGGGGTGCCTGCTAAGGTCATCGGGAAGGTTGATGAAGAATACAAAAATACCTGGTTAAAGTTTAAGAACATATATATAGGGCTATGTGAACGCTACAGAAACGCAATTGTAAAAGTTGAGAGGGAATAAACATGGGATATACGGTAGAGTTGATTGGTCCAGATGAGAAAGATAACATCTTTGACGAACTGCGTGATAAGTTGCTGTACGAGCGGAAGGCGCACCTCAACGGAGTGTGTATTAAGTTGTACACAAACTCAAAGCGGGTCAAAAATATGTGGGAGGATAACTTCTATTTTATGAGTGAATTTATAAAATCACATGGCAGAGTAATTGCATATTACACATTTAAAGAGAACGATGTCCAGCGTGTGCTTTATGACCCCTACACAAATACCGCCTTCCTGTTTAACATCGGGTATTATGGTTATGTAAAGAGCATTGCACTGGGTGTGGCTGGCGATGTGATGGAAGACGAGCACGGGATATTCTCAATCCATGGTGCATGTCTGGATGTCGACGGGAGAGGCGTGTCCATTATCGCCCCATCTGGCACTGGTAAAACCACACACTCCTTCGGTTTGCTCCAGCTCCCGAATGCAAAGCTTGTTTCCGACGACTGGCACTTTGTAAGAACCTTCGGGAAGGACTTTATTGCATACTCCTCTGAAAAGAACTGCTATATTCGGGATGACCTCTCAAAGATATGGCCAGAGTACAAATATTTGATTGAGAAGGTTGAACTCGACCAGGAGGGCAGGGGTGTGGCAGATATCCGCTGGCTTGTGGGGAAGGAGCATGTAAGGGAAAGTACAGTAATAAAGAAGGTAATACTGCTAAAGCGGGATGCAGATGATGCTAAAATCGTCAGAAAGATGGAGGTAGAGGAAGGGATCAACTATTTGCTTGCCCATGATTTCTGTAATCCGCATTTGCTAGTCCGGGATGAGCGGAAAACACGCCTGCGCGTGAACTTCTTCAAAAAGTTGTTCTCTACAGCAGAGGTTTTCCTCGTGAACACCGTGCTTCCACCCATGGAAACGCAGGAGGAGATACGGAAGATTGTTCGTGAGTAATAAAATATGCGTAATAATATTTTTATAAACATATGGTAGTTTGCGAGGTATGTTCCAATTAAAGTATATATATAGTGAAGTACATATCCCCTTTGGTGAGAGCATGAAAGAAGGCAGTATCTCACATAAAGAGCATCGTACATGGCTTTTTAGACACAATGCTAGAGGTGTATCTGAAGTTATTGCAAATCTGATGATATTAACAATCACCGTTGTGCTTTTCTCTACAATCCTATTGTGGGTTCAGGCATTTCCACCAGCCCAGGGCGTTCCAAGGGCAGAGCTACGAGGTACGCTTGAGATAAACGGGAATGGCCCCTATACCTACTTTGTAAACCTGACATTCATTACTGGCGACCCACTTTACAATTCCACCACGCAGATATATGTTACCGTGCTTGCAGACAATTCTGTTTATGCACTGTATGTTAAAAGTGGTACGACAAAAGACCCGCTGAACACGGGAGATGTGTGGTCATGGAACATATCCAAGGCATTTGTGTCTGAGGTGCGTGTGGTGATAATCAACACCGTGAAAAACTATCTGTTATGGCAGGGCACGCTCCAGGGCAAAATAATAGACGCACCGCCGGAAATAACGGACCGGGGCTCAACACCAGACCCTATTGTTATAGAGAACGAATTTAAAATCTGGGCAATCGTCAAGGATACGGACCTGGACTTCAACTCAGTATATGTGAATCTTTCTGCGATAGATAGCGTAAGGTTCCCACTACCATTGAAGATGAACAACACCGTGGGCTGGCGATTCGAGACCCAGAACCTGACATTGAATGAAAATATGGAGCCCGGACGCTTCAATGTGCTTCTCTGGGCAAGGGACATGAAGGGACATAACACTACCGTTCTGATGACCGTAAACATCGTAGCGGGCGTGGGCACGCCCAAGCTCGTTGTAGAGCATATTGACCTCTCCAATGGCGCACCCACAAGGGGCGAGAAGGTTACTATCACCGCCGTGATTAAAAATCTTGGAAAGCGTGCTGCAGAGTCCTCAAATATCTCATTCTGGGACTACTACAACGATAGTGGTGCACTTAAGTACCTCGGCTGTGTCACTAATTTCTCAGTGCCGGGCTATGGTCAGAGCATGGCATTTATGGACTGGGTTGCACAACCAGGTGGAATGCACATTATCTATGTGAATATTACAGAAGTAATGCCCGGGAATCTGACGGGTACGAAGGGAAATCTCACAGTTATAGTTACACCAAAGATTCTACTGGTTGATGATGACGGCGTGCTTCCTGGTAGTGCATATGACTGTGCAACGAATGTGTCTGCCGCCCTCTCCTCTGCAAACCTCAAGTTTGATGCCGTGACCGTGTTACCAGGTGCAGATGGACCAAAGTACGATTCAGGAGACAAGCAGATGAGGGACTACGATGTGGTTATATGGATTGGTGGTAAGGACAACTATACACTAACTGCGAATGATATAAACAATCTTACCAGATTCATGAATGGGGGTGGAAGAACATGGTTGATTGGACAGAACATCCTCGAGGGTGCAAACAGCATGTACACAATGCTCGGAATTACTGGTGTAACTACCGTAACCCTTCCGCCATCACTCAAAGGTGCAGACCCTGGTACAGGATGGATAAACACATCCGCAATGACACCTGTAATTGTACAAAGTTCACCCTTCACAATCGCACGGAGATTAACAATCACGGCAGATGCGAGAACCGTGTTTACAGATAATGCAGGGTCAAATATACTTGTATCCCAGTATAAGAAGATTGCAGGTGCATTTGAGTACAGAACGGTTGTATGGCCATTCGATTTCGGAAGATTAAATAATACTGGTGACCAGGCAGTATCTGCGTTTAAGATAATTAACTGGCTTGGTGGAATCAATAACAGAAGTGGAGAAGACCTTGCGGTGTCAGGACAGGTAATCTACCCGCTAAAACCGCGATACAATCAGCCGGTAAATATCTCTGTAACCGTTAGAAACAACGGAAATTCCGTACAGACCACAGAGGTGGGAATTTATGTGAACGGAAAACTTGAGACCACACTTGTACAAAGCGTCACGCTCCAGCCAAACGGTGACTCAAAGACCTTACCTCCATTTTCCTGGGTACCTCCTGGTGTTGGCACCTATGTGATTAAAGCCATGATAGATCCATACAACATGATTGAGGAGACAAATGAGGAGAACAATGTGTATGTGAGCGAACTTGGCGTGTTCTCGATTGAAGTGATATACACTGTCCTTGTGGTTGATGATGATTCTTCAAATGGTACTGCGCTCCCCGATGTTGGTGGAAATATGGTAAACGCCCTGACAAGGATCGGGTATGTGCAGGGCTACAACCTGGATGTGGACTGGATACCTCAGGGACAGAGCAGAAACCTGACAAATTACCCGCTTAGAAATTATAATGCGGTGATATGGGTGACTGGGGCTACAACTGGCACATCTCCCACAAACACATTAACTGCAGTGGATATAGCAGATATTCAGGCGTATCTCTCAGGAGCACCGAGCCAGGTTTCATTCCTGCTTATTGGGAGGAGTGTGCTTTCTGATGCGAATGTGCCACTTGCATTCAAACAAAATTATCTGGGTGCGGACATCTCTGTAGGTTCCTCGTTCCAGCTTACATTGCCTGCATACGGTGTGAAAGATAATCCTATCACGAACGGTATTGCAATCAGCCCGGACAATGCAAGCTTTTCAGGCAATTACTGGGTCCGAAGTTACAGAAATACATCAAACGCCATGCCTTTGTTCTGGTCAAATGCCACGAGTCACTGGTACCGAACAAACGATAATGTAATTGGTACTGCACTGCGAGATTCCTCTGGCTGGCACTCTGCATACCTTGCGTTCGATTTGGCATACACCACGAACATCAGCACGATCAGTGATTTCCTCTATGGCGTCATACACTGGTTTGGAAGAATGGATAATTTGCCTGAGTTAAGAGTCACACCGCCGGATTTGTTTGCAGGCACGAATACAAGGCAGTACATTATATTGCCAGAATTAAATCCGCAGCTGGGTGAGAGCTATGTGCTGAAGGCAAACATCACGAACTGGGGCGGCAGTGATGCAGACATTGTTGTAAGATTCCTCGATGGAGATACCGTGATTGGCTCACAGAATGTGCATGTGCCTGCAAGTTACAGAGATGCCTATGGACAGGTGCAGAACGGAAAGGTGACTGCAGAGGTAATCTGGACTCCGCTGTTTGCTGGCATTGAACCAATTCGTGCAAGCGTTGACCCCGATAACCTGCTTGTTGGTATTGAGGTTTTGCGGACAAACAATCTTGCAGAGCAGCGGATTGAGGTGTATTACTTCTACGATGACCTCGAGGATAGCTCACGAGTTTCGCTTAACTGGAAGCATGAGGCAACGATTTTGCGGATTAACGGTGAGGCGCCGCTCGAGTACTTTGACCCTGTTGGCACGGTAAACACGAATGTAGCTGGGCTCTGGGATGGCTGGGCACAGACCACGACAAGGTTGCATGGATTTGAAAAAACAAACAAAACATATCACACATATCCAAATTGCTATGGAATGGTTGAACCGCAGGGAGAAACACCATTTATCTACGAGTTCTATCTGCCGATTGACCCGTGGGATGACACTGGGTTCCATCAGGGATTCTATTTTGTAGGGGTGAATAAAACCTCAAACTACACACTCTGGCGATTTGATCGGGCAACACCCGCATGGACACGAATAGATGCAAACACGATTGCACCAGGGCAGATAAGATTGTATGAGAACCAGGTGGCGGAAACGGTCTATCGCGTGATTTCAAATGGTCCAATGCTCATTGTTGTCACTTCCAGTGAGGGCTCTAATGTGAACTGTGCGAACTGGGTAGATGGTACGGGCAAAGGAACAAACTTCGTGGTGATGGGAGACATCAGGAATCGCCTGCAGGGCGAGACACATGTAGTAGCGATAAATGCATATGCAGGCGCTACAACCGTCACGGTAAGATGGGTGGATTACAGCAATGGGAATGTGATTGAAACTGACACACTCAACCTGAATGGCGTTGGCTCCTGGGCAGAAGCAAAGTGCAATGCGGCACATTACACGGTGTATGCAAATGTTACTGCTACGAATGATATAATTCTGTATCGGCTTTCCAATGACAACGATGAGATAGACAATGCAATGGGAATATCTGGCAGTTCGCTTGACACCACGCATTACTGTGTTACATACAAATCTGTGAGTTCCTGGCCATGGCGCTTCTACATTGGAAATACGGGCAATGCGATGGCATCAGTAACAGTAACCGAGATTGCAGGAGGCAGCTGGAGTGGTTCAATCAATGTAAATGCAAAGAGCTTTGCGGTGCTCAGCAGAAACAACCCACCATCCGACACAAATCTGCATGTGTTCAGAATAACCTCAACACAGCCAGTAAGGGTAATTTTTGGACAGGACCAGTTCGGCGGTACAAGTTTCAGCACAGATTATGTAGGTTATTACAATCCGTCAAATCCGTCAAATCCGACAACCTTTGGTGTTGATTCCGTGGTTCAGTATGTGCCCAGTGATGAAGCACAGGGACACTATATGATTGGCTCACCTTGCGTTTATGGAACAAACGGTGGAAAGGTGAGTTTGCAGAACATGTACCAGCATTTCTCTTTTGGTAGAGGAGATACCGTGAGCATCACACCCTCCCTGCCTATACTCGGAAACACCGCAAATGCATATGTCTACCAGAATAGCATTGAATATGTGTCTACATTTAATTTCACGATTGGATGCGAGTATTCAGGAAGCATAAGTAACATACAGTGGCACCTTGATAGCGGCGGCTGGCAGAGTTATACGGGGAGCATCAGTGCTCCCTGGGGCAGTCACACAATCTACTTCCAGGCATCTGTATCTTCTGGTGGTTATTTCGGAATTTCATCCCTTTCCTTCACTGAAGGTGGTTCAATCGTGTGGCAGTTAAATAATGTGGCAGATAATCCAAATACCGCAGTCAACGAACAAACGACGCATTTTGGAGATAACAACTATGCATGGCAGTACACTGCTAACTCTCGTTTTCTGTACATCTTTGGTGGTGGTGGTAACTGCTGGATTCACACAATCCTTCCATTTGAAGGTGCAACAATAGCGGGTGGTGGCGGGGGTGCAGGTATCGTTCCCATGTCTGCCAGCGGTGTAAAACCCACAGCAATCACAATTTCACAGCCAAAGGACACGGATGGATGCAATTACACGCTCACGCCTCCAATCACACTCTCATCAGATATGGAAAGTGCACGACTAACATTCTATCACCGCTACTCACTTGTGCCTTACTTCAACGGGGGTGTTATCATGGTGGGGACAAGCGATAGTAACTGGAAATACGAGTATGTTACGCCAGTTAAGCCATACCCGGTGAACACCTTACTGTTTGTATTCCAGGATGCTTATGGAAACTGGATGAACTGGGTTTACTCAGGGGCAAGTGGAGGCACGACTGCGGACTGGGAATTCGGCGAAGTGAATCTTACAAAGTACATACCCGCAAGTGGTTCAAGGCAGATAAGAATTGCGTTCCAGTATCTGTTTGGCGGTGCAGGCGCAAATGGCTTCTGGTACATTGACGATGTAGAAGTTAAAATTACGAGAAAGAGCAGTGCTGCGGTAACTGCACAGATGCCAGACCAATGGCAGTATGTGTGGGACATGAACAGGGCACATCGCGGTTCTGGCGTGTGGTGGAATGGTGTCCCTGGTGGTTATCTAACAGGAGGTATTGATAACGGACTCATAACAAGACCAATCGACCTTACAAATGCGAGAAATGCAACGCTCTCAGCATACTTCAAGTTCAACATAAACTGGGGTGTTAACGGACTCGGGAGACCACCGGATGGATTCAGGGTTGAGGTAAGTGCTGACAACGGCGTCACATGGCAGCCAATATGTCTGGGCATACGCAGTGGCTGGAATGTGTCAGGTACTGAGACAACACAGCCGGGAATGCCTGCGGGCACAAGTTACACTGGAATCACTGAGCCGGGAGATAAGGCATACTGGGTGCCTGCAAAATCACTCTACAGATTGAACACAGACCTTTCTGGCTGGAGGGGTTCAGTCATACTGCTCAGGTTCCGCGTGGTCACAAATTCCACGCTCTCAAATCACTTTGCAAGCGATGCTGTGGGTTTTGGAGGATTGTACATTGACGACATAAAGGTGTTTGGAGAAACAATCATTCATGGCGTGCCAGAAACACAAACCACGGAGTTTCATGATGCCTCAAAATACCAGGAGATTATAGAGCATGCGTGGTCAAACACAGAGGTCTCTGCACCTGCGAAAAATGCAGTATCCTTAAGTCAGCACCATGAGCAAGCCATGTCAACAACACATGATTTTAATAATTACACGAATTTTTATACAATTTTTGTAGTTTATGGAGCGTACTGCTCCGCATGGTATATTCCAGTCAAGGCATATATGAAAGAAAAAAATAATAAAAAGGTGGTGAGAAAATGAAAAATAGAATTGGAAAAGTAAAGAGGAAAGGTGTTTCGGATGTGATTGCGACATTGCTGATACTGGCGATTACGGTGACGCTGTTTAGCACCATATTTGTATGGGTGC
>Ga0272448_1002160_pt1 | contig 25195 bp, 20 predicted proteins | sample YNPCB0191_FD_202220 | JGI IMG/M metagenome (GOLD analysis project Ga0272448, IMG submission 202220) | Hot spring sediment microbial communities from Yellowstone National Park, WY, United States - YNP-CB-019-1 | ecosystem: Environmental > Aquatic > Thermal springs > Hot (42-90C) > Sediment... | reverse complement strand
GAACAGGAGAAAATTTTATTTTGTTTTCGACCTCAATAAAAAGTTCTAGCATCCTTTGCAGGTCGCTCTGGGTTAGGCTGGCTATTTGATTACGCATTTTTTCCAATTCTTGGGCAGAAAATCCAGACGCTGAATTTTGATAATTTTCGCTCGGGCGGGCAAAAAGGAAGGGGGTTGGGGGGAAGGAATTTTTGCCCGCCTCGCGTTCGCCGCCGCCGAATTTCGTGCCAGTGAAACTGGCACGCCGCTTTTTGGTTTCAGTTTACTAATTTTACTCCTTTACGGCAATTTCTTTTTCCAATTCAGGAATAACTTTTTGACAATCTCCTTTCAATATAAAATCCTCATTTCCAAGGTAAGAAGGTTGGCTCAAATTAACTGCAACAATTTTCCCATTCGGATTATTTTCTTTATACCAACCAAGAAAACCCCTATCATCGTAACTTAGCCCGACTGTAATCACCACATCAATATCTTTTAACCATTCTGGCTGGACATTTTCTTTTAACCAAGGGCCAGTTAAATGTATCGCTTTTACACCCGCTCGCTCTTGTAAATGGTCAACATTTTCAGTAAAAATTTGCGCTTTCAATTTTTGAGCGAGTGTTCCGAGAGATTGATGAGCGGGTGTTGCGGGTTTTTCAAAAGCCGCTTTTGTAAATTCTTCCCATGAATCAATTACGCTTTGCGGATTGGTAACGGTCTTTTTAAGTAAGTCATCTACCTTTTGAGACATTTCTATTCCCAAACTTTCTTTTAATTGATTCATGCTGTGGACACCACTTGCTATTGAAATACCAGCCCCTGTATAAAATAAAACTTTTTTGTTTTTCAAGAGCTCAACTAATTGAGCCACTTCCATTTCTTGCGGTTTTGGCAACATTCTTTCTCTAATTTCATTTCTTACCATTTCGGCAACTTTCTTTGGAAAACGACCCGAAAGAGCACGAATCGCTTCACGGTCTTGCTTACGATAAGCTTCAAAAGTTTGTCCAACGATTTGCGAAATTTCTTCAGGACTTAATTTTGAGTGTTTTGCCAAAATTTCGCTCATGACTTGTTTATTTGCGTCATCAGCGACAAATTTATCAATCATTTCTCTTTCAAAATCTCTAGATTGTGCAACTCGATATTTTTTGCTTTTGTTTGGGTCAGGTTCTTCTATTTCTTTTTTTGGCTCCGGGGCTTCGCCATATTTCAAAACATAAACCACTTTTTCGATTTTGCCTTGCTTTCTTGTTTCTTTTGTAAATTTTTCTCTTTCTGTTTCACTTAATTCGTCAGGTAACGAATCAAAATATTCAACCATAAGAAATGGCCTACCTCCTTTGTGACCGAGATAATATCGTCTCGTGTCAGAAGAAAAAGAAAAACTCATTTCGCCCTCTTGTTTTTTTTCTTCTTCTGGCGAAACTAATTCCGGCCCTTCAAGTAAAAGGTTTTTTGCTTCTTCTTTTTCCTCTGGATAAAATATTTTTTCGCCTTCCATAATTTTATTTCAATAACTCATCAACTGAAAGAAAGTGGCAATAACAATGATTTTTATAAACGATCTCAATTTGTTTTTTCCCATTATTTTATTTTATCAAACCAAACCTTTTAGAGAAAAAAAGGGGGGGGTGTGAATAACTAGCAAGGTTCTACTGGAGGAAAAATTAAAAATTAAATGATTTTCTGTGGATTGGACTTGCCCCTATTTTTTTTAGAATATCCCTGTGCAGCTTAGTTGGATATCCTTTGTGTTTATGAAATCCATATTGGGGATATTTTTCGTGCATTTTTTCCATTATTTTGTCTCTGGTGACTTTTGCGATAACGCTAGCAGCTGAAATTGAAATAACTTTTTGGTCGCCATGGACCACTGCTTTCTGTCGCATAATAGAATTGAGGGTAAAATTTCCATCCAAAAGCAGGTAATCTATTTTTAAACCTTTATTTTTAATTCTTAAATTTTTAAGCGCCCTTTTCATTGCCAATTTGGTCGCTTCTAAAATATTTATTTCATCAATTATTTTTTCTGAAACTACACCAACGCCCCATTTGATTTGCTTATGATTGTTTATTTTCTGGTAAAATTTTTCTCTTTTCTTTTTGGAGAGTTTTTTGGAGTCATTAATTCCTTTTAATTCCGGTTTTAATCCCAAAATTGGTTTTTTGATTAAAACAGCCGCTGCCACCACTGGACCGGCTAATGCCCCCCGTCCCGCTTCATCTAATCCAACGACCTGTTGAAAACCTTTTTGCCACAATAATTTTTCTTCCTCAAAATTGGGGTATCTCATTCGCCCGCTTTTTTTATTTGTGTTTGTATTTTAATTGTGTCTTTTTAATTTATTATTTATCTCGACTCAATTCTTTAAGCTGAAAGTACTGATAAACCTTATATGCTATTAATTATACCATAAATAAAATAAGAAATAAGAAAATTAAATAGGTTGGTGTCAATAGTTGTAAAATAATTTGTAAAGAGTAAAATAAATTATAAAATTCATGTCGAAATTTACCCACTTACACGTTCACAGCCATTATTCACTACTTGATGGTTTGCCTAAAATTGACGAGCTTTTGGATTATGTCAAAGAATTGGGAATGGATTCGGTTGCTCTTACCGACCATGGCGCCCTATATGGAACAATTGAGTTTTACAAAAAAGCTAAAATAAAAGGAATAAAGCCAATAGTTGGTTGCGAGGTCTATCTGGCTTTTGAAAAACTTTCTGATAAAAGGCCCAATATAGACACTACAAGATACCATTTGATCTTGCTAGCCAAAAATGAGGAAGGGTACAAAAATCTTCTAAAACTTTCTACAATTGCTCATCTAGATGGTTTTTATTATAAACCAAGGATTGACGAGGAAGTGTTAGAAAAATATAGCCAAGGTCTTATCGGGCTTTCGGCTTGTTTACAAGGAAAAATCCCCCGGCTTTTATTGGCAAACAAATTGGAGGAGGCAGAAGAGGTTGCCAAAAAATATGAAAAAATTTTGGGCCGAGGAAATTTTTATTTAGAACTTCAATATCACCCCAATATTCCAGAACAAAATTCGGTGAATAAAAAACTGATTAGCTTATCAAAAAAAACCGGTATTCCCCTTGTTGCCACTAACGATGTACATTATTTAAGAAAAGAAGATTCAGAGGCCCAGGATGTTTTAATGTTAATAAACACCGGCGCTGATCCCAACGATCCGGAAAGATTATCTATGATTAAAGACAACTTTTCTCTACTAAGCCCGGAGTTGATGATAGATTATTTTAAAGAAATACCCGAGGCTATTGAAAACACGCAAAAAATAGTAAATGAATGCAACCTGCAAATTGAAATGGGTAAGGTAAAGCTTCCCATCTTTCCACTACCCAACGGAAAAACGGCTGATCAATTTTTAGAAGAACTTTGTTTGCGGGGAATAAAAAATAAGTTTGGCGACAAGCCAGAACCCAAAATCATAGAAAGACTAAAATATGAGCTTTCGGTTATAGCCAAAACTGGATTTGCCGGTTATTTTTTAATTGTTCAGGACTTTGTTAACTGGGCAAAACAAAATAGAATTGTCGTCGGACCAGGGAGGGGGTCTGTCGGTGGTTCTTTGGTTGCTTATCTAACAAATATTACCAACATTGATCCCTTAAAGCACAATTTGCTTTTTGAGAGATTTTTAAATCCAGAAAGGGTTTCTATGCCGGATATTGACCTAGATTTTGCCGACCGAAGAAGAGACGAGGTTATAAAATACGTGGCTCAAAAATATGGACAAGACCATGTTGCTCAAATTATTACTTTTGGGACAATGGCAGCGCGCGCTGTTATTCGAGATGTCGGCAGGGCTATGCAATATACCTATTCTTATTGTGACCAGTTAGCAAAAATGATTCCCATGGGTATGGATCTAACAGAAGCGCTAGAAAAGAGCGACGAATTTAAAAATAAATACGAAACAGACGAAATGGCAAAAAGATTAATTGACTTAGCCAGAAAACTGGAGGGAGTAGCACGCCACGCTTCAACCCATGCCTGCGGAGTTGTAATTTCAGCAATGCCCCTGACAGAGTGTGTGCCGCTCCAAAGATCTGTTCAAAATCCAGAGGATATAATTACCCAATATGAAATGCACAGTATTGAAGATTTGGGGCTTCTAAAAATGGATTTTTTGGGGTTAAAAAACCTTACCATCATAGAAGACACCCTGGCGCGTATCTATGTACTGCACAACCAGTTAAAAATTGATCTAGACAAAATACCTTATGATGACCAAAAAACTTTTAAGCTTTTGCAAAACGGCTTAACCACGTCGGTTTTCCAATTAGAGTCTGATGGAATGAAAAGATATTTAAAGGAATTAAAACCGACAACCTTTGAAGATATTACTGCCATGGTGGCCCTCTACCGTCCGGGTCCTATGCAGTTTATTCCGGACTATATTGAAAGAAAACACGGTAGACAAGAAATAAAATATCTCCACCCAAAATTAGAACCTATTCTAAGAGAAACCTATGGGATTTGTATTTATCAAGAACAATTAATGAAAATCGCCCAAGAAATCGCAGGTTTTACTTTAAGCGAGGCTGATGTGTTAAGAAAGGCCGTTGGTAAAAAAATCAAAGAGCTTTTAGACGCCCAAGAGACAAAATTTATTGAAGGGGCTGTAAAAAATGGTGTTCCCAAAAAAGTTGCCAAAGAGTTGTGGCAGTGGGTTTTGCCTTTTGCTTCTTACGGGTTTAATAAATCTCACTCAGCTGCTTACGCTATCATCGCTTACCAAACTGCTTATCTAAAAGCCCACTTCCCTGTTGAGTTTATGGCCTCTGTTTTAACTTCTGAAAAGGCCGATGTCGAAAGAATTGCTTTTCTAATTGAAGAGTGTAAAAAAATGAATATTGAAGTTTTGCCGCCTGACATCAATGAATCATTAAAAAATTTCGCGGTGGTTGAGGGTAAATCACAAATTAGATTTGGGTTTTTGGCAATCAAAAATGTGGGAGAAAATATCGCTGAAATAATTGTCAACGAAAGAAAAAGTGGCGGTCCCTTCAAATCAATAGGTGACTTTATTCACAGGATAAAAACAAAGGATTTAAATAAAAAATCAATGGAGGCTCTAATAAAGGCCGGCGCTTTCGATAAATTTGCCGAAAGAAATCAACTTTTACAAAATCTAGAAAAAATGCTGGAAATTGCCAGAGAAAACAATAAAAAACAAAATACAAACCAGATGGGGCTTTTTGCTAATATGCCATTTGTGGTTAATCACGAAATAAAATTAGAACCAGCACCCGCTGCCACAGTGCTTGATAAATTAAGCTGGGAAAAAGAACTTTTGGGCCTTTATGTAAGTTCGCATCCCCTAAATGGCTTTAAAAAATTGTTTGAAAAGAAAACAACCGCTATCTCCAAAATTGAAACCAGTTTGATAAATAAAAAAGTAATTTTGGGCGGATTAATATCTTCGGTTAAAAAAATAGTTACCAAAAGCGGCAAACCAATGCTGTTTACAAAACTAGAGGACTTAACAGGAAGAATAGAGGTTGTAGTGTTCCCCAACGTTTTGGAAAGAAACCCATCTGCCCTACAAGAAAATAAAATTGTTTTTGTCGCCGGCAGAGTAGATGACCGAAATAATGAAATTAAAATCATTGCTGACGACATACAAGAAATTCTTTTGCCTAAAGAAGCATAACCTACTCTTGCCTCTAGGGGTATAAGGGTGTATTATTACAAAATAGTAAAAACATTAAAAATCCAAAAAATGGAAAATAAGTTAGAAAAAATACGACATTCGCTATCGCATCTTCTAGCAGCTGCAGTTTTAGAATTATACCCAAAAACAAAATTAGGAATAGGTCCTGTAATAGAAAATGGTTTCTATTATGATTTTGATTTTCGGGGAGGCGTATCTCCTAAGGATTTAAACCTAGAGGAGATTGAGGGAAAAATGAGGGAATTGATTGCCCAGAAGCAAAAATTTGAAAAGAAAAAAATAACCAAAAGGGTTGCAAAAAGATTATTCGCCGTCCAACCCTATAAACTGGAGCTGATAGAAGAATTGCCCGGAGAAACAGTTTCTATATACCAAAACGGCGACTTTGTAGATTTGTGTAAGGGTCCTCATATAAAATCTACCAAAGAAATTAATCCCAATTCCTTCAAGCTAACAAAAACTGCCGGTGCTTACTGGAGGGGAGATGAAAAAAATAAAATGTTAACGCGGATTTATGGGTTGGCTTTTATAACAGAAAAAGAACTAATGGATTATATAAAAATACAAGAAGAAGCTGAAAAAAGAGACCATAGGGTTTTAGGAGAAAAGTTGGATTTATTTATGTTTTCAGACATAATTGGCAAAGGGTTGCCACTATTAACCGAAAAGGGCGCAGCGATTAGGCGCGAACTGGAAAGGCTGGTCATAGATGAAGAAATAAAACGGGGATACAAACATGTCTATACCCCAGACTTGGCAAAAATAGATTTATATAAAAAATCAGGACATTATCCTTATTACAAAGATTCAATGTATCCTATAATGAAAATCGATGATGAGGAATTAATTTTGAGGCCAATGACATGTCCTCATCATTACCAACTTTATTTAGCGAAACCAAGATCTTATAGAGAACTACCGTTTAAAATTGCTGAACTCGCAAAACAATACAGATACGAAAAATCAGGAGAGTTAACCGGTTTGATCAGAGTAAGAAGTTTTTGTCTGGCTGACTCTCATATAATTTGCCGGAAAGAACAAGCCGAGGGCGAAATAAATGAAGTGCTTGATTTAATAGAATATATGGCGAAAATTTTTGATTTAAAACCAAACATTGATTATAGATATAGGTTATCTTTGGGTGATAGAAAAGACAACAAAAAATATTATAAAGATGACAAATCCTGGGATTTCGCAGAAAATGTTCTAAGAAAAGTTTTAAAACGAAGAGGGGCGCCTTTTTTTGAGGCGGAAAAAGAAGCGGCTTTTTATGGACCCAAAATTGATATTCAAATGAAAAATTTTGCAGGCAAGGAAGAAACTGCCTTTACCGTGCAATACGATTTTGTTGGTCCAAAGCGTTTTAATCTTACATTCACTAATAACCGAGGAGAAAAAGAAGAGGCTATTGTTTTACACCGCTCATCAATTGGATGCATCGAAAGAATAATGGCCTTTTTAATAGAAAAATATGCCGGTGCCTTTCCTGTATGGTTGTCTCCTATTCAGGTTGCTATAATTCCCATTTCAGAAAAGTATAATGAATATGCTAAAAAAATTGCGGAACAATGCCGAGTTTATGAATTAAGGTTTAAAATTTACGATGAAAATGAAACGTTGGGTAAAAAAATTCGAGAGGCGGAAATGCAAAAAATCCCCTACCTTCTTGTTGTCGGCGATAAAGAGGTTTCTACAAACTCTGTTTCGGTAAGACAGCGCGAAAAGGGTGATATTGAAGAAATGCAGATTGATAAATTTATTGATAAAATTAAAAAAGAAATTAAAAATAGAAAATAACATGGAAGAAAGGACCAAAGCAACAAATGAACTATCAGAAACAACGAAAAGGTTAATAGCCCGATATAAATTTGCTCAAGAAGAACTTATTCCCTCCAAAGACGTTCCGACAATTCACGTTGATGAAGTTGCTCAAAAAATAGCCGCCTTCTATGAAAAAATAAGAACAATTGTTGATTGGAAAGAAGAGCATCTTATAAGGAGGTCGGCAATTATTAGGAAACTTAAAAGAAAATTTTTAAATTTAGAACTGAAAAACTTTTCCGAAACTGCCGATGTAGCCGAATCGCTGATTTTGGAGTTAATAAGAGGGGGGCACTTCCCAAATGATAAAATTAAAGAAACGAAAATAAAGGATGTTCAACAAATAATAGCTAAATATGTCTTTATATTGAAAAACAATCCCGAGGGAGGAGGCATTAATTTTTACAACTGGTTAATAGAGGTCTGCGCCTGTGAAATAGAAGAAACCCTGGCCCCTTCTATAAAAGAAATGGCTTTGATTGAATATATGTTCGAAGAAATGAAACAAAAAATCAGGGTTTCTGAAAAGGTTTTTGAGTCTGATCTTTTGAAAAAAGAGGATGTAGATATACAAATTTATATTGCTGTTTGTTTATCTTTGTTCAAATTGGATAAACCAATGATAAGTTATAATTTGCTAAAATACAAATATCCAAATTGGCAATCAGCAGACCAACAATTAATTCTTAAAGTATCGCAAGAAATTTTTAGCTTGTGGCAAGAAATAAATAAACACCTAACCAATCCCCTATTAAATAAATTTTATTCTGTATGCGAAAAATACGACACCCCCTATTTGCTAATTGGAGATATTTTATCTGGAGGAAATATAGCAGAAATAGAAAAGGATATTTTAAATCCAACAACGTTGGAGGTTCTTATAAGAAATGCCTATTTAAAAAGGCTGTCTACCCTTAAATCTAGAATCTCCCGAGCCGCTCTTTATTCCACCATTTCTATTTTCGTAACGAAAATATTAACTTTAATTCTTTTGATAGTTTTAATAGAAAGGGCCTTGGGAGAAGAAATAAACTTCTTACTTCTCTCAATGGATGTATTAATACCAACCATGTTGATGTTTTTAATAGTGGCTAGCGTAAAAAAACCGTCAAAAAAGAACCTTAATATCGTTACGATGGAAACAATGAAAATAGCCTATAAAAAAGATGAAAAAGATGTTTACGAAATAAAAATAAAAAGACAAAAGGGTTTTTTTACCAAAATAGTTTTATCGTTGGTTTACGCCCTGTCGGCTCTAATAACTTTTGGTTTGATATATTATGTTTTGGATTATTTTGGTTTTACCCTCACCTCTATTATTATAGATATTATATTTATCGCTTTAATTATGTTTACCGGAACCGCTGTCTCAAAAAGGGCGCAGGAACTCACCATGGAAGAAGAAAAGGAGGGGTTTTTATCTTTTATTTCTGACATATTTTTTCTGCCAATCCAGGGTTTCGGCAGGTGGTTATCTAATAAATGGAAAAGATATAATGCCATTGCCGCCATTTTTAACGCTCTAATAGATATGCCATTTTTAGTCTTCGTAGATTTTTTGGAAAAATGGCGATATTTTATAAAAGATAAAAAAGAAGAAATCAGATAATCAAAACCCCGCGCGAAGCGCGGGGTTTTGATTTTTATTCTATTTATTCTACAGTTACGGATTTCGCTAAATTTCTGGGCTTATCTACATCCACACCTCTTAAATTGGCTATATAATAAGCCAAAAGTTGTAAAGCGATGGTGTTTAATATGGGGGTCAATTCCTGTCTAACTTTTGGAACAACAATTATATTTTTGGTAAGACTCTTTATTTTATTATCAATCGTATTGACAACTGCTATAATTTGACCACCCCTAGCTTTAACCTCTTCCATATTATTTAAAATTTTAGAATATACGCCATCTTTGGTAGCAATAAAAAGAACGGGCATGTTACTATCTATTAAAGCAATAGGACCGTGCTTCATCTCTCCTGCTGGATAGCCCTCGGCATGGATATAAGAAATTTCTTTTAATTTCAAAGCACCCTCTAAAGCAACGGGAAAGTTTAACCCTCTGCCCAAATAAAGAAAATTTTGATTTTTTTTAAATTTTTTAGCTAAAGATAAAATTTTATTTGATTGCCTTAAAAGTTGTTCAATTTTTTTGGGTAACTGATTTACTTCTTCTAAAAATTTCTTGGGTATTTTTCTATTCCTATGTTGGGCCAAAAACAAAGACAACAACAATAAGGCAGTCAATTGGCAAGAGAAGGCTTTTGTGGAAGCAACGCCAATTTCTGGACCGGCGTGCAAATAAATTCCGGAGTCAACCTCTCTGGCTATTGTTGAACCAACAACATTTATTATACCCATTGTTTTAACTCCGTATTTTTTAGCCTCTCTAACAGCGGCTAAAACATCAGCTGTCTCGCCAGATTGAGAAATTGCTAGCACCAAATCTCCTTTAAGCAAAACTGGGTTCCTATATCTAAATTCTGAAGCATAATCAACCTCAACCGGAATATTGGCTAGCCCCTCTATGAAATGCTTGCCAATTAGTCCGGCGTGCCAAGAGGTTCCGCAAGCTATAATTATTATCCTTTTAACTAAATTAAAATCAATATTGGCACTTAATCTTACCTTGTTATTATCTATTCTTCCGCGTAGAGTGTTTTTCACTGCATCTGGTTGTTCGAAAATTTCTTTTAGCATAAAGTGTTTATATTTTCCTCTTTCTGTTTCGGCAACCGACCATTTTATTTTATCAATCTCCCGCTCAACTGCCTCACCATCAAGATTTTTAATAGAATATTTGTTTTTCGTCAAAACAGCAATTTCATTGTCGTTAAGATATACCACTTTTTTGGTGTAGGGCAAAACCGCTAGAATATCGGAAGCGGCAATATATTCATCTCTTCCAATACCCAAAACAATTGGCGATCCACGCCTGGCAATAATAATCTTTTTCTCTTTTTTACAAATCACCGCTAAACCAAAAGTCCCTTCGACCAATTTCAAAGATTTCATAACGGCTTCTTCTAAGCCATCTCTATAAAATTTTTCTATCAAATGACTAACCACCTCTGAATCGGTTTCTGAAAGAAATTTATGACCCCCTTTTTTCAAAATTTCTTTTAAGGTATTATAGTTTTCAATAATGCCATTGTGAACAATTGCTATTTCTTTTTTGCAGTCAAAATGTGGATGGGCGTTGATTTGGCTTGGTTCTCCGTGAGTTGCCCATCTTGTATGAGCAATACCCATACTCGCCGGTTTTATTTTATAGACAATTTTTTCTAATTCAGAAACCCTGCCCCTTACCTTAACCGACTCCAGAGAACCACCGCGCCAAAGGCAAATACCCGCCGAGTCATATCCCCTGTATTCCAACTTTTTTAATCCGTTTAACAAAACGGATCTCGCATCTTTTTTGCCCAAATAAACAACTATTCCACACATACAAAACTAGTTTACCACGATTAAGAAAAAAATTAAACTTCCCAAAAACCTTAAAATATTATATTATTTATATTAATTTATAAAAATTATGCAATATCACATTGTTGTCTACGGTTGTCAAATGAATGTCGCAGACGCAGAAAGAATTTCTGCTGTTTTAGAGGGAATGGGCTACGAAAAAGAATCAAAAATTGATGCAGCGGATTTGGTTGTGGTAATAATGTGTTCGGTGCGCCAACCAGCTGTTGATAGAATTTTTGGTTTAATAGAAAAACTGAAAAAAATTAAAAATAAACCAACAACAATTCTTACCGGTTGTATATTAAAAAAAGATAAAAAAACATTCTCTAATTTTTTCGATTTTATTTTAGACATAAAAAACTTGTCCGACCTTCCTAAATTATTAAAATCAAAAAAAACGGGCCTAAAATTACCAAAAAGTTATCTTGATATTACTCCTCTTAATTTTGATAAATCTTCTGCTTTTTTGCCAATTTCTACCGGTTGTAATAATTTCTGTTCTTATTGTGTTGTTCCCTATACAAGGGGAAGATTGGTTTGCCGTGATCACAATAAAATTATCAAAGAAGCTAAAAGGTTAATAAAAAAGGGGGTTAAAAATATCTGGCTTCTTGGCCAAAATGTTAATGATTATTCTTCGCCTACAGATCCGTCAGTAGATTTTTCCAAGTTGCTGCAAATAATAAATAATATTAAGGGGGATTTTAAAATATTTTTTACTTCCCCTCACCCTAAAAATTTTTCGCCGAAACTTATAAAAACATTGGCCAAATTAGAAAAATTTAGCAGATACCTTAATTTACCTGTTCAATCGGGCGATAACGAGATTTTAAAAAAGATGAACCGCTGCTATACTATAGAAAAATATATCGCTTTGGTAAAAAAAATACGCCAAGCAATGCCAAATATAAACCTTTCTACCGATGTAATTGTGGGTTTTCCCGGAGAAACAAAAAAACAATTTGAAAATACGGTAAAATTATTTAAAAAAATTAAATTTAATGTTGCCTATATAAGCAAATACTCTCCAAGAAGACAAACAACGGCTTGGGATATGAAAGATGATGTTCCGTTTAAAGAGAAAAAAAGAAGGGAAAGGGTTTTGCAAAATATAATCAAAAATGAGAAATAAACTTGTTGTAATTTTAGGGCCAACCGCTTCTGGCAAAACCGACCTATCGCTAAAAATCGCCAAAAAATTCAATGGCGAGATAGTTTCGGCTGACTCAAGACAAATCTATTGCGGAATGGATATTGGCACTGCAAAACCATTGGACTTTAAGGGAATCCCCCACCACCTTTTAAACATCAAAAATCCAAATCAATCTTATACAGTTGCTGAATATAAAAAAGAAGCCATCAAGATTATCAAAGATATTCAAAAAAGAGATAAACTGCCCATTGTGGTAGGCGGAACTGGACTTTATATCAAAGCCGTTGTAGACAACCTTGATATTCCGAAAATTAGGGCCAACCATCAATTAAGAGAAAAAATTGAAAAAGATATTCAAAAAAGGGGTCTATCTTATGTTTTTAAAAAATTAATAAAAATTGACCCCGAGGCAGCTTATATTATTGACCCCAATAACCCAAGAAGGGTTGTTCGCGCTCTAGAAGTTACTCTTTTGAGTAAAAAACCTTTTTCTAGTCAACGAAAAGTTAATCCCCCTTTATTTGATTTTATAGAAATTGGGATATCTCTTTCAAAAGAAAATTTGCGAAAAAGAATAAATGCGCGCGTTCACCGAATGATAAAAGATGGTTTGCTAGATGAAGTAAAAAACCTTGTAAAAAAATATGGAGAAAATCAACAAGCTTTTGAAGCAATTGGTTACAGAGAAATAATTAAATATTTAAATAAAAAAATAACCCTTAAAGAAGCTATAAAAATGATACAACTTAATAGTTGGCGCTATGCCAAACGCCAAATGACTTGGTTTAGGGCAGATAAAAGAATCCATTGGATAAAAAACCAGAAAGAAGCTGAAAAATTAATCAAAAATTTTCTTCAAGAAGAAAAAAATCGGGAACTTGTAGATTTATATTAATTTTTTAAGAAGATCCCTTACCTTTTCCGGGTTGGCTGTCCCTTTGCTATAAGCCATTACTTGGCCTACCAAAAATTGAAGGGCATTATTTTTACCCAACTTATAATCAGCAGCTGGTTTGGGGTTCTTAGCAATAACTTCTTTTACAATTTTTTCGAGGGAAGCATCATCACTAATTTGAACCAAATTGTTATTTTTAACAAAAGCACAAGGGTCAATCCCCTTCTCAAACATTTCCTGAAGAACCGTTTTGGCAATTTTAGATGAAATCTCATTTTTATAAATCATATTAATGAATTCGGCAAAATTTTCTGGCGTAATTTTGAAATCCCTCTCAATAAATTCTTTATTTCCTAACAAACCTTTAAGGTCGGTAATAAGATAGTTGGCAACTATTTTTGAGACTTTTTTGTGGGCTTGTCCCACTTCCTTTTCTTCAGTCCATTCTTCAAACTCAGAAACAACTTTTTCAAAATATTGACTCAAATCCTTATTAGACAAGAAAAACTCAATAGAAGCGTCATCTAAACCATACTCTTTCTTAAATCTTTCTCTTTTTTGTTGGGGAAGTTCTGGAATTGTTGCTCTTATTCCTTCTATATAATCTTTACTAAAATGCATAGGCGGCAAATCGGGCTCTGGGAAATATCTATAATCATGAGCCTCCTCTTTTTCTCTTTGGGAAAAAGTAATTTCTTTTTCATCATCCCACCCTCGTGTCTCTTGAATAACCTCACCCCCATTGCTTAAAATTTCTGTTTGTCTGTTTATTTCGTACTCAATCGCCCCTTCTACCGCTTTAAATGAGTTTAAATTTTTTATCTCCACCTTAGTCCCTAACCCTTCTTTCCCGATTTTTAATTTTTTACTTAAGCTTATATTAACCTCTACTCTCATTTGTCCCTTTTCCATGTCGGCAGAAGAAACGCCCAAATATCTTAAAATCATCTGAAGTTCCTCGGCAAAAAGCCGCGCCTCTTTCCCCGTAGTTATATCCGGTTCTGTAACCAACTCCATCAGCGGAATCCCCGCCCTGTTAAAATTAACCAATGAATATTCTGCACCGCTGGGGTGAATTAAACTACCCGTATCTTCTTCTATATGAATTCTTCTTATGCGTATTTTCCGACTACCTATTTGAAGATATCCTCCTTCACACAATGGCTGGTCGTACTGGGAAATTTGATAACCCTTTGGCAAATCTGGATAGAAGTAGTTCTTTCTATCAAATTTTGAATGCTCGGCGATTTTACAGTTTAGGGCCAATCCAGTTTTTATAACACTTTTAATAGCTTCTTCGTTTGCCACAGGTAAAGTACCCGGATGGCCCAAACAAACCGGACAGATATTAAAATTCGGCCGTTTTTCGTCCGGATCGTTTTTGCAAGAACAAAACATTTTTGAGTTTGTTTTTAACTCTACGTGTATTTCTAATCCAATTGTCGATTTGTATAACATATTATTTCTTTTCTCTAGCGGCATATGGATTATAATAAAAATCTTTATTTTCTAAAGAAGCCGCCCAAGAAGCAGATGTTTCTTCCATATCAACTTTGATATACTTTGCCAATAAAGGATGAATTTCATTAATTTTTTTCCAACACTCCTGGGCAATCCGACGATAAGACGGGTGCCCCTTTTTTCCTGACCTTAATGAAATAAAATGATGCAGTTCTCTCAGATTCCATGTTATTAAAACTCTTTTTCTAAAACACATTGGAACAACATATTGAGCCTCTTCGGGAAATGTGTTGTATATTTTATTATAAGCCCTAATAGCTTTTTCTACCACCGCCTTAAAATTTTCTTCAAATCCCGCCTCTCTAATCTCCGGCGGTAAATCATAGCCATGAACAACAGTAATGGGCTGATTTGATTGGGTACACATCCTGTGACGCTGAATATCTCTAAATGCTCCAAAATCCACCAAAATATCAAAGGTATAATAAATGTGCTCTAACTCTCTTAGTGGTTTGTCAAAATTTTCTCTGCGTTTCAGCGCCTCGTCAACAATTTTTTCTTTTTTTTCTTCCGACAAATTCTTCACTTTTTTATAAATTTCTTCATAAGATAAATGAGAATAAGGATAAAGCAATGAGGCAACTAGTTTGTTTACAGCATCATCCTCATAATCAACAATTTTTACCGCTTCATTTGCCCCCGCTTCGTTTCCCAACTCCCACTTGCTTATTCTTTTCAACTCTTCTTTGGTTTCAAAAATATATTTATTTTTATTAGCAAATTTAACCAAGGTAGGAACCGCCTCGGTCGCCCTTTCTTTTATTTCCCTTCCAATGTCTTGCATCTCTTTTAACGGATGAGATAAAAGTTTCACAATTAAATGTTCTAATTCTCTGGCGTTAATTGTCATTCCAAGGTTTGTTAGGGTGGCGGCGGGTAATAAATATCTCAAATTATCACAGGCTCTTGCTTTTGAAATTGTGTCGTACAACTTATTTTCTTGGCCCGGTGGTTGAGGATATTTTTTCTTTATAAAACTAATCATTGGTTGGCTTATTTTTTCATAAACATCCATTAAAGAATTAACCGCGTCTAAATAAACATCCTTCAATTCAGAATTAATTATGTTTTCTGGCATATAAAGTTTATCTTTCCCAAAAATTTGGTATCTGGAAGATTTTTCTGTAAAAGAGGCTAACCGGCTATCTTCTATCACCTTTGTCGCTACAATTGAAATATTTTCAACTGCCAGAGAAATTACAGCATGTTCGGCGATTGACGAATGTCCAAATCCAACCACCCATTTCTCATGAAACTCGGCTGATTTATCTTCTGTTAATTCAGCCGCAATTTTGTCAAAAGAATCTGGCGACCTTGAACACTTAGCAAAGGTAACGGCCCTTACCTCAGGCGTTAAATTATTTGGTAAAACATAAATTCTTCTTTGCTCTAACGACATATTACAATATTTTATTAATTAGTTTTTTTACCTCTTGAAAAACCTCTGGAATAGACCTTTCGCCGTTTATAATAACTACGCCTTCAAACATTGTTGGAAGTTTTTTATAAATTTCGTTAACTTTCGCTAATTTTTCTTTTTGTTCAAACAATTCTCTGGGCCCTCCCCTACCTTCAATTCTTTGAATACATAAATCTGGACTAACATCAATAATTATAGTTAAATCTGGCAGTAAAAATTTTTCATTCATCTTTATCAACAAATTAACATCTAAGCCGTCGGAATATCCATAAGCAAATGTTGAAAAGACGTATCGGGAAGAAACAACAAACTTTCCTTCTTTTAGGGCCGGAATAATCTTTTTTTCTAAATGCTCTTTTCTATCTTGTACATATAATCCTTGCAATTCTAGTGGCTCTATTATAATCTCTTTCCTCAGTGCCTGTTTTATTTTTTCTCCGGCATAAGAATCAATAGTTGGTTCTTTCGTTACAAAAACTTCTTTACCTTTTTCTTTTAAAAAATTAATCAATAATTCAATTTGAGCTGATTTCCCGGAACCATCCAATCCCTCAATCACAATAAATTTTCCGGGATAAGTATTTTTTATCATAATAACAAAACTTTTCCTATGAGGCACCCACCCGTTTTAACTTCTCTTTATAAGATCAACAATCCCGTCATAAGCACCACCTCAGGATAATCTTTTCTTAAAATGGCCTTGCGATATGATTCATACTCTTTCTCTTTCTAGTTTCCTTATATTCGTTGTAAATTATTGGCGCCTAACTTTATAATTAAATAAAATATATGTATTATTTATTTAAAAGAAAAATCATTCTCCAACCTCCCCCTTTCTTAAACTCAGCTTTTCCTTTTATCAAATTAACATAATATCTAAATTATATTATCTGTTTTCGGTCCTTGCCACTTACCTTCTTCAAAAATAATATCAGATTTACAACTAAAATCTGCTTGTCATCTTTACTGATTGGCATAATATTCGTTTGTGTTATCTAATACAACCAACTCAACTCCTGCTCTTTTAAACAAATCTATAGCTTGGGTGTCCGCATGATATCTTTTTTGGGCAACAACTCTTTTTATCCCAACCCTTATAATTCTCATAGCGCAATTCCAACAAGGCACCATTTTGGTGTATATCGTAGCTCCCTCCAATCTTACACCATCCTTGGCGCACTGTAAAATAGCGTTTTCTTCAGCATGCAAAGTTCTTACACAATGTTGTTGCTGTCGGCCATCTTCATATATAACAGTTCTCATCAGATGGCCAATGTCATCGCAATGTGGCAATCCGGGAGGAGACCCAGCATATCCTGTTGCAATAATTGTATTCCTTGGACTTACAATTACAGCGGCGTTCCGACCCCTATCGCACGTTCCCCTTCTGCCCAATGGCTCTAGTAATGATAAAAAATACTCGTCCCAAGACGGACGGACATATTTCTCTTTAATATCTTGTGGTTTTTGCGTCACTTCTTCCATAAATTTGAAATTGTTAATTGTAATTTGAAAATTGTTTAAGTAATTCTATCACTTATTTAAAATTAAAATCAACCCCGCAGGGTTGATTTTAATTTTTGTGTTTATTTAGTCTTTTACTTCTATTCCCATATTCTTTGCAGTTCCGGCAATAATTTTCATCGCCTTTTCTACATCCGTAGTATTCAAATCGGGCAATTTTTTCTGGGCAATCTCTCTCAACTGAGCCTTTGTTATTTTTCCAACCTTTGTTTTGTTGGGCGTACCGGAACCTTTTTCAACTCCAGCGGCCTTTTTAATCAATTCCGACGCCAAAGGCATCTTCAATTTAAAGGTATAGGACCTGTCTTTATAAATTGTCACCTCTGCCGGAACGGTAAAACCTCCCATATTCTGGGTTGCCGCATTAAATTTTTGACAAAATTCAGCGATGTTTAAACCGTGCTGGGCAAGGGCTGGACCAATTGGCGGAGCAGGGGTTGCCTTGCCAGCCGGTATCTGTATTTTTACAATAGCTTTAATTTCTTTTGCCATATAATAATATTATTTTATTCTGTTTTTTTAATTTGCAGAGAATCTAATTCCACTGGAGTATCTCTGCCAAACATATTTACTAAAACTTTAATTTTCCCCCTTTCTTTATCAATTTCTGAAACCCTGCCTTCAAAACCTTTAAATGGTCCGTCTATAATTTTTACGGTAGCGCCAATCTTAAAATCAATCGTCAGCTTTGGTTCTGCTACTTCCATTTTTTTCATTAACTCGGCCATATCAGAAGGAGAAACTGGAATGGGGGTGGTGCCTGCGCCTAAAAACCCGGTTACTCTCGGGGTATTTCTAACCACATACCAAGATTCGTCAGTAACAATCATTTGCACCAAAACATATCCTGGATAAATTTTTTCTTCAACTATTTTTCTTTTTCCATTTTTAATCTTTATTTTTTTCTCCTTCGGCACTATAACATTAAAGATTTTATCCTCCATCCCCAAACTCTCAATTCTTTGTTTAAGGTTTTTAGCAACAGCATCTTCATACCCCGAATAAGTGTGTATAACATACCAATTTTTTTCTGGTTCTATAACCTGTTTTGGCATATTGGTATAAATTAAATAATTATTTTATTCCCATTTTGTTTTCCAAACTATTCAAAGACCAAACTCTTAATTATTGCCATAAAAATATAATCCAAAAACCCCAAAAAAGCAGAGACCACAATGGTAATAAGCAAAACAAGACCAGTGTATTTTAGGACATCTTTTTTAGAAAGCCAGGTCACTTTTTTCATTTCAACAAATACTTCTTTGAAAAATTTTTTTATTTTTTGATTTATCGTCATTTTGGTTTTTAAAACCCCGCTCCGCGGGGCTATTTAGACTATCTAATTTTATAATAGCCCATTCCTGTCAATAAGTCAAGCTTAAAAAAATCTAAATATTAAATATCTAAATTTTTGGCTGCCTTTGCATGGGTTTGAATAAATTTTTTTCTTGGCTCCACCTCTTCGCCCATTAAAGTGTCAAATATTTTATCTGCCTGATGAGCATCTTCAAGCGTAACTTTCCATAACGTTCTGTTTTCCGGGTTCATTGTTGTCTCCCAAAGTTGTTCCGGATTCATTTCTCCCAGACCCTTGTAGCGCTGAATTGAAATTGCTGTTTTCCCAAGACTTTTTACAATTTTGTCTTTTTGTTCGTCTGAATAAGCGTATTGGATATTTTTTCCGGTCTGAATTTTATAAAGCGGGGGTTGAGCAATATAAATGTGACCAGCCTCCACAACCGGCTTAAAGTGTCTATAAAAAAGGGTTAAAAGCAGGGTCCTAATATGAGCGCCGTCGACATCAGCGTCGGTCATAATTATAATCCTGTGATATCTTAAATTTTCCAGTTTAAAATCTTCTCCAATACCAGTACCCATGGCAATAATTAACGCCTTAATTTCTTTTGAGGTTAACATTTTATCAAGCCTAGCTCTTTCAACGTTTAAAATCTTGCCTCTCAGTGGTAAAATTGCCTGAAACCTTCTATCCCTGGCTTGTTTTGAGGAACCACCGGCAGAATCTCCCTCAACAATATATAATTCGCACTCCTCCGGATTTTTGGAAAGGCAGTCGGCTAATTTCCCCGGCAAAGCCAGTCCTTCCAAAGCGCCTTTTCTCAAAACCGTTTGTCTAGCGGCTTTGGCAGCCAACCTAGCTTTTGTCGCTAAAAGACAGTTCTCTATAATAGCCCTTGCGTCTGAAGGGTTTCTTTCCAAAAAATCAGCCAACCCCTCCCCCACAACTGTTTCTACTGCATTCTTTGCCTCCGGATTGCCAAGCCTTGCCTTTGTTTGCCCTTCAAATTGAGGAGTCCTTAATTTAACCGATACAACAGCAATTAAACCTTCCCGGACATCTTCTCCTGAAAAATTTTCGTCTCTCTCCTTTAAGAAACCTTCTCTGCGAGCATAATCGTTTAAGGACCTTGTTAGGGCGGAACGGAAACCAGAAATGTGGGTCCCGCCATCTACAGTATAAATATTATTGGCAAAAGATTCTTCAATACACTCCATTTCTTGGGTGTATTGGAATGCCGCCTCAACTAAAATACCATCTTTCTCTGAATTAACCGAAAAAACATTAGAGTGCCTTGGTGTATTGTTTCCTACTAAATATTTCACATAAGAAGAAACGCCCCCTTCAAAGTGAAACGTATAAGTGTTTTCTTTCCCCTTTTCTCGTTCGTCTCTAAAGATAATAGTAACCCCCTTAGTTAAATAAGCTTGTTGTCTGAGATGGTTTAAAATTCTCTTGGCATCATATTCAATTTTGGGAAATATCTGGGGGTCAGCCTCAAAACAAACTGTCGTCCCGGTTTTTTTGCAGTTTCCTATCTTTTTAACAGGCGCTTCGGGTTTGCCTCTTCTATATTCTTGCATATAAAGCCCTCCATCGCGGCAGACCTCAACTCTCATCCAAGAAGATAAAGCGCAAACCACCGAAACACCAACCCCGTGAAGACCTCCCGAAACTTTATAAGCTCCTCCCCCAAACTTGCCACCAGCGTGAAGGGTTGTCATAACTGTTTCTAGGGCTGATTTTTTGGTATCAGCGTGTTTCTCAACAGGAATACCCCTTCCATCATCAACAACCCTCACCCTGTTATTCGGCAACAAAGCAACTTCTATATTCTTAGCGTAACCGGCCATTGCTTCATCCAGTGAATTATCTACAACCTCCCAAATTAAATGATGCAAACCATCAAGCCCGGTTCCACCAATATACATACCCGGCCTTTGCCTCACTGGTTCTAATCCTTTTAAAACATAAATATCTTTGGCGGTATACTCGCCTTCCTTTCTTTTGTTTGTTGAAGCTTTGACAACAGAAACCTGCTCCTTCTCTTCAATAGCCGGCTCTTTGAGAGATTCTTTTTTTTCAGTGATTGTTTCTTTTGCAGAAATTTTTGGTAAATATTTTTCTTTTCTTGCCTCCTCTTTCTTGGGCTTCCTTAATACTTCATCCTTAGCGCTACTTTTCGGCGCACTCGGTCTCTCCGCCACTTTTTTACTTTCTTTTTTTTCTTTTGGGGGTTGGTCAACTTCTTTTATATTTAGTCTTATCATATTTGGAATTGGTTTCTTTAATTTTAGCGCAAAATCGCATTTAACTGTTTTTTGGTTTCTTCACGAATTCGCTCCTGAATCTTATTTACCTCTTCATTGGTTAAAGTTCTCTCCGGAGAACGATAAATAATCCTAAAGGTATAACTTTTTTTATCTTTTCCAAACTTGGCGTCATCTTCGTAACTATCCAAAAGTTTTACCTCTTCAATTAAATTTTCAGCAAAATCCCGAATAATTTCATAATAATTGTTTAAACTTGTCTTCTTATCAATAATAAATGAAATATCTCTGGAAATGGGTGGATATTTACTAACCTCTTTAAACTTGCTATTTATATCCTTAAATTGATTGGTAATCCGCGGATCATCTGACCACAATATTCTAATATCGGGAATTCCCATTTTTACCATGGCCAATCTATCCAATCCAAAACCAAAAGCCCAACCGTTATATATTTCTGGATCCAACCCAAAATTTTTCAAAACTTGATGATGCACCAAACCAGAGCCGACAACCTCCATCCAATCGTGGCCGGGTAATTTAACATCCATTTCAACAGATGGGTCGGTAAAAGGAAATGAATCAACTAAAAATTTACATTCAATATCCTCTCCAAAAATGGCTTTAGCAATATCGGTCTCAATTTCCTTTAAATCATCTAGTGTTATAACTTTTCGCTCTTTTTTGCAAATCAGTAATCCGTCAATTTGATGAAACGCCGGATAGTGATTGCGGTCAATTTCGTCTTTGCGATAAACAATACCAGGCGCTAGTGCCTTTATTTCTCCTTCTGTTTTTAACTTTTCCAAAACTTTTTTATCTTTCAAATAATAAGACCACATAACGGTTGTTTGGGTGCGAAGGTGGTAAACATCGTCTATAAAAAAAGTGTCGGTTTCTTTACGACTAGAATGGTCTGGCGGTGTATTTAATAAATCAAACTCGTCTCGAACGGTAACAATTTTAGGAAATTCAATTAAATCAAATTCCTTAAATCTGGGTAGGTTTATAATCTTATCCACCAAGAATTTAACAGGAGAATTTTCTTTTTTTGTTAAATCGGGGAGTTTTAGCAATCTTTTAATTCTTTGGGCTTTTGTATCGGTTCTTTTTTCTAGGTCTGTAATTAATTCTTTTTCTTTTTTGTCTTCAATTACAATAATTTGTCTCATTTTTCGCTTATATTTATATTATTAAGATATATAAATTATACCTCAAAAATCAACGCTAATCAATAGTAAAAAATAATTTAAAAAAACTCGGACGAGTTTTCCAGTCCGAGTCGCAAAAAGTGATTTGGAACCCTAACAATAAAGGGCGCTAAAGAGTTTGTTAATGGTGTCGTTCACAAAATGACGAGCACATTCGTTTAACCGCCGATACTGAGAAGCCGCCTCGGATCTTAACCAATACGATATTGGTTTATCATTCCAAATAATATCTTCCTCTGAAGCCTTCCCTCTTTTTATAACCGCCCCCCAATCATTAACCCTAAATCCATTGAAGGAGCTTCCCATCTCTCTTATCACAATAATTACTCTTGTCAACCGTTCGGCCTCAAACGCCGGCAAAAGGGAAATAATTTTTTCTTTTTGCTCTATTTTAACGACAACCGGGGATATAGCAGAAAAAAAATTGGATAAGAGCTTCAAGGGGGCTTCAACCTGTAAAGGTTGAATTTCCCGAAGTTTTGCCGCTAAATCTCCCATTTCTCTCATAAAGAGAAAATAATCGCAAAGGGCTTTCCTTCGAAGGCGTCGTTCTTTTACCTTTGCCCATAATTGTTTAACGAAGGGACGACTGATGAGTATCAAAAATGCAACTCCTAACGAAATAACAATAAGTGGCAGGGTTTCCATTTTTCTCTCCTTTTCTTTGGTTTGTTTGGGGTTTCTCTTGGGTTGATTTGTTATCAAAGAATCGGTGGGTTATAAATAATATACTATAAATTTTGACATTCGTCTATATTTGGCATATTATTAAAACAACACACAGTCCGGAACCAACCAGAACCTTTCCAACCAAGGGAGGTAAAATGAAAATAAAAACTCGTCCTCGCAATCCTTACAGGTGGTTTTTGGAACCGTTAGACGATCGTACTAATAGAATAATTGCCAACCATTGTTCACCAGAAGATGCCTGTTGGAATGTTCAATGCGCCGATGGTTTTTCTCACAATTTATGGAGGTGCTCCTTTAAAATTTGTAGGGTTTTTATAGCCAGCAAGGTTGAGTCACAATTACGCTTTAATGTCTTTTGCCAAAAGGATCATGGAAAAATAAAAAATGTCAATTTTCTTTTTTTTAGAAGAAAAAAGGGAAAAAAGAAAAAATCTTCATGATAACAAAAGGGCGACTAACGAAAAGGAAGTCGCCATTTTTTTAGTTCTAACATCTGGCCAACAAGCCTAGGGGGTTGCTCTTTACCTTTAAAAAAATAGGTGCTATTATCGTAATATAGACTATTATTATTAAATCTTGCCCTTGGCAGGCATAATAAGAAACATGTAATTTTGAAGCTTGACACTCTTGTTTCATGCTTCATGTTAGATGTTTCTAAAAAAATGGCAAAAAAAACAAATTCAGCCTTTATGAAGCCCTTAAAGGTTTCCGAAGAGCTGGCAGCAATTGTGGGAAAAGGCCCCATGCCCCGGTCCGAGGTTGTTAAAAAACTTTGGGCATATATCAAAAAAAACGGGCTACAAGATAAAAAGAATAAAAGAATGATAAATGCCGACGCCAACTTGAAGGCGGTATTTGGCGGCAAGAGCGCTGTAAATATGTTTGAAATGACAAAATTGGTTGCCAAGCATTTGTCCGAATAAATAAGCATATTATGTTATTCTGCTCCTAACGACATTTCTAGCCGATAATAAAACTTCCCCCATACCGGGGGAAGTTTTTGTGTAAAACCTAGGCTTGTGGTTCTTCTGGTTTTGGTGCTTTTGGCATATTTTTATGCTTTAATTGTATATACCTTATACTATCATTTTTAACTACCTATATCAAGCTTAAGGGGCGTATCCAGACCCATTTAGTTTTTCTGAAAGGAGGACACCTACAAGCCTTATTTAATACCTAGTTTTTCTTTGGCTTTTAGCACAATTTGATTAGCAGACACGCCGGATTTTATAATATAATCTTCTTCACCAACTAACCCTTCGACTACTGGTAATCGCCCTTTTAAATTGGTTAAAAATATAATTTTTGAGGAAAGACCCTTTTCTTTTAACCTTTTAGCCATTGTTACCCCATCCATCTTCGGCATCAAAATATCCAAGATAATCAAATCTGGTTTTTCTTTTTCCGCCATCCTTAACCCATTTTCACCATCTTCGGCGAAAATCAGTGAAAAACCGCTACCAATAAAATTCTGTTTAAGAATCCAAAGAAAATCCTTATCGTCCTCAACAATTAAAATTTTTTTATTTGAGCTTCCCATGTTTATAAATGTTAATTGTTCAATTATCTGCTACTTTATTTTTATTATATTATATCTCAAAAAAAGCTACCAGTATTTTAGTGGAAGGGGGGTAGGTGGTTTTTCGCAAAAAAACGGCTAACTTTGTTTCTTCTCTTTTTTTCTACATCGCTTGTTTGTTTTCTCCCATAAAGAATATACAATATTATTTCGCGAACAACAAAAAGCAACACTAACCATATAGCCGAGCTTAAACCCCCTACTATCAACCATAAAAATTTTCTGCGGCAGCAGAGACGGGGCAAAAAAAGGGAAAAGGTTTTATCATTGCGCGGGCAAGGGGATTTGAACCCCTGATCTCCTCCGTGACAGGGAGGCGTGTTAAACCGGGCTACACCATGCCCGCATTTATAATAAACTCCTTTATGGTGCTCTATTCTAAAAATAGTTCGAACGCATTTCGCCGCCTGCGGCGGCGACGGTCAGCCCCCAAAACTTGAGCGGCTTCGCCGCGAACCGGACAATTTCAAGTTTTTCTATGAATTAATCATAACTCATTACAGTAAATTTTTCAAGAAAATGTACTGGTCCATATGATATGATACACTCGTCTCTTTAAAAAACATGAAAGGAAAGTATAATGGACGCCGTATGACAATCTACGGCACAATACTGCCAGGAGCAAGGACTATTGCCTGGTCCTCTAG
>Ga0272448_1002159_pt1 | contig 25203 bp, 20 predicted proteins | sample YNPCB0191_FD_202220 | JGI IMG/M metagenome (GOLD analysis project Ga0272448, IMG submission 202220) | Hot spring sediment microbial communities from Yellowstone National Park, WY, United States - YNP-CB-019-1 | ecosystem: Environmental > Aquatic > Thermal springs > Hot (42-90C) > Sediment... | reverse complement strand
CCCACGTGCTGGGTGTCCTTGAACCAGTTGTAGAGGTTCACCACGCCGGAGGAAGAGCCCTTCAGGGCGTGGAGGCAGACGTTGAGGTTCTGCATGGAGGGGGCCCCGAGGGTGGTCCCCACCTCGTCGGCCATGACGAACTTGATGAACTCCTTGGTCCACTCCTCGGTGAGGTACCAGGCGTCGGCCCGGGTGGTGCCCGTGGCCCACTGGGAGGGGCCGCCGGCGACGAAGTGGCCGTCCCAGGCGTTGATGAGGGCCAGGGCCGCCAGGCGGTGGGGGGCCGGGTAGGCGTTGACGGCGGCGGTGAAGAAGGGCCCCACCTGGCTCCAGACGACGCCGCGGCCGATGGCGAAGGAGTCGGTGGTGGAAATGTTGAGGGCCAGGTCCCGGACCTCCTCGAAGGTGAGGTGGTTGTGGGTCTTCAGGTAGTCGTCCACCACGTGGGCGCCGTGGAAGGGGCCGAAGTTGTAGGAGAGGTTCTGGGGGGCGTTGTCGTAGTTGATGCTGGCCTTGTTGTTCCAGCCGCAGAAGTAGCCCTGGGCGGGGTTCTCGGCGTGGGCCCGGGGCTTCATGGCGCCCGTCCACTCGTGCTGGAAGTCACCGGGAGAGGGCAGGCGGGGATCCTGGTTGGCCGAGCGGACGGGGTCCCACCCGGACATCCAGTAGGCGATGTTCCCGTCCCGGTCGGCGTAGCAGAAGTGCTGGCTCACGCAGATCTTCTCGATGCCCTGGCCGAACTGGGCCATGGAGGTGGCCCGGGCCAACTGGAGGAAGCCGTCGAGGGCCTCCCACTCGTGGCCCCAGTGGGCGTTCTTCCAGGCCACCGTCGGGCCGGTGAGGTTGGTCCGGTCGTAGGGCAGGGGGTTGATCACGGGGCCGTGGGAGGTCCGGAAGACCTTCAGCTTGACGTCGGGCTGGCCGAAGACATGGATGGTCTCCACGTGGTGGAGTTTGGGCGCGAGGACGCTCTCCACGTAGTAGTCGGTGGTGTGGGCGTGGCCCACCTGCATGGACCAGGCGTGGTGGGGCGTCCTTGCGATGATGAGGCCGGGGATGCCCGGGACGGTCATGCCCGAGTAGTTGAGCGTGGGGGTCTTGATGGAGCCCTCGCAGACGATGGAGGGGGCGGGGAAGCCCATCTGGGGGCCGCTGTACAGAATGGGATGGCCCGAGGCGGTCTTGGAGCCGGAGACCACCCAGGCGTAGGAGCCCATCTTCACCCGGGCGTTGATGCGGTCGAGGTTCTCCTCCACCCGTTCGAGCAGGCCCTGAAGCTCGGCGGTCTGCCGGGAGAGGTCGGGAAGGGCGGCGAGGTTTTCCGAAAGGCGGTTCAGCTCGGCGGCCCGGTCGAGTTGGGGGGCGTCGGGGCCGTGGCCGGAGGCGGGAATGTAGGTCAGCGCCTGGGGGTCGTTGAGCCAGCGCATGTCGGCGAACATGGCAAGGCCCGCCTGCCCGTACATGTCCTGAAGGGTCTGGGCGATGACGGCGTTTTCGAGCTGGCCCATCTTGAGGGCCTCGGGGTCGAACTCCCGCTGCAGCAGGACCAGCCAGGCCATGACGTCGTAGCGGGTCCACTTTTCGGGCAGGACCTGGGTGTGGAGCTGGGCCGAGAGGGCCTGGTACTCGAAGGGAAGGAGGGCGGGGTTGGCGCGGGCCTCGTCCACCCGGCGGTTGAAGCCGGCGACGAAGCCGTCAATGGCGTCCTGGGCGTCCTTGCTGAGCTTCTTGAAGCCCTTCTTGTACTCGGCCTTGGTGTAGCCGATGGTGCGCATGAACATGTCGGTCTCGAGCTGGCTCTCTCCCAGGATCTCCGAGAGGCGGCCCGTGGCCGAGCGGTAGTAGGTCTCCACCTGCCACATGCGGTCGGTGGCCACGGCGTAGCCCATGGCGTCGAAGGCGTCCTTGATGGAGGAGGCCTCGATGAACCAGACGCCCTTGGCGTCCCGGGTGGTGGATGCGGGCCCCGGAACGGGCGCCGCCTGGGCCCAGAGGGCCCCCGCGACGGCCAGGACCACCGCCGCGACAAGGATCAGCCTCGCTTTCCTCGCCATCTTCACCTCCTGCGCGTGGACCCCGGGGGCCTGCCCCCGCGGGGGCTTCCGCTTCGCTGTGATGGTGCCAGCATACCACAGGAGGCGCGCCTACCTGTCAAGTGGGAGAAAGCACGCCGCGAAGAAAGACGTGAACAGGGAGATCGGGGAGGCTTCTTCTAACTTTTAACTTTCCACTTTTCACTTTTCACTCTCATGCCTGTCCAAGAAACGCTTCTAGGCTTTCCTAGAAGCTATGCGGGACGGGCGTCGCGCCTGCGGCGCGTCTGGGGAGGCCTCAATCGGGCGCTTCCGCGCCAGCGCGTCCGCGCTCCGCTTGAAGGCCTCCCGGCGCCCTTCGGGCGCCCCGTCCCGCTCGTGCCAACTCTTCGCTCCCGCCCCCCACTCTCTTTGGATTGAGGCCGCAAGTCCCGGACCTTGGGCTTTGTCGGACTTCGGCGTTCGAATCCTCAACGTACTCAAGTACGCCTCCGGTTCGCCCGCCTCGTCCTCCTCGCCCAAGGCCCAATCCTGCGGCCTGCCTTTCACCCTCCGCTTCGCTCCGGGTGAAAGGCGGGAAAGCTCGCCGGATAGGATTTTGGACAGCAGTGTTTCACTCTTTACTTTTTACTTTTTTTATTCACTCCTGGTCATGAATGGTCTTGAGCTCCAGGACCTCGAAGGTGCGCTTGCCGCCGGGGGTGGCCACCACCACCTCGTCTCCCTCCCGCTTGCCGAGGAGGGCCTTGCCGATGGGGCTCTGGACGGAGTAAAGCCCCTTCTTCACGTCGGCCTCCTCGTGGGTCACCAGGCGGACGGTGAGTTCCTCCTCCTTGTCGAGGTCCAGGAGCTTGAGGACGCTGCCGTAGGCGGCGCGGTCGGTGGGAATGGCGTTGAGGTTGATCCGGGAGAAGGCGGCCAGGCGCTCCCGGAGCTGCATGACCCGCGCCTTCACGTACTGCTGGCGCTGCAGGGCCATGTGGTACTCGGCGTTCTCCGAGAGGTCTCCCAACTGGCGGGCCCGGTCGATCTCCTGGGGGAGTTCCACCCGGAGCTCGTGGTCCAGCTTCTTGAGTTCCTCTTCCAAGGCCTTCCGCGTCGCCTCGAGGCCGCTTGGTACGCTCGCCATCGGAACCACCTCCGGGAAGCCATTGTATCCGACTTTTCCGTCCGCCCCGCAACAGGGGCTGTCCGGATGAGCGGACAGCAAGGGGCCGGAGTTGGGGCCGCCTCCCTTCCGAAAGGCCCGGCCCCGCTGGCCCTGGGCGCCCCCTTGCCGAACGCTCCCGCGCCCCTTTCCCTGGCACCGCCGTTGCTAGGACGGGAAGCGGAGGTTTGGCCATGGCTTCCCTATCCCGCTCCCTCGTCTTCTCCGCCGCGCTCTGCTCCCTCTCCCTCTTCGCCTCGCCCGAGGGCATCGAGGTCCTTTCCGGGATCGGCCCCGCCGAGGCTCCCGCCCTCTTCTCCAAGGCCGACCGGGTGGTCTGGGACCGCCTTTCGGGCCTGGCGGTGGTCCAATTTCCCGGCGAAGGCTCCCCTCCCTCCGCCGCCCGCCTCGCGCAGCCGGACTTCGAAGCGGCGGTCCTCTCCGTGCTCCCCGACTTCGCCGCCTTCCGCAACCGCTCCGGGGAGGCCCTCTCCCGCTTCGCCGTGAAGGAGCCGGCGGTCCTCCGGAAACCCGAAGGGTGGGTGCGGAAGGAGCGCCCGGGGCTCCGGTCCCTGCCCGGAACGGAGGCCACCTGCCTCTTCGAGGGCTTCGAGACGCTCCCCATCTGGTACGAGGACGGCGGCGACTGGTGGCACTACCAGGGGGGCCAGCCGTACAACGCCGTGGGGGATTACTACTGGATGGACGCCGACTGCGACGCCTTCGGCGGCTCCTGGAGCGCCGACGCCATCTTGGGGGGCGACATCGGCACCACCCTCCCCTGCGGGTCGGACTACGCCAACGGCACCGACTCCTGGCTGGAGTACGCCCCTTGGATCACCTGCGCCGCCGGCGCCCCGGGGGCCGAACTTTCCTTCTACGGCAAGGTGCTGTCGGAGACGGGCTACGACTTCTTCTACTACCTGGCCTCGGTGGATGGCGTGAACTACGCCGGCTACCGCCTGTCGGGGAACTTCGCCGACACCTGGTACGCCTTCTCCCAGGACCTCAAGCGCTGGTCGGGCCTTGGTGACCTCACCGCCCAGCCCCGCTTCGCCCTGGCCTTCGTCTTCCAGTCCGATTCCTACACGCCGCCGGGCTTCCACGGTTTCGGGGCCCGCCTGGACAACATCTCCCTCACCACCGTGCCCCTGGCGGTGACCTCCGTCGCCAAGGCCGGCGCCCCCTTCCGCCTCTTCGTCTACGGGGCGGGCTTCGTCCCCGGCGCGTGGGTGTACCTGGACGGCGTGGCCGTTCCCAACGTGGCGTACAAGGGCCCCAGCCTCCTCGTCGCCAAGGGCGGAACGGCCCTCAAGGCCATGGTTCCCTGGGGCCGGCCCGTCTGCGTCACGGTCGTGAACCCCGGCGGAGCCACCTCCGCCTGCTACACCTATCAGAGGTAAAAAAAGGGAAAAGTGAAAAGTAAAAACTCCGGATCTCCCGGATCTCCTTGTTCAGTTTTTTTCACGTCTTCTCGTCTTGGCACGCTTGTCTTTCGCCCGGCCCGTCGAAGACGCGGAGGGTTTCCCGGAGGTTGGCGTAGCGCTCCCGGAGGGAGGCGGGGCGGGAGACCTCCAGCGCCAGCTCCGTGGCCAGCACGGCCACCCGGGCCCTCGTGATCTTCAGCTTCTCCGGGGCCACGAGGCGGCGGGGCTCCTCGGCCACCAGGGCCAGGGTCTCCAGGGCGAAGAAGAGGCTCGTCGCGAGGAAAAAGCGGAACTCCCTCTCCTCCAGGGGAAAGCGCTCCAGGTAGCGGAAGGCTCGCTCCAGATGGCGCACGGCGCTGCGAAGAACGGGCAGGAGGGCCCGGGTGACGGCCTCGCCGCGGCCGGGGTCCAAAAAGTCCCGGGGTTCCGCCCCAGCCGCCTCGAGGCACTCCTGGGGGACGAAGCACCAGCCCCTCCGGAAGTCCTCGGCCAGGTCCTTGACGATGTTGACCTTCTGCAGGCCCAGGCCGAAGTCCTCGGCGTCCGCCTGCAGGCGGTAGAAGAGGAGCCGGTCCACCCCGGGGAAGTGGAGGAAGGCCAGGTCGGTCAGGAGGTAGCCCACGGTCCCGGCGATGTAGTAGCAGTAGCGGTCCAGGGCGGCCATGGAGGGAAGGCGCTTGAGGACACCCTCCCCCTCGCCCATCCGCTCGCTCCAGGCCACCATCCCCCGGCCCATCTCGGTGACCCAGCGGGCCATGGCCAGCCGGTCCTCCTCGCCGCAGTCGGCGAAGGCCGAGAGGACGTCGGGGGTGGCCCGCAGCAGGTCCAGGTCCGCTTCCGCCGCCAGCCCCCGGAGGCGCTCGGCCGTGTCGGGGCCGTACCCCGGCGGGCACGGGGCCTCCCCCCGGAGGTGGAGGAGGAGAGGCTCCATGAGCCGGCCCCGCTCGGCGGCCCGAAGGCCCGGCGCGTCCTCCACCGTGTCGAGGATCCGGCAGAGGAGGTAGGAGACGCAGACGGCGCCCTTCATGGGCTCCCGCAGCCGGGCGATGGAGAGGGCGAAGGTGCGGGAGACCCGGGGAAGGAGCGTGGCGCAGCGCTCCCAGTGGGGGCCCCTCCGCCGGGGGCGGCTCTCCCCTTGGCTCCTTCCCGTCACTCGAAGACCCTCTCGAAGATCTCGTCCACGTGGACCAGGAAGGGGCGGGGGTCGAAGGCCTTGGCCAACTCTTCCCGACCGATCTTCTCGGAAACGACGGGCTCGGCGGCGAGGAGGTCCAGGAAGTCCCCTTCACCCTTCCAGCACCGCATGGCGCAGCCCTGGACGAGCCCGTAGGCCTCCTCCCGGGAGAGGCCCGCCCGGGTCAGGGCCAACAGGGCCTTCTGGCTGTAGAGGAGACCCCGGGTCTTCGCCAGGTTCTGCTCCATGGCCTCGGGGTAGACGTGGAGGTTCTCTAGGATCCCCGCCAGCCGGTTCAGCATGTAGTCCAGCAGGGTGGTGGCGTCGGGGAGGATCACCCGCTCGGCGGAGGAGTGGGAGATGTCCCGCTCGTGCCAGAGGGCGACGTTTTCCAGCGCGGTGACGGCGTAGCCGCGCAACAGCCGGGACAGGCCGGTGACGTTCTCGCACCCCACGGGGTTGCGCTTGTGGGGCATGGCCGAGGAGCCCTTCTGGCCCTCGGTGAAGGGCTCCTCCACCTCCCGGACCTCGGTCTTCTGGAGGTGCCGGACCTCGGTGGCGATCTTCTCCAGGGTGGCGCCGGTGACGGCGATGGCGCAGAGGACTTCGGCGTGGCGGTCCCGCTGGATGACCTGGGTGGTGATGGGGTCGGGTTTCAGGCCCAGTTTGCGGCAGACCAGCTCCTCCACCGCCGGGGGGAGGTGGGCGAAGGTACCCACGGCCCCCGAGAGCTTCCCCACGGCGATGGTCTCCCGCGCCGCCTTGAGCCGCTGGCGGTTCCGGCCCATCTCGGCGTACCAGAGGGCGAACTTGAGGCCCAGCGTGGTGGGCTCGGCGTGGATGCCGTGGGTGCGGCCCACGACGATGCGGTCCTTGTGGGCGTAGGCCTGGCGCTTGAGGACCTCGCGGAAGTTGTCCACGTCCTCCAGGATCAGGTCCAGGGCGTCCCGGGTGAGGAGCGCCAGGGCCGTGTCCACCACGTCCGAAGAGGTGAGGCCGTAGTGGAAGTACCGGGAGAGGTCCCCGATGGACTCGGCCACGGAGGTGGTAAAGGCGATGACGTCGTGCTTGACCACCGCCTCGATCTCCTCGATGCGCTTTACGTCGAAGCGGGCCTTCCGGGTGATCTCCCGGGCGGCCTCCTCGGGAACGACGCCCAGCTGGGCCTGGGCCGACAGGGCCGCCAGTTCCACCTTCAACCAGGCGTTGTACCGGTTCTCGTCCGACCAGTGGGCCGCCAGGGCGGGACGGGTGTAACGCGGGATCATGGCCACCTCCCCCCGTCATTCTACGCCGGAGGAAGGGGAAAGGGTGGGAAGGGGCCCCAATCCCGCGATGGGAAGCCAACAGGTGGCGCAAGCCCGTGGAAATCTTTCAGATCCCCAAAATAGCCCCATCACCTGCCGAGGGATTGGGGGCATTCGAGCCGAAGGCGAAGAATGCGCCAAGGGTGGGGTGAGGCTCCACGGGCTTTGCCCGTGGAGCGGGGAAGGAATGGCCCCTCCCCGTTCAGGAAAAAAAGCTTTTCCGTCGTGAAGCACCTGCACCACCGAAGGCAAGACCGATCCATCGCGGAATTTGGGAAGGGGATGAAAAAATCCGGGCCTTCGGGAAGAGGGGGTTAAGTTTTAAGTTTTGATCACTTTTTACTTTTCCGTCCTGCCGGGGGAACGGAGCGCCTTCCAGAGGCCGGCCATGCGCGCCTTCACGGCGGGGTCCATGGTAATGACCGGCGGCCACTCCCGGTCGAAGCCCTCCCCCTTCCACTTGGTGGTGGCGTCCACGCCCACCTTGCCGCCGTAGGCGAAGTACCGGGAGGCGTGCTCCAGGGCATCCATGGGGCCCAGGACCCGCTCCAGGTCGCGGGAGGGGTCAATGCTGGCCAGGACCCGCCAGGCCACCTCCGAGTAGTCGTGGAGGTTCACGTCGGCGTCCACCACCACGATGACCTTGGTGAACATGGCCTGGCCCAGGCCCCAGATGGCGTGCATGACCTTGCGGGCGTGGCCGGGGTACCGCTTGTGGAGCGCGATGAGCATGAGGTTGTGGAAGACCCCCTCGGGCGGCATGTGCATGTCGGCCACTTCGGGGAGCTGCCGCTTGAGGAGGGGCAGGGTGATCCGCTCGATGGCGTAGCCCATGAAGGCATCCTCCATGGGCGGGCGCCCGACGATGGTGTGGGGGTAGATCGGATCCTTCCGGCGGGTGAGGCACTCCACGTGAAAGACCGGATAGTCGTCCGCCAGGGAGTAGAAGCCCGTGTGGTCCCCGAAGGGGCCCTCCCGGCGGAGCTCGGCGGGGTCCACCCACCCTTCGAGGACGATCTCGGCCCCCGCCGGCACCTCCAGGTCCACCGTCCGGCACTTCACCATCTCCACCGCCTCCTTCCGGAGGAAGCCGGCGAGGAGCATCTCGTCCACCTCGTCGGGGAGGGGAAGGGTGGCGGAGAAGTAGGTGGCCGGGTCGGCGCCGAGGGCCACGGCCACCTCCAGCCGCTGGCCCTTCTCCAGGGCCGTCCGGGCGTGGTGGGCCCCCTGCTTGTGGATCTGCCAGTGCATGCCGGTGGTGGTCTCGTCGTAGACCTGCATCCGGTACATGCCGCAGTTGCGTTTCCCCGTCCGGGGGTCCCGGGTGAAGACCATGGGCAGCGTGATGAAGGGGCCGCCGTCCTGGGGCCAGCAGGTGCAGACGGGGAGTTCCAGGAGGGAGAAGCGGCCCTTGGGGAGCACCACCTCCTGGCAGGGGCCCGAACGGACGGTCTTGGGCAGGTAGGAGGCCAGCTCGGCGAGCTGGGGGACCATCCGGATCTTGTCCAGAAGGCTCTCCGGAGGCTTGAGGTCGAAGAAGGCCTCGATCCGCCGGTCCATCTCGTCGTAGGAGGAGAGGCCCAGGGCCAGGAGCATCCGCCGGTGGGCCCCCAGGAGGTTTCCCGCCACCGGGATGCCATGGCCCTTCACCCGCTCGAAGAGGAGGGCGGGGCCGTCCTCCTTGACGGCGCGGTCCAGGAGTTCGGTGATCTCCAGGCGCGGGTCCACCTCCTCCCGGACCCGGAGCAGGTCCCCCCTCGATTCCAGTTCGCGGAGAAAGTGGCGGAGGTCCTCGAAGGCCATGGCGGTCTCCTTGAAGGGCTCAGCGGTCCTTCAGCCGGTCTTCCAGCCGGCGGTAGCCTCGAAGGCCCCGCCCGCCGGAGGCGGCCAGTTCGCTGAGGGTCACCGGTTTGAGGCCCCGGGCCTCAAGCCCGTCCAGGATGTAGGGGAGGGCCTCCACCGTCTCGCTGCGGTCGCCCCCGGTGGCGTTCACCCCGTCGTGGAGCAAGATGATGTCGCCGGGCTTGACGGTGTTGAGGACCCGCTGGACGATGGCCGGCATTCCCGGCTGGGTCCAGTCCTTGGGCATGACGCTCCACTCGGCCACCGCCAGGTCCAGGCGCGCCGCCTGCCGGAAGAGGCGGGGGTCCCGGAAGCCGTGGGGCGGGCGGAACCAGAGCGGCTCCACGCCGCAGGTCTGCTCGATGGCCTCCTGGGCTTCCTCCATCTCCCGAAAGATCGCCCCGCCGGACCGCCCCACCAGGTTGGCGTGGTGCATGGTGTGGTTGCCCAGCTCCATGCCAAGGGCCGCCTCCCGGCGGACCGTGCCGGGGAAGCGCCGGACGTTCTCCCCGACGAGGAAGAAGGTCGCCTTCACCCGCCGGGCTTCCAGGATGTCGAGGATCCTGCCGGTGTACGGCTCGTTGGGACCGTCGTCGAAGGTGAGGGCCACCTCGGGCACCCGCCGGTCGCCGTGGGTGAAGGCGGGCCCCAGAACCTGGGACGACGGGGAGAGGAGGGAACGGGAGAGGAATCCAAAGAGGAGGAGGCCCACCCCGACGACGTGAAAGCGGTGAAGAGAGGGCTTTTTCCCGACAGAGGGCGTCATGAATGCGTCTCCGGTTCGATTCGGTACTTGGCAGCGCTCAACCCGCAACGCTTGAGCATCCGGTAAATTTCCACCCGCTGCTTCCCCGACTCCTGGGCCATGCGGTTGATGTTCCCCCGGTGCTTCCGCAGGAGGCGCACCAGGTACTCCCGTTCGAACTGGAGGCGGGCGTAGGCGTAGGAGCCCACCCCCCTCCCCGAGTAGCCCTGCAGCTCGAAGGGGAGGTCCTCCCGTTTGAGCCGCCCTCCCTTGAGGTAGATGGCGCAGAAGCGCATGCGGGTCTGGAGCTCCCGCACGTTGCCGGGCCAGGGGTACCAGAGGAGGCACTCCATGGCCTCCTCGGTGATCTCGTGGAAGGGCTTGCCCAGCTCCCGGCAGTAGCTCTGTAGGAAGGTGCGGGCCAGGCCGGGGATGTCTTCGCTCCGCTCCCGGAGCGGAGGAACCTGGAGGGGAAAGGTCTGGATGCGGTAGTAGAGGTCCTCCCGAAAGCGCTTGCCCGCCACCTCCACCATCAGGTCCCGGGAGGAGGCGAAGAGGAAGCGGACGTTGGCGGGACGGGGCTCCGAGCCCCCCAGCGGAAGGTACTCCCGCTCCTTGAGGAGGCGGACCAAACGCCCCTGGAAGACCAGGGGCAGGTCCCCCACCTCGTCGAAGAAGAGGGTCCCCCCGTTGGCGGCGGCCACCTGGCCCGTGGTCCCCTTGGGGTCCGCCTCCCCGAAGAACTCCCGCTCCAGGAGATCCTCCGGCACCCCTTGGCAGTTCACGACGACGAAGGGGCCCTTGTTCCGCGGGCTCTGGAAGTGGATCTGGCGGGCGATGACGCCCCGGCCCGTCCCCGACTCCCCCAGGATGAGGACGGGGATCTCCGTGGGGGAGACGATGGCCATCTGCTCCCGGATCCCCACGATGGCCGGCGACTGGCCCATGAGGATCGCCTCCTCCGACTTGGCCAGGGGCTGGGAGGGACGCCGGGGGGAGCGGGCCATCACCCCCTCCATGCGGACCCGGACCTCCGGCGTGCACAGGGGGGTGAGAAGGACCTCCGAGGCCCCCTGGCTGAGGTAGAGGGCCGCCTCCTGGCGCCGTTCTTCGGGAAGGAGGACGATGAGGGGCGTCCAGGGGGCCAGGGTCCGCATCTGGGTGAGCAGCTCCACTCCCGAAAGGCCCCGCTGGTCCAGCTCCGCCAGGATGATCTCCACCCCGCCCAGGGCCAGGCGGGCCAGTGCGTCTTCGCCCGTCTCCAGGCGTTCCGCGGCCCAGTGGAGCGGCAGGCAGGAGGCCAGGGTCTCGGCCGTCTCCCCCGACCGGCACAGAATCAGCGCCTTGGTCACCACCGCCCCTCCACCCCTTTCCCGGGACTCCGGGCGCCGCCGCTCTCCGTCCTGCGCCGGTCCGGCCCGGCGAGCCGACCTTGGAGTTTCTCCCACAGGCGGTCCACCTCGGCGCGGGTGCGGCCCAGGTCGCCGCCGTTGTCCACCACGAAGTCCGCCAGGGCGGCCTTCCGTTCGTCGTCCCACTGGGCGGCCATGCGGCGCTTCGCCTCTTCGGGATCCCAGCCCGCCGCGGCGAGCCGCTCGAGCCGCACCTCCCTCGGCGCGGTGACGAGGACGGTGGCGTCGAACTCCCCCTGGGTGCCCGCCTCGAAGATCAGCGCCGCCTCGCTGACGACGACGGTCCCAGATCCCCTTCGGCGGGCGATCTCTTCGAGGAGGGCCCTCCGCCGGGCGATGACCCGGGGATGGAGAAGGGCCTCCAGCCGGGCCCGGGCCGCGGGGTCCTCGAAAGCCAGGGCCGCCAGCGTTCGCCGGTCCACCCCCCCTTCGGGATCCCGGAGCCGCTCGCCGAAGACCTCCAGGACCGCTGCCACCGCTTCCCCGCCGGGGGCCAGCATCTCCCGCACGATCCGGTCGGCGTCGAGGGTCTCGGCCCCCTTCTCCCGAAGGAGGGCCGCCACGGTGCTCTTTCCGGCGCCGATGCCGCCGGTGAGTCCTACGTGGAGCACGGCGGAGCCTCCCCGGGGAGCCGAACGGAATGGGCCGGCATCTTCATGCGACGCCCAGCCTCCGCCGGGCGGACTTCAGCGTGTTGGCGAGGAGCATGGCGATGGTCAGGGGGCCCACACCGCCGGGGACGGGGGTGTACCAGGAGGCCTTCTCCCACATGGCCGTCGGAACGACGTCGCCCACCAGCGTGGCGCCCTTCTCCCGCACCGTCCCGATCCGCTTCTCGTCCCCTCCGAAGAGGATTCGGGCCTCCTCCGGGTCGGTGACGCGGTTCATGCCCACGTCCACCACCACCGCGCCCTCCCGGATGTGGTCCGCGGTGATGGTGCCCTTCCGCCCGATGGCGGCCACCAGGATGTCGGCCTCCCGGCAGACCTCCGCGAGGTTCCGGGTCCGGGAGTGGCAGACGGTCACCGTGGCGTTGGCCCTCAGGAGCAGGATGGCCATGGGCTTTCCCACGATGTGGGAGCGGCCCACCACCACGGCCCGGCGCCCCTCCAGGGGGATCTCGTAGCGCTTCAGCAGCTCCAGGATGCCCGCCGGGGTGCAGGGTTCGAAGAGGGGCCGGTCGAGGGTCATGAGGCCGAAGTTCACCGGGTGGAAGCCGTCCACGTCCTTCTCGGGGGAGATGGCCCGCAACACCGCCTCCTCCTCCACCTGGCGGGGAAGGGGAAGCTGGACCAGGACGCCGTCAATCTCCGGCCTTTCGTTGAGCCCTTGCACGACGGCCAGGACCTCGGTGGTGGAGGCCGTGGCGGGAAGCTCGATCCGCTCCGAGAAGACCCCCGCCTCCCCGCAGGCCTTCACCTTGGAGGCTACGTAGACCCGGCTGGCGGGGTCGTCGCCCACCAGGACCGCCGCCAGGCCCGGCGGCCTAAGTCCGCGGGAGCGAAGATCCTGCACCCCTTCCCGCACCTCGGCGCGGATCTCCTCGCCGATCTTCTTTCCGTCCAGGATGGAGGCCGTCATCGCCGTTTCTCCTTGTGGAAGGTCGCTTCGAAGGGCAGTTCCAGGTCCAGGCTCTCCCTTCCGACGAGGATGCTGCCGAAGACCAGGGGAATGGTCCGCACGGGGTACGGGTCGTCGTACTGGTACACAAGGAGGCGCTCGATGAAGGTCCCGGGGGGCAGGGAGAGGGTCTTGACGAAGAGGGTCTTGCCCACCGCCGCGAGTTTCTTCTCCCCCTCCTTCTCCCGGTAGAAGGTCTGGTAGAGGCGGACCTCGTCGAGGGCCGCCGAATTGCCGAAGAGGGTGCTCACGGGGGAAAACGTGAGGGGCTCGTCCTTGGAGAGGTTTTCGAAGCGGACCCGGAAGGCGACGTAGTTGTCCTCCGGCGGGAAGCCGGCGAAGGGGTCCTCGAAGCCCCGGCGGGAGAAGAAGTCGGCCCGCCCCGCGGGGTCGAGGGGCTCCACCTGGAGTTCCAGCTGGGCGTTCCGGTACACGAAGGCCCGGCCCTCCACCCGGAGGTTGGGGTCCGGGCGCTTGGGAGGCCGCGGCTTGAGGCCGGTGAGGAGGTAGAGGGTTCCCGCCGGAACCGCCAGGGCCGCCAGGACCGTCACCGCCGCCAGAGCCTTCCACCGTCCCATGGACCCTCCAGGGTGGAACATCAGGATACACCCTCCACCCCCTTCCTGCCAAGCCATCGTTCGAGGAAGAAACTGAACAGGGAGGTCGGGGAGAGCGGGGAGGGGTTCTTCTTTTCACTTTTCACTTTTCACTTTTCACTTTTCACTTTTCACTTTTCACTTTTCACTTTTCACTTCTCACTTTTCACTATTCACGCTTCACGCTTCCCTTTTCCCTCTTCCCCGTCCGGGGGAGAAACTCCGCCGCCCCGGAACCCGTAAAAGAGGCTGGAACGGGCCGAGGAGGAGACCATGACGGTGCGGATGCGGTCGGCGGTGGCGGGAGTCCTTCTGGCGGCGGCCCTGGCCGGCGGCTGCCAGAGGGGCCAGCGGTACGAGGGCCTCGCGGAGTCCTATCCCCCCGAGACGATGGTCTTCGCCGAGATCCGGGAGCTGGGGCAGTGGCTCCCCTCCCCGACGGGGCCCGCTTCCGCCGGGGACGATTCCTTCCGGGGCCAGGACCCCATGCTCCAGGTCCTGGGCCAGGTCTGGGCCAACGAGCCGGTGAAGCCCACCGACCTTCCCTCGGCCCTCGCCCACCAGCCGCTGGTCTTCGGCCTCTGGAAGGAGGGGGACCGGGTGGAGGGGGCGGCCCTCCTCGCCCTTGGTTCCGGCCAGGAGGCCCTTCTCCGGTCCTTCTTCGACGAACACCTCCAGCTCGGCGAGAAGGCTGGGGAGGCCGGAGGGGTCACCCTCTACCGCGTCGTCCTGCCCGAAGGGGAGGAGGAAATGAAGGCGCACCTCCGGGAGGCCTGCGCCGGCGTCTCGCCCCGGTGGGGGGTCTTCGCCACTTCGCCGGCGGCGGCCCGGCGCGTGCTCCAGCCCTCGGGCCCCGGCCTCTCCGGCGGAGAGGACTTCCAGCGGGCGTGGAAACGTCTCCAGCCGGAGAAGGGGGCCTTTCTCTTCATCTCCCGGAAGGCCTTCGCCGAGGCGGCGGCTCCGAAGATGGGCCTCCCCGCCGTCCGGGTGGCCCCCGCCGAGACTCCGGCGGAGGGCGGCGTCCAGCCTTCGAAACCGCGTGAGTTCGACTTCCAAGGGGAGATCTTGGAACCGCTCTCCAAGTTCGTGGCGGCGGACACCCTGGGTCCCCTGGCCCTCTGGACGGCTCCCCCCGCCGGCCCCACCGCCTCCGACTGGACGGTGCGGAGCTTCCTCGGCTACGGCCCGCCAGCCCGGGGCCTCTGGCGCCTCGCCGCCGAGGGCGGGCCCCGCCGGCCCTCCCTCGACAGCCGGCTTCCCAGGGATGGCCGCCTCTACCTCTGGGGCGGGGGCAAGGACCCGGCCCGGCTCTACGGCGACTCCCTGGAGGAACTCCAAAAGGTCCTGACTCCCGACCGGATGGGCTGGATCCGGGCGGGCCTGGGCGCGGCCGAGGGCAAGATGGGCCTCTCCTTCTCCTCCGAACTCCTTCCCGCGTTGGGCGACGAGTGGTGCCTTGTCCTGGGCCCCGAAGCCAAGGACCGGCGCTGGGCCCTCTACTTCACCACGAGGGATCCCCGGCGGCTGGAGGACCTCCTCGCCAACAAGATCGCCCCCCAGCTCCGGCTGGAGAAGCAGACCTTCGAGGGGGCCGTCCTGTGGAAACCCGCCGCCGGCAGCCTGCTGGCCGGAGAAGCCCTGGCGGCCGGTCTCTCCGGAGGGGTCCTCTTCCTCTCCGGGGACCCCGCCTGGGCCCTGGGCGCCAGCCAGCCTCCCTCGGCGGCCTTTAAGGAGTTCGCGGCCTTCGGCGGCAAGGCCAGCCTTTTCGCTTCCGTGAACCCCGCCCTCTGGTCGGAGAAGGCGACCTCCCCCGCCGTTCTCGAGGGGACCTTCGGCGGGGACGGGTTCCTGGGCCGGGCCCGCTTCCCCGGCGGGCCCCTGCGGATTCCCAGGGACGAAGGGGGGCGAAAGACGGCCGCCCCCGAGAAGTGACCCTCCCCCAAGCCCCTCCGGGGCTTTCGGGCCGCCCTTCGGGGCGGCCCTTTTTCTTCCCCCGCGAAACGAGGGGGCTTTCAGCTTTTCTTGGGCCGGAGGATGCCCTTCTCGATGAGGCGGCGGAAAGCCCGGAGGGCCTCGCCTTCGGTCAGCGGGCTGACCTTGAGGATGGAGGCGATATCCCAGGTTCCGTTGACCCGCGAGGCCAGGAATCCTTCCTGGGGGGTGAGGTCCTGCTGGGCCAGCTTCTCGAGGGGCACCGCCAGCTCCAGGACGGTGTCGAGGGGCACCACGTCCTGGAAAAAGGCCTGGGAAGCCCCGCGCTCGGCCAGCGCCAGGCCCCGGTGGACCTCCTCGTCGTCGGGCATGGTCTTGAGGAGGTACCGGTAGAGCCGGACGGCCTCTTCGAAGCGCCTCTCCTCGAGCGCCTGGGCGGCCTCGTCCAGGAGCCGCCGCTGGATGGCGGTGTAGGTGATCTCTTCGGGGGAGGGCTTCTCGCCGGACGGCACGAGGCAGCCGGCGGAGCAGAGGCAAAAGGCGGCCTCCGAGACCTGGAAGTCGGTGGCGTGCAGGTGAAGGGCGATCTCCTCCAGGCACTTGTTCCCGTCCACCGCGTCGTAGACCCGGCGGGGAAAGGAGCCGTCGGGGGCCAGGTCCAGGCCGGGGAGGCGCTCGGTCCGGGCCAGGACGGTCCGGGGAGAGGGAAGGAGGGCGCGGATGCGGGCCCATTCGTCCTTCCGGCGGATCCCCTCCATGATGAGGCCCGTCACGTCCAGGGAGATGTGGATCATGTCGTCTTCGATGGCGGGGAGGTCCTCGAAGGAGAACTTGCCGTCCTCCCAGAGGAAGAGGCCGTAGAGGGTCTCCTCGGCTTTGAGGGTGAGCATGGCGCTCAGCTCCGCCTCCTCCAGGATCCCCACCATCACCAGGATCTTCCCCAGCTTGATCCCCGTCTGCAGCTGGGTCTCCATGGCCTTGTTGAGCTGCTCCTCCGTCAGGTAGCCCCGGCTGATGAGGAAGTGGCCCAGGTACTCCATGGGGTCCGAGGAGGAGGTGGAGCAGATGCGCCCGTCCTGGAAGAAGATCTTTTTCACGACGCCGCGGGAGTCCCGGACGTGGAGGATGCCCGTCTTCCGCCCGGCCGCCAGGAGCTGGAGGATGTCCGGGAGCACGACGGTGCTCAGATTGCCCTCGAGGCCCATCTTTCCTCCCGCCTTCCCAGGATACCCGCGGACCTTCCTTCTGGCAAACGCCGTTGCGGAACGGGAAAAGGGTGTCCACAATGGAGCCATGGGGCGGCGGACGTCGGAGGCCAACCGGCAGATGGTGAGGCGGCAGATCGCCGGGCGGGGGATCCGCTCGGCGCGGGTCCTCGGGGCCTTCCTCCGGGTGGACCGCATCCACTTCGTGCCCGCGGGGGCCCGGGATGTGGCCTACGGCGACCACCCCGTCTCCATCGGCGCCGGCCAGACGGTGAGCCAGCCGTACATGGTCGCCCTCATGCTGGACCACCTTCGCCTCCGCCGGGGTCTGTCGGTCCTGGAGGTGGGCAGCGGCTCGGGCTACGCCCTCGCCCTCCTCTGGGCGGCGGGGGCGCGCCCCTTCGGCGTGGAGTGGAACCCGGCCCTCCTGGCGGCGGCCCGCGAGAACCTCCGGGCGGCGGGCGTTCCGGCGCTGCCCCTCCGGGCCGGTGACGGCGCCCTCGGCTGGCCGGAAAAGGCTCCCTTCGACCGGATCCTCGTCTCCGCCGCCTGCCCCGCCCCTCCTCCGCCCCTCCTCGACCAGCTCGCGCCGGGGGGTCTCTTCCTGGCCCCCGTGACCGACGAAGAGGGACAGGTCCTCCTGCGCCTGTGGAAGGAGGGAGAGGGGCGCTTCTGGACGGAAACGCTGGAGCGGTGCGTCTTCGTGCCCCTCAAGGGGCCCTTCGGGCTGTCGGAGTGAGGCCGTGAGCGCCCTTCCCGCCCGGGCCCCCCGCAGGCCCCGGATCCCGGTCCCCTTCCTCCTCTTCGGCCTGCGGCTCCGGATGGTCCTCCACCGGCTCCTTCCGCCCCGGGCCGGAACCTGGCTCCTGGGGGCGGCCTTCCTGCTGCTGGGCGCCCTCTTTCTCTTGGGGGACTACCTCTTCTTCCGGCGGATCTTCGAGAACCTCCTGGCCACCGAGGAGGTGCCTTCGGTCCTCCTCGTCGCCCTGGCCTCCAAGCTCATGGCGCTGGTCCTCCTCACCACCCTCACCCTCCTCGTCTTCTCGGCGGCGGTGAGCGCCCTCTCTTACCTCTACCTCGACGAGGACCTGGGGCTCCTCCTCCCCCTTCCGCTGGGGCGGGGGGGGCTGAGGGCCTACCGGGCGGGGGAGGCCGGCGCCAGCGCCGGCTACATGGTGGCCCTCCTCCTAGCGCCGGTGGCGGCGGCCTACGGGAACCTGGCGGAGGCCTCCCCCCTCTCGCTGGCCCTGGATCTCCTGGGCCTCCTCGCCTACCTGGCGGTCCCCCTCGGCCTGGGGGCTTCGGTGACGGTCCTTCTGGCCCGCTTCTTCCCCGCCCGGCGGATCCACCAGTTTCTGACGGTGCTGACGGTGGTGATGCTCTGCCTCCTCGTCGTCCTCTTCCGGCTGGCGAAGCCCGAGGCGCTTCTGAACCCCGCCTCCAGCGGCCAGGTGGTGGAGGTCCTCCGCTCCTTCGCCCTCCCCGGCGAGCGCTGGCTCCCCTCCACCTGGCTGGCGGTGCTGGTGGTCTACGGGGCGTCGGGCGACTGGTCCCGGGCCCTGCCGGGGCTCTGGCGCCTCCTGCTCGCCGGGGGCGGAAGCGCTGGCCTGTTGCTCCTCCTCCTGAGGCTCTTCCATGCCCGGGGCTACCACAGGGCCCAGGAACAGGCGGGCCTCCAGCCCGGCGCCAAACGGCCGGCCCTCTCCCGCTGGGCGGTGGAGGCGGGGGTGGCCCTGGCTCCCGCGGGCCGGCAGGGACGGGCCGTCCTCCGCCGGGACCTCCTCCTCTTCTTCCGGGATCCCACCCAGTGGGGCCAGCTCATCATCCTGGCGGCCCTGGTGGTGATCTACCTCTTCAACGTCCGCTTCCTGCCCCAGGAGGTGGCGGTCCTCAAGGTGGCCGTCTCCTACTGGAACCTGGCCACGCTGGGACTCATCGTGGCCTCGGTGGCGGGGCGCTTCGCCTTCACCGCCGTGGGGGCCGAGGGCAAGGCCTTCTTTTCCTCCCGCACCCTGCCCCTCTCCCCCGCCGCCTACCTTTGGGCCAAGTACCTCTTCACCGCGGTGCCCCTTTCGGGCCTTTCGGCCCTGATCCTGTACGGTTCCAACCGCTTCCTGGGCGTGGGGGGCGAGGCCTTCGCCTTCACGCTCTTTCTCGCCGTGGCCCTCTCGCTGGCCCTCACGGCCATGGCCCTGGCGCTGGGGACGGCCGCCCCCGTCTTCGACGCCAGGAACCCTGCCAGGGCCGTCATGAGCGCCTGGGGCCTCGCGTACATGTTTCTCTCCCTGGCCTTCGTGGGACTGGTTCTCGTCCTCTCCGCGCGCCCCGTCTACCGCTACTACGCCCACCTCGTGGGAAGGGGGCCGGAGGCCGACTTCGCCTCCGCTTCCCTCCAGGTGGGCCTCCTCTGCCTCTCCCTGGTGCTCCTCTGCCTGGCGGCGGCGGTGCGGAGGCTCGGGCGCATGGAGCCGGTCTAAGGACCCCAGCCCGCGGGAAACGTACCAAAGTACTTGGACTTGCCGGGCGGCGCCAGGGGTGTAGAATGCCCCCTCCGGCGGACGGCCCCGCCGGGATTCCCTTCGGAAGGAGCTCTTCATGACCTCGTCCCGCCACGACCGCCTCGCCACCGACACCCTGTGCATCCACGCCGGCCAGGAGCCGGACCCCGCCTACGGCGCGGTGGCCCCCCCCATCTTCCAGACCTCCACCTTCGCCTTCGAGAGCCCGGAACAGGGCGCGGCCCGCTTTTCGGGAAAGGACGGCGGCTACGTCTACACCCGCATGGGCAACCCCACCATCGCCATGCTGGAAGCGAACGTGGCGGCCCTGGAGGAGGGACGGTACGCGCTGGCCTGCGCCTCGGGCATGGCGGCGGTCTCCACCGTCTTCTTCGCCCTCCTCTCCCAGGGGGACCGCGTGGTCTGCAGCGAGTCGGTCTACGGCCCCTCCCGGATGGTCCTCTCCCGAGATTTCACCCGCTTCGGCGTCTCGCCGGTCTTCGTGGACACCGGCGACCGGGCCGCGGTGGAGGCTGCGGTCACGGAGGGCACCCGGCTCCTCTTCGTGGAATCCCCCGCCAACCCCACCCTCCGCGTGACGGACCTCTCCCACGCCGCCGAGACGGCCCACCGGAAGGGCGCCCTGCTGGTGGTGGACAACACCTTCATGAGCCCCATCCTCCAAAAGCCCTTCCGCTTCGGGGCCGACGTCGTCCTGCACTCCGTCACCAAGTTTCTCAACGGCCATTCGGACGTGGTGGGGGGGATGCTGGTCTTTCGGGACGAGTCCCTCTACCGGCGCGTGAAGTCGGTCCTCACCTACCTCGGCGGAACCATGGACCCCCACCAGGCCTGGCTGGTCCTCCGGGGGATCAAGACCCTGGCCCTCCGGGTTCGGGCGGCCCAGGAGTCGGCCCGCCGGGTGGCCCCCTTTCTCGCCGCCCACCCCGCCGTCGCCTCCGTCGCCTACCCCGGCCTTCCCGGGCACCCCCAGGCCGACCTTGTCGCCCGGCAGATGGAAGGGCCCGGATCCCTCATCTCCTTCGAACTCAAGGGGGGCGTCGAGGCGGGAAGGACCCTGCTCAAGCGGGTGAAACTCGCCACCCTGGCCGTCTCCCTGGGCGGCGTGGAGACGCTGATCCAGCACCCCGCCTCCATGACCCACGCGGCGGTTCCCCGGGAAGAGCGGCTCAAGGCCGGCATCACCGACGGCCTGGTGCGCCTGTCCGTGGGGTGCGAGGCCGCGGAGGACCTCATCCGCGACCTCGACCAGGCCCTGCAGGGGCTGTAAGGGCTACAGCTTTCCCTGGTGCTTGAGGGTCGTTCCCTCGGCCATGAAGACCACGTCCTCCGCGAGGTTGGTGCAGAGGTCCGCCACCCGCTCGAAATCCTTGGCGGCGAAGACCAACGCGATGGCCGACTGGCGGTCCGCCCGCTCGTTCCACCCCGCCTCCAGCACGTCGGAGATGATGGTCCTCAGCAGGCCGTCCACCTCGTCGTCCCGCTCGATCACCGCCTTGGCCAGGGCCGAGTCCCGGGCGACGAAGGCGGTGACGGCGTCCCGCAGCATGGCAAGACAGACCTCCGCCATGTTCTCGAAGCGCTCCTTCAGGACCGCCGAGGGAAAGGTCCCCGCCTGCCCCGCCCGCTCGGCCACGTTGAGGGCGTGGTCGCCGATCCGCTCCAGGTCGTTGTTGATCTTGAGCGCCATCAACACGCTGCGGAGGTCGTCGGCTTCCGGCTGGTAGAGGGCCAGGACCCTCAGGCACCGGGCGTCGTTGGCCATCTCCATCCGGTTGATGGCCCGCTCCCCTTCCCGAATGGTCCCGAGAACCGTTCCGTCGCAGGCGAGGAAGGCCTGGGAGGCGGCCCGGAGGAGGCGGCCCGCCTCGTCGGCCATCTCGGCCACGGCGCCGAGGAGGCTCTGGATCTCTTCCCGCATCTTCGCCATGGCGGCGTCTCCCCGGGTCAGCCGAAGCGGCCCGTGATGTAGTCCCGGGTCTTGGGGTCCCGGGGGTTGGTGAAGACCTGTTCCGTCGGCCCGAACTCCACCAGCGTTCCCAGGTACAGGAAGGCGGTGTAGGCCGAGACCCGGGCGGCCTGTTGCATGTTGTGGGTGACCACCACGATCGTGTAGCGGCTCTTCAGCTCCTCCATCAGTTCCTCGATCTTGGCGGTGGCGATGGGGTCCAGGGCCGAGGCCGGTTCGTCCATGAGGAGCACCTCGGGGTTGACGGCGATGGCCCGGGCGATGCAGAGCCGCTGCTGTTGCCCTCCCGAGAGGCCCATGGCCGATTGGGAGAGCTTGTCCTTCACCTCGTCCCAGAGGGCCGCCGCCTGAAGGGCCGCCTCCACCCGCTCCCTCAGGACCGACCGGGAGAGCTTCTCGTAGAGGCGGATCCCGAAGGCCACGTTCTCGAAGATGGACATGGGAAAGGGGGTGGGCTTCTGGAAGACCACGCCAACCCGGGCCCGGAGGGCCGTGACGTCCACGTCCGGCGCCAGGATGTTCCGGCCGTCCAGGAGGATCTCCCCCTCGGCCCGCTGGCCGCGGTAGAGGTCGAACATGCGGTTGAAGCAACGGATCAGCGTGGACTTCCCGCACCCCGAGGGGCCGATGAAGGCCGTCACCTCCCGGTCGTAGATGGGGAGGCTGATGTCCGAGAGAGCCCGGTGGCCGCCGTAGAAGAAGCTCAGGTTCCGCACCTCGATGCGAAGGGACGGAGCCCCCGAGGTCCGGCCTTCGCCGGCGGACGGGCCGGTCTCCAAGGTAGGAGGAAGAACGGCGGCGGAGGGGGGAGCGTTCACCATCAGGACCTCCCGATTTCCGTGCGGGACACGACAAGCCGGGCCACGAGGGTCGTGGCGAGAACCATCAGCGTGATGAGGAGGGCCGCCCCCCAGGCCTTGGCCCGCCAGTCGTCGTAAGGCGACATGGCGTAGTTGAAGAGGGTCACGTTCAGCGTCCCCGTCGGCCTGAGGGGGTTCCAGTTCCAGTAGGGGTTGTTGAGGGCGGTGAAGAGGAGGGGCGCCGTCTCGCCGCTCACCCGGGCCACCGCCAGGAGCACCCCCGTGGCCAGCCCCCCCAGCACCCGCCGGTAGCAGACCGCCACGATGACCTTCCAGTGGGGGGCGCCGAGGGCCAGCGCCGCCTCCCGGAGGGTGTCGGGGACCAGGCGGAGCATCTCCTCGCTGGTCCGCGTCACCACGGGAATCATCAGGATCGCCAGGGCCACCGACCCCGAGAGCCCGGAGAACGAGCCCAGGGGCTTGACCAGAATGGCGTAGACGAAGACCCCCACCACGATGGAAGGACTGCTGGCCAAGATGTCGCTCACGAACCGGACGGCCCGGGCCAGGGGGTTTCTCCTCCCGTACTCCGCCAGGTACGTCCCCGCGAGGATGCCCGTTGGAACGCCGATCGCAATCGCCAGAAAGGTGAGGAGGAGCGTTCCCACCAGGGCGTTGGCCATCCCCCCCGCCGCCACGCCGGGGGGGGCCGGGAGTTCGGTGAAGAAGGCCCAGTTGAGGGCCCGCGCCCCCCGGAGGATGACCTCCCGCAGGATCCAGACCAGGAAGACGAGGCCGAAGAGGGCCGAGGCGGCCGAGAGGGTCAGGAGGAGGGCGTTGACCGCCTTCCGCCGCAGGTACCGGAGGCCCCCGGGCATCATCGCGAAGGCCCTCCCAGGGCCTTTTCCATGCGCCAGAGCAGGAACTTGGCCAGGCTCAGGATCGCCGTGGTGATGAGGAAGAGCAGGAAGGCCAGGGCCACCAGGCTGGAGAGGTGGAGGGCCGAGGTGGCCTCGGAAAACTCGTTGGCCAAGGTGGAGGCGATGGTGTTGGAGGGGCTCAGCAGCGAGGCCGAGAGGGTGTGGGAGTTTCCGATGACGAAGGTGGCGGCCATGGTCTCCCCCAGGGCCCGGCCCAGCCCCAGGAAGATGGCCCCCACGAGCCCCGTTCGGCCGTAGGGGATCATCACCTGGGAGATGACCTCCCACCGCGTGGCCCCCAGCCCGTAGGCCGACTCCTTGAGCAGGGGTGGAACCAGGCGGAAGACGTCCCGGGAAACCGAGGCCACGAAGGGCAGGATCATGATGGCCAGGATGATGCCCCCGGTCAGCATGCCGATCCCCAGGGAGGGACCGGCGAAGAGCGGCAGGAACCCCAGGCGCTCCTCCAGGAAGGCGTACAGGCTCCGGTTGAGGACCGGCGCCAACACGAAGAGGCCCCACATCCCGTAGATGATGCTGGGCACGGCGGCCAGCATCTCTACCGCCACCCCCACGGGGCGGGAGAGCCAGGGGGGCGCCATTTCCGACAGGAAGACCGCCACGCCGATCCCCAAGGGACCCGCCAAAAGGAGGGCGATGAGGGAGGAGACCACCGTCCCGTAGGCCGCCGGGAGGGCGCCGTAGAGGTCCCGCACCGGGTCCCACTCCTGGGAGAGGAAGAAGGAGGGCCCGAAGGCGCGGAAGGCCGGCAGGGCGTCCACGAAGAGGGTGACCAGGATGGCGCCGAGGAGGAGGAGAACCAGCACGGCGAAGGACCGCGTGGCGCCCCGAAAGAGCGCCTCCACGGGGTCCTTCCGTCGGGAGGGACCGGACGGGGAACCGGCGGGTGGGGCGTTCAGGGCCACAGCCGTTCTCCGCGGCAACGGATCTTCTCCGTCCACCGCGCCTCCACCCCGGAAACCATCTCCGGGGGCAGGGGGAAGTAGCCCAGCTCCCGCGCCTGCGGGGCCCCCTCCACGAGGCACCAGTGGAAAAAGTCCAGCAGGGCCCTTCCCTTCTTCCGGTCCCGCTGGTCGGCCTTCACCAGGATGTAGGTCAGACCGGTGAGCGGCCAGGCTCCCGGCGCCTGGACGTCCAGGAGGTCCACCTCCAGGGGATGGCCGGGGAGGGCCAGCCCCCTTTCCAGGGCCCGCCCAACCGAGGCCGGACCGGGCTCCACGAACTCCCCCGGCTCCCGCTCCAGAGAGAGCCAGGTAAAGCCCCGGCCGGCGGCGTAGGCGTACTCCACGTAGCCCACGGCCCCGGGGATCTCCTTCACGTACGAGGCCACGCCCTCGTTGCCCTTGGCGGCAGCGCCCCGGGGCCACTTCACCGCGGCACCGGCCCCCGGCCCCTTGGCCCAGTCGGGGCTCTTGGCCGAAAGGTACCGCGTGAAGAGCCACGTGGTCCCCGAACCGTCGGCCCGCACGATGGGGCCAACCGGCAAGGCCGGCAACGGGCGCCCGGGGTTCAGCGCCTTCAGGCGGTCGTCGTCCCAACGGGCGATGCGGCCCAGGAAGAGGTCGGCCAGCACGGCGGGCGAGACCCGAAGCGGCGCCCCGCTATCTCCGGGCAGGTTGGCCACCACCACCACCGCCCCCGCCACCATGGGAAACTGGACGAGGCCTTCCCGCTCCAGCTCCTCCCGTCCGAGGGGGATCTCCGACCCGCCAAAGTCCACCACCCCCCGCCGGATCTGCAGGAGCCCCGCTCCCGAACCGAGGGACTGGTAGTTGAAGGAAAGCCCCGTCCGGGCCCGGTAGTCGTGGGCCCATCTCGCGTACAGCGGGTACGGGAAGGTCGCCCCGGTCCCGTGGGCCGTCCCCTGCGCCCGCCCGGCGAAGGCGACGGAGACGAGGACCGACACCGCGAGCCACCTGGACAGCCGCATGGAACCTCCCTCGCGAAGCGCAAGCCTCCCATCGGACCGTTTCCTTCCCGTGAAGCAATCATTTCGAAACCGCAACATTCGGCCCCGCCCCCCGTCCGCAAAAAGCCCGCGCTGTTTTCCTGCGGCGGCAGGGAAAGGATTCGCCCCGGGTGCTCTTGGCCGGCCCGCCCAAGCCACGATGAATAGCTACGGCGCGGGCGGAGAGACGTAGTCTCGAATGATGCCATCAAATCCAGTAGGGTCCTCGTTGTAACCATTGTAGTAAAGGTTTCTCTCGCCCTGAAGATTCGTGTAGGTTTGGATCTCCGCGTTCTGCACGCGGGGGTCCATGCTAAGGGTCAGCCGGCCATAAACCACCTCTCCCGTCTTTCCCTTTTCAAGGCGGTAGTAGACTTCCCATCCATTTGTCCGGTCTGCTGCTTCCCAATCCTTCGGTTCGCATAAGGTTTTCCGGTACCCTTTATCTGGAGGACATAGCCCCCAATCGTCCAAAACGGGCGCAACCTCGCAATTAGGCCCTGCCACAACTAATGTGAGACATTCTGGAATTTCACCATTCTTGCCAAAGGGAACGTCCGCCAGGGCCACATCGCCTTCCGGTGTC
>Ga0272448_1002158_pt1 | contig 25221 bp, 16 predicted proteins | sample YNPCB0191_FD_202220 | JGI IMG/M metagenome (GOLD analysis project Ga0272448, IMG submission 202220) | Hot spring sediment microbial communities from Yellowstone National Park, WY, United States - YNP-CB-019-1 | ecosystem: Environmental > Aquatic > Thermal springs > Hot (42-90C) > Sediment... | reverse complement strand
CGCTTCCTGTTACGAATCGGGGAAAGGGATACCAAAAGGTATGGTCTGTGCCAGAAAAATGTGACCGATTTCCCGAGAGAGAACCGGCAATCGAGAACGGCTCGAAATTAGCTGGAGGATTTGGGGAATCAACGGCGATTGACTTCTATTTCTCCGTATGGTATAAGAGCGAGCAGTGGCTCGAATCGGTTGGCATCACTCTCACAGTTTCAGGACGCCGCCGGTAGCTCTTCACCGGATTGCGCTCGCTGCTTGACGTTGTGTGAAATAACTGACAAAGGAATGTTGATCATGCCGTACGCATCTCTACCTCGTCCCCTCGTTCGCCTACTTGCACGGCCCTTGCTGCTCACCATCTGCTGTCTGCTTTCCCTGCTTCCGGCATTTTCTGCGGGCGAGCAGGCGGAGAGTGTGCGGATGTGCTGGCATAAATCATCGTTCACCGGCGTGGCCGCGTATTCGCCGGCACGCCAACAACCGCTCATTGCTGCGGCCGAAGGATTCGGGGAGATCGCGCTATTTCAGCCCGATGGCACGCTGGTGCGCACGCTCACTACCGAGCAGAGCGGGGGCATCTCCGCGCTGGCCTTTTCGCCAGATGGGCAGACGCTGGCCTCCGGCAGTCAGGATAGGACGACCAAACTCTGGCGGATCAACGATGGAGCGTGCTTGTGCACGCTCAGGTGCGGGCGGGTATCCTCGCTGACCTTCTCGCCGGATGGGCAGACGCTGGCAACCATGGGCGGGACGAATACCACGCTCTGGAAAGTGAGTGATGGCACGCGTCTGCAAACGTTATCCGGTCAGAAGAATCTGCTATCCGCCGTCTTCTCGCGGGACGGCCAGACGCTGTTGTCTGCGAACGTGGCAGGAGAGTTGATGCATTGGCGGGTGAGTGATGGCACCTGCCAGCAGATCACCCCTCTCCCCTATGCCATCCACCTGGCCATCTCGCCGGACGAGCAGATGTTGGCCTCTTTTGTTCAAGGGGGGAAATTCGAGTTGCATCGCGCGAATGATGGCACCGTAATCCGATCGCTCGACGGACACAAGTCAGGGGTGAACGCCATCGCCTTTTCACCGGATGGCCAGACGCTGGCCTCCGTCAGTTATGATGGGGTGCTCAAGCTCTGGCGCGTGAGCGATGGTGTCTGCGTGCAAACCATCACCCGGACGTGGCGAAGGGGATACGAGGTGCCTATGGCCTTCGCGCCGGATGGACAATCGCTGGTCGCCGGCAGTGAGGAGGGGACGCTCAAGCTCTGGCGGGTGAATGACGGCGCATGTGTACAGACGTTCAGCGCACCGATATCCGATGCATCGACTGTCACCTGTACGCCGGACGGGCAGACGCTGATCTCCGGTGGGTTGGATGGCACCATCACCCTCTGGCGCGCCAGCGATGGTGCCTGCCTGCGCACCTTTCCCGCGATGAAGGAGCAGGTTTCCTCACTGGCTATTTCGCTGGACGGCAAAACGTTGGCCGCCGGCTCGCAGGGTATGTGTACGCTCTGGCGAATCAGTGATGGCACCTGTCTACAGACGTTCAAAGGGCAGTTGCGGTCTGTCCAGTCAGTCGCCTTCACGCCGGATGGGCAGACACTCGCCACCGGCGATTGGGACGGCACCATCACGCTTTGGCGGGCGAGCGATGGCACCTGCCTGCGCACCATCATCGGCACTGAACACGAAACGGTGCGCAGCGTGGCGTTTGCGCCGGATGGACAAACACTGGCGTCCAATTCCGGGCGTGACGGCAGCGTGAAGCTGTGGCGAGTGAGCGACGGCACCTGCCGGCAGACCCTGGCCGGGCATAAGTATGAGGTGCATTCCGTAGTCTTCGCCCCGGACGGGCTGACGCTAGCCACCGCCAGTAGGGATAACACCATCAAACTGTGGCGCGTCGCCGACGGTACCTGCCAGCAGACGTTCACCGGACATTGGATGACGTCGGCCCCGGTGCTCTACACCCCGGATGGCAAGATGCTGATTTCCGGTTTCACGGGGAATAGCCTCCAATCCTTGCGCGTGAGTGACGGCGCCTTCACGCAATCTTGCGACGGGATGACGGGCTGGGCCTTGTCTATTGCCCTCTCCAAGGATGGCAAGACGCTGGCCGCGGGTGGAAGTGACGGTGTGGCCGTGTGGACGCTCACTCCACCGGTCGCTAAATAGTCCTATGATTCGCACAGCCGAATCATCAGCCGATACTCAGGACAGCAAGGAGACTCGCCATGGTCACCGAAGTCGAACGCGCCCTCCTCACCTCGCTGCAGATGTTCAGAGATGGCATCGAGAAGATCCCCGATGAGGCCTGGCGGACCGGCCCCGACGACTATTTCGTGCCGGTGCGGCTGGCTTACCATATCCTTGGCGGGTTGGAGTGGCTGGCGTCGCGCAAAGGGATGAAAGAGCACCTGCAGAGCTGCCGGTATAGCCTGGACGGCTGGAAAGGCCCGGTCGAGCACCTGCCGGGACGGCAGCAGACCCTCGACGAGCTCGACTGGGTGACCGCGCGCGTCAAGGAGTGGCTCGCCGAAGAAGCGGTCGCGGAGCGCGCGGATATGGAAAAGGCGCTGTACTTCCTGCGGCACACCGAGCACCACCTCGGCGAGTTTGCAGCCACCGCCCGCCTCCTCCACTGCGAACGCCCCGCCTGGATCTACCTGAAACGCGCCCCCGCTTCCCTCCTTGAAAAGGCGCAGGAAGCATCACGCAGTTGAGAGCAAACGGCATTCCAGTGAACATGCTATTCTATGCCCAAAATACTCTTGCAGGGGGTTGCGTATGAACAGGCAGATGTCGTTGATGGGCGTCGGAGGAAAAATTGCCATTATTCTACTCGTTGCAGTCATGCTGACCGCTGGAATCAGCTATTGGGGGAAACATCGCTTCACGATCACCGGCAACTATCAGCAACTGGTTCCCATTGCCGTGGTCATGGCCTTCGTGGGGTTTTCCGTGAATTTGATCGCCGCCATCACTTCCGTTCGATAGGGATGATCGTGTTTGACCGCAGATGATCGCTACAGAGGCCATTCGTTGATCGGGCTCTCATTTCTTGCTGCATGCCGGGAAAATCATTTTTCGCCCGTTGAAAGTGCTGATGTGCAGCAGGTAAGCGCGGGACAAGCACGAAACAAACGATACGGTCTTCCCCACCGAGCACATCATCCGCCGGACCACCGCGCCAGCGCACGCGAGTTGACCGGGGACAGCGACCTGAACCATTGACGCAATACCGAAAGGAGACTTCGATGCTTATGCCGTTGCAGACACGAGAACCGGCCACCTTGCACGACGGGTGTTTACACATACAGGGACATACGCTGTTGACGGATGTCCCCGAGACGATCCAGCTAGTGGAAGACCCCCGCGGTATCGGGGTCTTCCTGAGCTGCACGGCGGAGCACGCGTCTTCCACGCTTCTCTTTCTGCTGGGGACGGTCTCCGGGGTGACGCGCTTTGCCGCCTGTCCGCGCTCTGACCCGTTCTGGATGTATGCCACGACCGGGATCCATGGCGGGGAGGTGCCGTGTGAAACGCAATTCCTGCTGCTGGAGTTGACCGATGGCCGCTGTGCGGTCGCGTTGCCCATCCTGGATACCCCGTTTCGTGCCTCACTGCAAGGCTATGGTGAGGAAGGGTTGGCGTTGCGTGCGGAAACCGGCGACACGGCGACGCGCGGCGCCACGGTAACCGGGCTCTTCCTGGCGGTGGGCGACGACCCGTATGCGCTGATGGCGGCCGCCGCGCGCAGTGTCATGGCGCGTATGGGCAGCGGGCGCCTGCGCGCAGACAAGCCGCTGCCGGACTTCATCGATCTCTTCGGCTGGTGCACCTGGGATGCCTGCTACTACGAAGTGTCGCAGGAGAAGGTGCGGCAAGGACTGGCGTCCTTTGCTGAAGGCGGCGTCTCACCGACCTACATGATCCTGGATGACGGCTGGTTGAGCTCGCTGCAGCAGCCGACCGGCGAATGGACGCTCGGTGCCTTCGAGGCCAACGCCCGTTTCCCCGATGGGCTGGCGAGTTTGGTCCGCATGACCAAGGAAGAATTCGGCCTCCGCTGCTTCATGGTCTGGCATGCCTTCCACGGGTATTGGAACGGCATCGACGCCGCGTCCTTCCCGCGGTATCGGGTGCAGCGCGGCGAACGCCGGTATCGCCAGGAGTTGGTGGATATCTGCGATTGGGTGCGGGAGAAAGAAGAGCGCGAGCGCATCTTCAACCTGGTCGTCCCGGACGATATCGCCCGCTTCCACCAGGATTTCCATTCCTTCCTGCTCCGACAAGGGGTGGATGGCGTGAAGGTGGACCATCAAGCCGCCACCGAAGCGGCGGCGTCGGGACAGGGGGGACGCGTCGCCCTCATGCAGCGGTATCATGTCTCGTTGGACGCCTCCGCGCAGGCGCATTTCCTGGGGCGCATCATTAACTGCATGTCCTGTTCCAACGATATGCTGTACTCGGCATTGAACTCTACCATTACCCGAACATCGGACGATTTTCACCCGCGCATGCCCGAGGTGCACGGCATACACATCTATAACAACGCGCTGGTCAGCTTCTTCGCCGGGGAGTTCATCCACCCGGACTGGGACATGTTCTGGTCGCTGCACCCGCAGGCCGAGCTCCATGCCATCGCGCGCGCTGTGAGCGGCGGACCGGTGTACGTGTCGGATGAAATCGGCCGGCATGATTTCGCCGTGCTGCGCAAGCTGGTCTGCACGGACGGCACCATCCTGCGCGCGCGCGGCATCGGCAGGCCGACGCGCGACTGCCTGTTCACGAATCCGGTGCGCGAGGACGTGCCGTTGAAGGTCTTCAACCACAACCTGGATGCGGGGGTCGTCGGCGTCTTTGCGGTGCGGTACGAGAGCGAGATGGGCTGCACCGCGACCGTGCGCCCGGCGGATGTGGACGGATTGGCGGGCGAGCGGTTTGCCGTCTACGCGCATCACGCGCAACGGCTGACCCTCTGCACGCGCGAGGAAGCGATACCGGTGACCTTGGCGCCGCTCTCCGCCGAGATCGTCACCATTGTCCCGCTCGAGGACGGGTATGCCGCCCTCGGTCTGCTGGATAAGTACAACAGCGCCGGGGCCATCACCGGGAAAGGATTCACGCCGCACGGCGCCTATGCCGTCACCGTGCGCGACGGCGGTCGCTTCGGCGCCTGGTGCGCCGATGCCCCGGCGGCCATTCATGTCGACAACACGCCGCACCCCTTTACCTATACGGCGGACAGCGGTATGCTCTGCGTTGAGATTGCTGCTGCCGGCACGCATGTCGTTACGATTATCCCAAAAATATCTTGAGGTGATTACAATGCCATCTGATCGCGAGATGCTCCGCCCCCGGCGATGTTCGGCGAGTTCTTCCTCCCCGACATGGCCGGGGTCGCCTGGCTGTTCGGGCTGGTGTATTACGGCTGCTGTGAGCCGATGGACGATCGCTGGCCGCTGATCGGCAACGCCATCCCCAATATTCGCGCGGTGTCCATTTCGGCGTGGAACGACCAGCCGAAAATCGCCGCTTTGCTCGGTAAAGACTATGTCTATTCCCGCCAACCGGTGTCGGCCCCCATGAGCGGGGACCCCCCGGACTGGGAAGCATTGGAACGAGACCTGGACGCCACGTTGGCGGCGGCGAAAGACAGCAACGGCATTCCAGTGAACATGCTATTCTATGCCCAAAATACTCTTGCAGGGAGTTGCTAATGAACAGGCAGATGTCTTTGATGGGCGTCGGAGGAAAAATTGCCATTATCCTGCTCATTGCGGTAATCACGACTGCCGGAATAAGCTATTGGTGTAAACATCTCTTCACGATCACCAGCCATTATCAGCAACTGATTCCCATTGCCGTGGTCATGGCCATCGTGGGGTTTTCCTTGAATTTGCTCGCCGCCATCAGCATGATACGCGCTCACCGGAAGGGTCAATTGGCAACCGGCGGCTTTTACGCCCTTTTTCTGCATCCGATGTATACCTTCCAACTCCTCATTACCGTGCCGGGTCTGCTGCTGTTGTTCAACTCATGGCTCGTGCTCCTCTCGATCATCCCCGCCTTCATGGCCTGCAAGGCCTTCGCAAAAGAAGAGGAACAGTATCTGGAGGACCGGTTTGGCGACCAGTATAATGAATATAAGAGAAGAGTCTTGCTTAGGTTTTTATGAACCAAATACCGTAGGAGCAAAGCCTGCTCCTGCTTGAATCGTGCTCGGTATCGAACCACCACTCCCGTGCACGGTCTTTCGGTGATATCGATTACGAGCACGATTCAAGTCCATGTTTCCGCTTGCAACCCTATTCCCGAGCCCCTCGCGCCAGCAATTTATCGCGGATGGCTTTGAGCTCGGGGAACGAGGGGCTTAGCGCCAGCACTGATTTGCCGGCGTGATTCCGTGCATTGATATCCGCGCCATGGGCGAGCAGGGTATCGATGGCCTGCAGCGTCTCGGGCACGGCTAATCCCCAGACCGCCGCTTTCGGCAGTTGTTCATTATGGATGGTGTTATCGATCAGCATATGCAATGCGGTCATGCCCTCAATATCGGCCAGGGTGACATTGCATCCTGCGGCGATCAACCGCTGCGCCAACGCATACTGGCGACAGATGACGGCGATATGCAGGGGGGTCCGCCCGCGCGCGTCGACCGCATTCAGGTCGGCCTTCGCCGTGAGGAGTTGCTGCGTGGTCTCGGCATCCCCCACCGCCACCGCCATGTGCAAGAGTGTCAATCCGCTCGGTGTCCGGTAGGTGATCTTCTTGCCGGCTTTGGCCAGCGCGATGGTAAGAGGCCAGAAATCGGTGTTTCTCACATCGAGGTAATCGACCGGCAATTTCCCCTGCTGGTCGGCGGCGCCCGGGTCGGCGCCATGCGCGAGCAGGAGATTGACCAGGCTGGTAATCGATGCCACACTATTCTTTTCTTTCGCCATGAAATCGATCATCGGCAGCTGTTTGTTGCTGCTGGGTGGGCGCACCACCGCGATGGCGGCATGAAGCGGGGTCTGTCCCGTTTGTACCCGCGCGTTGACATTACATCCCTTCTTACTCAGCAGATAGGCCACCGCGTCGAGATCCCGCGCATTCACCGCGGCAAAGAGCGGGGTCAACCCGAACGGTTCCGTGGCGACATTGATATCGATGCCATTGGCAAGGAGCTGGTCGATGACATAGTGCTGGTTTGATTCTGCGGCGGCGTGCAGCAGCGTCCACCCATCGGCGCCCTTCACCGTATAATCGCCCTGGGCCACATACAGCAGTTGATACTTGCGGGCATAATCCTGGATCAGGCTGCCATCGTGTTGCATCTCCTGCATATATTGCAGTGTCGTACGTCCATTCTGGTCCACCGCCTTCGGGTCAGCGCCATGGACCAACAGTTGCTCCATCGTACTGGCACTGCTCGCCCATACGGCATTATGGAGCGGCGTGCTGCCACGGGCGGACTTCACGTTCGGCGACAGCTTTTGTGCCACCAGATAATCCATCATCTCCCCGTGCCGCGCGCTGAAGAAGCAGGAGTCGTCGAGGACCAGTCCCTTGCGCTGCAGCAATTTCACCAGCGCAAGGGAGTTGCTCATGATGGCGGCATGCATGATCGTGGGGGTATCGGCGCGCCGGCTCTTGATCTGCAGGTCCGCGCCGTGCTCGATCAACAGGGTCGCCGTTGCCTCATTGCGGAGATGCACGGCGTTGAACAGCGGGGTTTCCTGATAGCTATTGACCGCGTTGATGTCGGCGCCCTGCTTCAGCAGGAGTTCGACCATTTGTTTCCCAACTGCTTTCGTGGGATCGGGTTTCGTGGTGGGCTTAGCGAGGCCCGGCGTATCCGCGCTCACCCATGGCACCGAAGGCCCCGTGCTTTGTTCCTTCTCGGTAATCATGGTTCCATCCCACAACTCGGCTGCCGTATGCAAGGGAGTGGTTTGTTGCCCGTGCGAGTCCTTATAGGTGCCGTTGACTTCGGCGCCCAACGCCAGCAGCTTCGTGAGCAGATCGAGATTCGAAGTCGAGACGGCACAGGAGACCGGGGTCGCGCCATCAAGGCCCTTCATCCCTTTCAGGTTGGGCTTCGCCGCCAGCAACAGATTGACGAACGGCATTTTCCCCGCGCGCATGGCCAGCAACAACGGCGTATCACCGTCTTTGGTTGCCAGTGTCTGGCTTGCCTGTTTCTCCAGCAGCAGCGTCGCCAATTCGGCGTTATCCTTCTGGACGGCGATGTACAGGGGGGTCTCCCCTTTCGCATTCGTGACGTCAGGTTTTGCGCCCCTGGCGAGCAGCAGTTTCGCCTTTTCGCTCCCTTTCGCAGAGGTCACGGCGTTCAGTAACGGCGTTGCGCCGGTATTATCGGCGATATTGGGATCCGCCCCTTTGTCTAACAACAATCCCACCGCGTCAGGGATGCCCCGCTGTGCGGCGTTCGCCAGCGGAGTCATCCCGGATTTGGTACGCGCATTTGGATTGGCTCCCTGCTGCAGCAGATAGGCGATCATGTCGGTGGTATCGGTCTTCGGGCGCAGCAGATACTCGGTGCCGGCCAGGGCAAAAAGCGCGGTGACGCCGTCCGCGTTCGGCTCATCGAGATTGACGCCGTGGGCTGTACACCACCGCAGCATCGCCAGCGTATTCACCTGCTGGGCAAGGGAACAGGTCCGCTTCGCATTGGTGAATGTGGCCCCCTTCGCGAGCAATACATCGGCAATCTCCGGTGTTTGCGCAAAAAAGAGGGGAGTCATGCCTGCCTTGGTTTCCTCATTGACATTGGCGCCATGCGCCAGCAGCCACTGGGTGGCCGGCAGGTTTCCTTCCCCAACCGCCGTGTGCAGCAAGGTCCTGCCGTAGGCATCATGCACCGTCAGGTCCAGCCCGGCAGCCAGGAGTTTATCCAGCAATACGGTGTCTTTACAGCGTAAGGCCTGCACCGCCACCGGCTCATCCCCAAAGCTGTTGCCCCAACTGGTATTGACTTTCGCGCCCCGCTCGATCAATACCAGCGCCGCCGGGACCTGCATCTTGCTTAACGCCCACCAGAGGGCGGTTTGTTTCCGATACGCATCGGGGGTATCGATGGGGATGCCGGCCTCAAGGAGCCGTTGCACCATGGCCGCTTGCCCGGATTCCGCCGCCAGGTGCAGCGCATTTTTCGTGGTGCCCTTCTCCACCGCCATCACATCAGCGCCGGCTTTCAACAGCAGATCGGCGGCCGCCACCTGGCCGTTCGCCGCGGCCGCCAGCAACGGCAGTCGCGTATTCGCCGGCGCCTCATTGGGTCGGACATTATGGGCGAGGAGGTAGGTGAGTATGTCGGTATTCCCGGCGGCGGCAGCCGCGGAGAGCAAGCCCGGGGTGGCGGCAAAGTCCGGCGTCGCTGCGCATTGGGCGTCAAAGAGCAATTTGGCGATCTCTTGCCGTGCCGCCGCAATGCCGGTACGCGGCGGCAGCAGCCTGGCATCAAAGGTATAGGCCGGGAGCTTGCTGGCCAGGAGATCCTCTTTATCGAAGCCCAGGCCCTGCAGGTATAAGCGCGCCCACCACTCGGTATAGGTCAGGTTCGGTGCCCCCAACGCGCACATCAACGGAGTGATCCCCTGGGTATCCGGCTTCGCGAATTCAACCTTTTGCGCCAGCAGCGCCTTCACCACCGCCGTTTTGCCCTCTGCCACCGCCAGGTGCAGCGCTGTCCAGCCATCCTTCGAGCGTAAATCGCTATTGACACCTTTCTGCAGGAAGAGTGGCACCAGGTCGGTCTGCCCCGCCCAGGCGGCATAATGCAGCGGCGTCCAGTATTGCATATCGCCGGCATTGACGTTCGCCCCGTGTGCCAGCAGCAAGCTGACCAGCGGTTGCGAGCCTTTCCAGGCGGCCAGGTGCAAGGCGGTTTCCTGGTGCTGCCCGATGGCATCAACAGCGGCCCCGCGGTCCAGGAGCAAAGCGGCGACGTTCACCGACCCGCCCCACACCGCCAGGTGCAAGAGCGGGGGCACTTCCTTGCGCATGGCCCCCTTTGCTCCAGCATCCAGCAACGCCTTCACCACCTCCAGACGCCCCTGGGCCACCGCAGCCTCGAGGGGGGTGAATCCCCGTGACACCGGCACGTTCAATGCCTCTGGCGTCGTCTTCAACAATGTGCGCACTGCCGTCAGGTCTCCGGCTTTCGCCGCGGCATACAAGTCCGCCCGTGCCGGCGCCAGATTCACCAGCAGCAGCAACACACACAAGAAACATCCCCATAATCGATTCATCGTTGAATCTCCTGCTCAAGACATATACCTACGTTCCGTTAACTCAAAGAATTCTTCTCTGCTGACGGCGATCCTTCTTCACCACGTTGCTCGGAATGGAGGACACCTATCATTGTGCGGTTTCTCACACCTTCCTTCGTCGAGAGAATCATTGATTTTGTTACACTGTATGCAACCAGTTTGATGCCTGCATTATTAGCGGTACAAACGATGGAAGGAGGAGTAACGCATGAATATGCCCCGTTTGATAACCGCGGCCGTGACCGTGGTCACCCTGTTTATCCTCGCCGCCGGATACATCCTGTTCCATCCGGGGGTCAGCTTTGCCGAGACGCCGCTCGCGCAGACGCCGCCAACGAGCTTTCCGCAGCAAGGCACCTTTACCGTCGATCCGGCCCACACCTCTATCGGTTTCGACATCGGTCACCTGGGGCTGTCGCGCGTGCAGGGGCGGTTTGACAAGATGACGGGGTCGCTGTATGCGGATGCCAAGGACATCGCGAAATCGAACGTCAATATTACGATCGATGCGTCGTCCATCGATACGGCGGTCGCCCCGCGCGATGCCGATCTGCGCTCGCCCAACTTCTTCGATGTCGCGAAATACCCCACGTTGACCTTCGCCAGCACGTCGATCAAAAAGCAGGGGAAGGGGTTCACTGCCGTGGGGAATCTCACGATGAAAGGGGTGTCCAAGCCCGTGACGATCAACTTCAAGGTCTACGGCCCGATCAAAGACCCGTGGGGCAACACCCGCATCGGCGTGGTGGCGAATCCGCTTGTCATCCACCGTTCCGCCTTCGGGATGACCGCCGACGCCAATTCGGTCTCCGACGATGTCACCGTCCGGCTGTCGCTGGAAGCCACGCTGAATAAAGAAACCCCCGAGAATAAATGAGCGCGAACGGCCCATTGCAGGCTGTCGCAGGAGAAAATAGGATATGTAGTGTCGGGGACACCAGACGACTTCTTTGCTCATGTGAACAAAGAAACCGCCAGGTGTCCCCGATTTTCCTCTATTGGGTCATTGGAAAGGTGACCATGACGAGAAAAAAAATGCGCCGACTCCATTTTCTCCCGTCACTGCGATGTTGGCGACATACGGCCGTGAGGCGCAAATGGCAGGGGAGCGATCATTGCAGATGGAATAGTGAGTGCATGCGCTGGTATCTGCCGGAGAAACACCTGGTCCTCTGGATCGAACTGCGTCGCCGCCTGCGCGGCTGGCACTGGCATCTGCTTGTGCTGCTGGATATCCTCATACTGGGTGGGATCATGCTGGTGTCCTTCTCCGCCATGCCCGCGGTGAACGATGCACGCGCGTGGTCGGCCTGGGGACGCTCCACCTGGTGGACGCTCATGCTCGGGCAAGGGGGAGCACTGCTCCTGTTCGGTCCGCTGCTCACCGTCGGCGCGATCACCGCGGAACGGGAGGCGAAGATGCTGGAAGCGCTGTGGCTGTCTTCCCTGTCCACCTGGTCGCTGGTCTACGGGAAATACCTGGCTGCACTCGTTATCCTCTCGCTCCTGCTGCTCGCCGGCATGCCGGTGGTGGCCCTGGTGTTCGTTTTTGGCGGCGTGTCGCTGTGGGAGCTGCTGTTGGGGTATCTCCTCATGCTCTTTGTCGGCGCATTCGCCGCCGCATGTGGCCTGCTCGCCTCCTGCCAGTGCCAACGGGCCGGCATCGCGGTGTTGTGGGCCTACCTCGATTTACTGCTCCTCGCTCTCGTCCCCTTTCTCGGCAGTTTGGGCGGATGTCTGCTCATCTTCCTGCCGATCTGGCCGATTGCGCTGGTTGAAATGGCCATCCAGAAGCTCCACTGGGAGCGCAACCTGGCCTACCCTTCGACAGCCAATGCCTCTGATGACCCCGCCGGGGGTCAGTGAGCGTACCTTCACACCCGAACTCCCTCAAACGCGCTTCAGTTTCGTGCACAATATCCGCCAGAAATGGCGAACACCATCCGTTCGCCTATAAGTAAGATCACCAGGGGCTCGATAGCGGCTTATCCGGCAAATCGCGCCTTCCACGCGGGGTCAATATGGGAATACTGTTCGTCCAGCGTGTCGAGGGTGGCCATGTCTTCGGGGCTGATCGCGAAGTCGTAGAGATCGACGTTTTCCCGGATGCGCTCGCGATGGGCGGATTTGGGGATCGTCACCACCTGGTGTTGCAGGCACCAGCGCAGGGCGATCTGCGCGGGAGTTTTCCCATAATGCGCGGCGATCGCCTGCAGGGTAGGGTGCTGTAGTTTGTGACCGCGCGCCAGGGGGCTGTAGGCTTCCAATTGGATGCGGTGCGCGTGGGAGTACTCCAGCAGATCACGGCGATAATTGAAGACGTTGAATTCCACCTGGTTCACCGCCGGGATGAGTGGGGAAAAGCCGGCAAGCTCCTGCAGGTGGTTGATGGTGAAATTGCTCACCCCCACGCTGCGGCAGAGACCGTCACGCAGGAGCGTTTCCATCGCCCGCCAGCTCGCCTGCCACTTGCCCGGTTCCGGCCAGTGGATGAGATAGCAGTCGATGACATCCAAGCCTAACCGGGACAGGCTGGCCCGGCAGGCCGTCAGGGTCTCATCATACCCCTGGTCGCTGGTCCACACCTTGCTGGTGACGAAGATAGTGTGGCGGTCTAACCCGCTCTCCCGCACCGCCCGTCCTACCTCAGCCTCGTTGCCATAGGCGGCAGCGGTATCGATGTGCCGATACCCTATCTCGAGCGCATATTTGATGAGCGCGACCGCCTCTTCCGCCGCGCCCAACTGCCAGGTGCCTAATCCGAGCAGCGGCATTGCCACCCCGGTGTTCAAAAGCACAGTGCTCGCAATACTGAGCGCCATAGCCAGTCCCTCCTGTAGGTGAAGGGTAGCATAAATGCGTGGGTCCGGAGGAAACGGAGTTAACACACAGGTTGGGGAATATCGGGGGGCAGGCTCGAATTACATGTCATATCTGCAGTCGATTCCCGACTGCGTATACCGCACGCACTGTACCTGCCCGGATTGTGCCCGATATCTTCGAAGGTGATGTTGTCCTGTATGGGGTGGCGCGGTACTCATAGGTATACGTAAGGGCTCAGCCGTTTATCGGGTTTGTGCTCGATTTCCACGGCTTCAACCAGGGACGATCAGCTATTTTGATAGATTAGTTATGGTAAGGCTCGCCCAAACATAGTCCACGGATGTCGTTTTGTGTGCCGGAAGAGGCGGAGCCGCTGGAAATCGAGCGAGAACGCCGCGTTGGAGAAAAAGCAGGAGCACGGCAACAACGAATCACACCACCAACAAAGCGCCCGCCCGGCTAACGGGTGGGCGCTTTGTTTCCCTGGAAGGATAATTCATGCGCCATTCCTTTTGCCGCTTAAACGATTCGTTGTTATTTCAACTCTTTCCGCATCACCCAGAACCCATCCTGTTCGGCTACTTTCACGAACCCTACTCTCTCATACAGCCGAAGAGGGCCAGCGCTATCCCATTCGTATCGTTCGCTGCGCACGACGGGGAAACCCTCGACGGCGATATAGCCCTCGGCTTTCGCGTCGGCCACGACCTGCCGCAAGAGCGCGGTCGCGACGCCCTTTCCGCGAAATTCCGGGGCGATCTCGAAGCAGACCACGGCTTTTTCGCGTGTTTCAGCCGGTGCGTGGAAACGCGCGCCGGTACACGACTCGATGGGAAAGTTCGCTTTGTCGTTTGCGTTGCACCAGCCGATGGATACACCGTCCACGAACGCCAGATAGCCACGCAGCATGCCAGAATCAATCTGCCGCTCGGAGACTTCCCGGGAGACGCGCCCGGGATCTCGCCCTTCTGCATTGTCTAACGCCGCTTTCGCCTGCTCTTTGGTCATTTGATACATCTGGCAATAACACCGATATGGGGAATCGTCCGTGAACGCCCGGTGTTCAAAGAAATCGAAATAATCGGCAGAAAGCTCCGGGGTAAGTGGTTTGATAGTAATATTCATGTTTGCCCTCCCCAGCAGTGAGGTTTACGCGATGACGGCGGTCATTTCGTACCGTATGTGATCATCATGTTTGCAGCTTGCAGGATATGGCACAGGTTACCGCGTGTATCAGCGCTGTGACTCGTCGCGCAGATGCCCGCTGCCAGCTCGCGTGCTTCTTCGCCGGACAGACCGCGCGCCGTGAGATTGGGGATCAGTGCTGCGACATCGCGATCGATCGGGCTGCCGAACGCCTCCTCGTGCAGTACGGAATACAGGCGTTCCTTCTCCGCGTCCGGCAAATCCGGGTGGTAGAAGTTCACCCGGTCAGTCACGCGGCACCCGACGTTGCGCAACCCGAGCTCCTGCATGTAGACCGGCAGTTTTATGCCGATATTCCCGTCACACCCCGTACGCGCCCGGTCCAACTCGCGCAATTTGAACAGCAGGTCGAGATTTACCGTATCCAGCGTCTCGAATTCGGGGATATACTGATTCACGGCAAAGCCGTTTCGGTGCGGTTCAATAGCGATCACCATACCCTGCGGACGCACAGCACGGATCATCTTCGCCAACACCTCTTGCGCATTAGGCAGGTGTACCAGCAACGCCTGGCAAATCGCCACATCGTAGTCGTTTTCCGCCAGTTCGACCGTATTGATATCCGCCCGGATGAATTCCGCCTCATGCGGTAATTCCTCAAACAGCCGGCGTGCCGTGGCGAGTAGCTTGTCGCCCCGGTCGATCCCCGTATACTTCGAGCCGGCGGGGAGGAGGGGCAACAGCTTCAGCCCGAGATAGCCGTAGCCACACCCGAAGTCGACCACATGCACCGAATCGGTGATTGCCCACACTCGGGAGACGAGAAATTCGAGGTAATCGTCATTCCAATACAGCAGGCGGTTGCGCAGCAGGTAGTCAAGCCGTTCGTCCCAGTAATACGTACTCATGATCGTGATCTTCGATAACGATCCGCAGAGTCCTTTGTCCCCGAATAACACAGTTCGGGACTTTGAAACAGCATCGACAGTACGCTACTCCGTTAGAGTGTTTTGCACTACAAACCGTGCGCCAGCTCCGTTATTGGATGCACCAGCTTCTTCAGGTATTCCGGATGTTGGGTGAGCACGCCTTGCAAGAAGAACCAGCTATAGACCAGGTGCCCTTCATAGCCGCAGGTTTGCCCGTTCCAGGTGAGGAATTCCGCGCCTTGGGGTTGGGAATTGATGATGCCGTTTTGGAAGCTGCCGCCGTTGGGGAAGATGGGGTTGGCTTGTCTGGCTACCATCGCATCGAGTTCCGGCTTCACCTGATCGCCCAGACCCATGCGATAATGGGCGTTGAGCCAGTGGATCTGATCGGAGACGAGGCAGCCGCCATTGAGGTAGTGCTGGAAGGTATCGCTGCCATCTTCCCGGCTGGGGCCACCGTAGGCAGCACCGACGCCGAGATGGTAGTCGGCTTTCCGGATGGGCGTTAAGACACAGGGCAAGCCAATGTCCAAACGGGTGAAGCCGACCTCCTTGACCTTGGCTTCGATGCGCGACAGGATCTGTTTGGCCTGTGCTGCCGGCACTAATCCGTAGGTGATGGGCAGGCCGATGATGCCGGGTGCCCAGTAATCATGGCGCTGGCCATCTTCGCTGATCCACCAGGAGAGCAATTGTGTCTGCGGGCTGTAGAATGTAGGGTAGAACGCCTGGCGCAGGTGATTGGCCAGTTGGGCGTAGTGTGCGTATTGGTCTTTGCGCTGTAAGCGTTTTTCCAAATCCGCCATGCAGCAGAACGCCCGATAGGCGAACGCGTTGATGTAGATTTCCTTATGCCCGGAGTTGATCGTGTCCATGGCGGTGGCGGCCCGGTCATCCGGGCGGGAGAGCGTGCCCGCATTTCCGCTTTTCGGCGACTCGATAATGCCGTCGTGATCGATATCCCGTGATGCCACGTAGTCGGTGATGCGCTCCAGTTCGGCAATGCGCGCCTTCGCCCACGTGAGATCGTTGGACATCTCCACACAGGCCCATGAGGCGACGACGATGCTGGGCGGGGCGTCCAGCATATCATTGATGTCGTAATAGCTGACCACTTTGCCGGATGGATCTGTCCGCTTATCAAGCCACCAATCGACGGAATAGCGCAGGATATATTCGGCGGAAATGTCGGGTGCGAGGTTCGGCTGCAAGAGCATATGGTCGCCGATGAAAAGATAGGCCGAACTCACCGGATCGCTGACGGGATTATTGGCCAGCACGCCGGCGGGTGCCGGCACCGAGCCGGGGCCGCTGCCGATATTTCCCGAGACGCAGGGCATGAGGACGTTCCACCAACCGCGCCGAATCTTCTTCCAGGTCGTCGCATCGACACCCCGTGGGGTGGGCAACTGGTACGGCGAAAACGTCAGGGCGACGGTGTCGCCGGCCGCCGGGACGGGGATCGTGAAGCTCACGTCGATGACATGGCTGCCACGGTCGCCAGTAAATGTTCCCGTCACAGCCGTGCCGCCCTGCTGGCGAATCAGCAGTTGGCCGAAGTCCGCCGCACTCAATATCGCCGGGAGGCAGAAGCCCGTTGGCGGCGACCAACGACTCGGCAGCACGGTTGTCGCCGCCATGACGGGGTTGAAGGGCAGGAGTACACGGAGGGCGGCGATGGACGTATCCGCTCCCCCGAGATGCTGCACCGACCACACCATGCCGCGCTCATTCGTCTGCACCTTCCACAGCAATTCCGTCTTGCCCGCGGTACCGAGGCGGACAGTCGTGCTGCCATCCGCCGTTTCCGTGCCCAGCACATAGGGGGCGACATCCATCCATTGCCCGCCAGTTTCCACCTGGAAGACGCTGCCCGTATAGTTGCGCAGGAGATTCAACTTCGTTTGTGGACCGCCTTCGGTATCCCAGCTCAAGAATGAGAACCCCGGACCGGTTGGCGCCGGGACGAAGCGAACTTCCGACGCGGAACCCATACCGCACCCTCCGAACAATACCGTAAGCAAGGCAATCAAGCAATGCCATAGTGACGGATATTTCATAATTGTCTTCCATACCGTTCTTCGTAGGATTGCCGAAAGGTGCCCTACCTTCCTCTTGCACGTGCGGCGCGCAAGAGAGCCCCTTTCAAGCATCTGATTAGTAGCATGTGCTGATTCCGTGAGTCAATACCGGCCGACTGGTATACTTATGTTACATGTAACATAAGGTACTGGGATTACCTCTATAGCATCCCAAGTGGTCCAGCTACGCACGGGAGTACGCCCGAACTCCCCTGATGTTTTTCGGTTTTGTGCTCGATTTCCATGGCTCCGATCTCGACTGACCTTCTATTTTGAGAGATTATTTATGATATGGTTCACCGTGTCGTGATTAAGTGATAAAACGAAGCTCTGAAAGACTGGGAAGGCTCGATTAACACGAGCAAGCTCACGGGATATCTTACACACTGCAGCACTTTCTTGTGGTGGCTGAGTCAACCTGCGCTTGAAAGGCTATTAATGCTGGACTCGATCAAGTTCTACAGGCCTTCTTCAGGTGCTTCGTGATCATTGGGAACATTTCCGCCCGGAAACCAGTCTAACGAGACAAGGAGGGAATACATGACTCAACCACGCTGCCTCATCACCATCTGCCTGCTGTTTGGGCTTTGCCTCTCGGCTTCCGCCCAGATGCCCGGTCTGGGCGCCTTGGTCAGTGCTTCCACCGATATTATCGTGGCAAAAGTCCTGGAAAGCAATCCCACGAGAGCGATCGAAGGCGGGCGCGACAATGTAAAGTTCAAAGTGATGCAATCGATGAAAGGCCCACTGAAAACTGATGACGTCATCTCCGTCTACTATCATCTATTGTGGACGAACGCCGAGACACTGCAGCTCGAGCCCCCCAAATTTGTTGCTGACCGGGAGTACCTGGTATTCTTACACGCAATCCAGGAAGTGCATTTTCACCCGCCGACGGAATCTCGAATCAGTTATGAGTTGGCCGACCAATGGTTGAGCGTCCAGCCGCCGTATCTATCACTGATCAAAACGGTGAGCAAAACCGTGAGAGACCAGCGCTTGAAACTCGATGACCGCACCCTCACCTCAGAGGAGAGAGCGTTGTTGACGACGATTGCCGAACAGAGCTTCGATGAGATCATCGATGCCGCGATCCTTCGGACAGATTTACCGGTAATAGCGCGTAACAACCAGTCGATCCTGGCGGCATGGACTGCCTGGAATACCGCCCAGGGCCGCGCATCGCTCGTGAAGCAGAATACGACCATGGAAGGCCTGAACGAATGGAAGTATCTGCTCATTCAGGGAAAAGAAGCCACCCTCATCATCGATAACCACGGAGAGAAACCCGCCGACCGCAAAATCCACAAGTCGGCGCTATCCGAATTACGCCTCGTTTACCTTGATCCCAAAAAGTTTACGCTGGAACCTTTGGGAAACCAGGATCCCGTAGGGAAGGTGCTGTGGCTGCAATACCAACTCGCCGGGCACGAGTCTTTCGATAATTACTAAGAAACTGTACGAGAAGGATCCGTCCTGAGATCGCAGAGCAATTTTTCTTCAGGCTGTTTCAGGCGATCTACGCACTGTATTGTGGAAATACGTGCAGGTCGCTTGAAACAGCCTGGGCCGAATCCGCGACTTGCTCCGGGAACCGACGTTAACCGCCAGCGGGTGATCTTACAGACGCTGATCTCGAAGATCATCCTGACTGACCGCCGCAGAATCGGCACTATCGAAGTTCACCTGAACGACGATGTCAGGCGCATCATCGGTGAGCCGTCGCTACCGGGCGGCGCGCGCGCCATCACCCTCGCCCCTGATGCCTCTCACCCTCGGCCTTCCGTGCGGAAGGCCGAGGGCATTTTCTGTTCCGCTACGGCCCTCCGAACTCGGTTTTACCAATTACTTGTGGTAGGGTTCCCCCTGCATAATCTTACCCCCCGATACACCAGCTCTACCAAAATCAACCGCACCAACTGGTGCGGAAAGGTCATGTTTCCGAAGAGGGGCGAAGGTAGGCGTGCTCGCCCTCCCGCGTTTTCGCCCCCACCTGCTGCTATGCAGACATCCCGTTACTTCTCCAGCTTCCACACCCGCACATCGTCCCAGCATCCCACGATTTCCGTCTCCAGCGCCAGGGCGCTGCCCAGTTGGGCCGTGGGAATGGTTCCAGTGAATTGCCAGTCGGCGGGCTCCGGTTGGGTGCCGCGATTCCAGACTTTGGCGCGCAAGGTGTTGCCATCGAGCAACAGCAGGAACTGCAGGCTGTCGGTGGGGGATTTGAGCAACTCGGCGGCGGGTTTGGTGGCAATACCTTGCGTCTCCGGCTTGCCGACCATGATGCTGCTGCCCCACACCTGGCAGGTCAGGCCTGACATGGGTTGACCGGGGAGGTAGCCGCCGATGATGCCGAACTTGCCGTAGTTGTAGCCAAAGGTGATGCGCCCACTGGCGGTGATGAGCAGCGGCGTCTGCTGCGGGTTGGCGACCTCTTTGCTGATCGCCAGCCCACCCCAGCCGGCGCCTTCTTCCAGGTCGCGGAGGGTGGTCACCTGTGCCAGCTTGCCGGACGCCCACTGCCACTTGCCGCGCTCGAAGGCCCAGCGATCATTCTGCTTGGCAAAATTCTCGATCAACAACGGCGCGCCCACCTTGTACCCGGCGAGCTGGGCCGGCGGCTGATAGCGCGCGGAGGGGAGCGGCAGCCCGTCGGCGGCGGCGAGGATCTGCTGCCGCTGTTCCGGTCGGAAGCCTGCCTGCCACCAGGCGCGCAGGGAGAATCCTTTCGGCACCGGCAACAGGGCGCGGGCATCCGGCTTTTCGCCGAACAGCCCTTTCGCCTGCAGCTCCTGCCACCAGTCGCGGTAGGCATCGGTGAACTGCTGGGCGCTGCCGGAGAAGCTGCTGATGCTGGTGCGCGTCACGACGGCGGTCTGGTCCCAATCCGCTGCCTGCACGGCGGTTGGTTCCGCGCTCCAGTAGTCGAAGCTGCGGCGGTCCAGCAGCACGCGCCCGCCGCCAGGCACCCGGTACACGATTTGATCCGGCGCGCCGGCCACCGCAGACGGCGTCGCCCCGGCCAGCGCGGCTTCGAACTGGCCCAGGTGATCCTGCGCCGTCAGCACCTGCCCCTGCAACCGGTCGATGCCCAGGTCTTCGCCGGTGAGCATCCAGCGTGCCCCGCCTTTCAGCGCCGCCCGCAACGCCGCCGGGTCCCAGGTCGCGGGGGCGAGCAGGCGCTGGGAGAGGTTATGCCGGCTCTCATCCAGCATGAAGGTGTAGTAGCCCAACCGCCACTTCGCCTCATCGGCGGCGTGGAAGGCCTGCGGCCCCATGGCGTAGACCGAGGCCAGCCGGGTCAGCGTCCCGGTCACCTCTGCCGGGTCCAGCGTGCGCGGCGGCATGCCATGCTTCACCGGCGGCAGCGGCGCGGGCAGGCGTGCGGCCAGCGGTGAGGGGGTGATGGTGACGGAACTTTGCGCCTGCAGCCCACTGGTCCAATCCGTCGCCGTGATGGTCACCCTGCCGGCATCGCGGATGGAGAGCGGCAGGCCGATGGCACCTTCGCCGGCAATCTCCTTCCACTGCGACACCGGCTGGCCGCCCAGCGTGGCGCGCACCGTCACCGCGTGGCGCCCGCTGACCGGCTTGCCGGCGGCATCGAGGATGCGGACTTTCACCTCAAGCCGGCTGCCGGCGACAGCCGGCGCAGGGGCGATGGTCATCTTCGCCGGGATATAGGGGAAGAGCGCCAGGTAATGCGCCGCCTCCGGCCCGCGTGTGAAGGAGACCACCCAGTGGTCGCCTTCGTGTTTCACCGGCGCCACCCGCCCGGTGAGCGCATCCCGCGCGAAGGCCACCGGCTGTGTGGAGACGATGCGCACCGGCGCCGGGGTGAGGCTGCCCACCATGCGCAGGAAGCGCACGTCGCCGGCTCCCGGCGTCATGGTGCCAGCACCGGCCAGGTTCCAGGACAGCGATTCCAGCGGCTGCCCCTTCTCGTCGAGCACATTCACCGGCGGCGTGACACCGGCCAGCGCCAGCAACGCCCCCGCCAGCTTCCCCATATTCGGCCAGTACGGCATACCGGTGTAATCGCGCATATACTGGATGTAGTAGACGCTGTTCAGATGCAGCACCTGCCCCTGCCCCACCTTGCGGTACAGCAGCGCGGGCACGCCGTCGTCGTACTTCCCCAGCACCTGCACATCGGGCGCCTGTGCGGTGATATTGTCACGCCCCATGCTGAAAAGAGTACCGGTTTCCAGGGCTTTGCCGCCCGGCCAGGCGGAGAGCGTCCACTGCTGCCGGCGGTTGGTGAAATACTCCGCCGTCATCTTCACGCCCAGCAGTTCCGCCATCCCCGCGCCGGGATAATCCGCATACGGTTTGCCATGCAGGTCGTAGCCCGCCAGCCCGGCGGTGGTGATCAGCGTGCCGCCGTTGCGCACGAAAGCCGCCAGCTCCGCCCCCTGCTCGGGAGAGAGCTGGATGGCCATGGGCAGCAGCAGCAGCTTCGTGGCCGGCGTGCGCTCGCTGCCCGGGAAGGCGCCGGAGATATGCAGCAGTTGCCGCCAGGTATCTTCCGGGGCGTTTGGGATGAAATACTGCGGCAATACATTGCCCAGCAGCGTGTGAAACTCGCCGGGATACGCCCCGTGCGGGCGCAGGAGGACTACTTCGGGGGTCGAGGGCAGCCCCTGCGCGTGCAGGATGACCGGCGCACGCTCCAGCAGGCGGGCGAACTCCGCCTTGCGGAAGGCGGAGGCGCGGGTGTGCGTGAGGTCGGGATTGAAGGTGAGCGGGAAGTCGAACCAGTAGGCGCCCATCGTCACCCCGTTGACCAGGTAATTACCGAACTGCGCGTGGGTCTGGCTGATGTCGTCGGCGAATGCCCAGTCCAGTTGAAAATTGTGGCCGGCGTCGCCGGCATTAGGCACGTCATGGGCGGCGCCGTAGAAGTTGCCGGTGCTCTCCATGGTGCGCAGAGTGGGATTGATCTCCCGCAGCGCCTGCGTGTGCGCGTCCAGCGCCCTCTGCCACACCTCGCGCATATACCCCCACTGGTCCACCGCCTGGCTCATGTTGGTGACGCCCTTACTCGGCATTGCCGTGTTCGGGTAGTAGAAGTTGAAATACTTCCACGGCATCTCCACGCCGTCCCAGGCGGTATATTTTGCACCCCACTGGGCGTTCAGCTTGTCCAGCGTGCCGTAGGTGTGCTGCAGGTAGGCGAGGTAGCCGGCGCGGATTTTGCCGTACTCCTCGGCGGGGATGCTCTTCTCGTCGCTGATGTCGCAGAGCCCCCTGCCGCTTGCCAGTAGCGGCGCTTCCTCGCCCAGCGAAATCACCGGATACGCCCCGCTGTCCGCCAGCGGCATGCGGCGGAGCATCGTCTGCACGTCCTGCCGTCCCTTCGCCAGCGCCTCCTCGTCAGAGAGCAGCGCCCAATCCGCCATATTCATCCCGCCGAACAGCTCGCAATAGCCGCGCCAGTTGCGGTCTTCCTGGTTCCAGCGCGCGACCTGCCCGACGCCGGTATGCAGCCCACGGTAACCCGCATCCTCGTAGAGGTCGAGGATGGTGGGATGCAGCGCTTCCGGGTAGGTTTCGAGATTGGTCCATACGCCATGATATAGCCCTTCGTCCAGCCGGAACGGCTCGGCGCGGAAGAGCGGCAGCGTGGCATCGCCCAGCATCGTCGTCCCGCGCATCACCGTGGCGCGGGCGACATAGCGGTAGTGCGTCGGATCGAGGAACGGCATGCTCCAGCGCAGCGTCGCTTTGGCGCCGGCAGTAGCGAGGGTGAGCGGCACCTCCTGGGCAAAGATCACCCGCCGCTGGTAGTCGTTGATGGTCCACATCAGCCGCAACGGCCCGGCACCTGGCGCTCCGCTGCCCTGCATGGCAGCAGTGAGGACGATAGCCTCGCCGCGCGGCGCCCCACGGCGGTCGGCAGTGAGGGTGACGGGGACCGGCAGCATCATCTTCAGGTAGCGCAACGCCGTCGCCGGCGGGGAGCCAAGCACGCCGGCCTTGCCGTGCAACGAGACCTCCAGCGGCAGCCAACCGTGCGCGCTCGACGGGATAGTGATGGTGAGCTGCTGCTCGCTCGTCCCCGGTGGGGCGGTGAGGGGGGCCGTCTGTAGTGGCGCGCCATTGAGCGTCGGGACGGCGGTGGCGCGCACCGGCTGGCCGGTCTCGTTGAGCACCTGGAACGGGAGCTGCAGCGTGGCGCCGGGGACGCACGCCCCGGTCAGCGGCGGGATGTTGACGGCAATGCGCTGCGCCGGCTGCTCGCCCCTGGCCCACAGCACCGCGCGCTGGATGAGCCGCAGGTGGATCTCTCCCCAATCCGGGCGATCGTCCATGATCGCCATGGTGAAGGGCTCCGCAGCCTGCGGGAAGTAGGCCGGCCCCAACGCGGAGGTGGTATTGTGCCCGAGCATCACCACCCGGCCTTTACCCGCCGCGCGCACGCGGATGCGCCCGGAGCCCTCCTTGCCGGTGAGCACCAGGTCGGTGGCCTGGAACTCCGCCGCCTTGCCCGGGATGTCGAAGAACATCTGGCTCACGCTCTGGTCCATCGGCAACCCGAAGGTCAGCCGGTGCGGCGCCCATTTCCAGTCGGCATTCAGCATGCCGCCGGTGTAATCGCTGCCGAAGCCGGTGCCGGCGAGGACCTCCAGCAGCGGCTCTCCGGTGTAATCCACGCTCCCGTGCTCGGTGGCCCACGCCACCAGCCCCATGCCCGCCTTCACCCGCTCGACCAGCGCCTGCTGAATCTCCGGGGTGATGGCGTTGAAATCCTTCCGCGGCAGGCGTGCCAGCGTCACATCGGGCCGCCACTCGCGCAGCAGGGAGAGGATCTCGCGGAACTGCTGCTGCCGCACGGCCTCCCGATCCGCCCCCAGCCGCCAGAATGGCACGTCATCCATCACGGTGAAGAAGGTGGCAAAACGTGTCTCCCACCCATACGCCCGCGCCAGCATCTCCGCCAGCATGGCATCCTTCTGCGTGCAATATGATCCCCCCGGCCCCCCAATCACCAGCACCTTCATCGGCGTCGCGAAGGCGAGGGAGGAGAGGAACAGCAGAACGAAGAGGGCGAAAGCTTTTTGCATGCCAGGACAACCTTTCGATGGAATGGACGCACCATGTATGACACAATACGACCGCTTTTCGTTTCGCAAAGAAAGAGGTGGTGGTGGGTGTGCTTGTGGGCGTTACGGATTGATTTGAAAAGCGTATTTCAGCCCACGTTACTCATGAAACCCTGGCATGGCGAAGACGGGCGGTTTGGCGAGTTCATGCCTCGCCAAACCGCACCCGTCTGTAAATCGCGGCCAGGGACAGGATACACCCGATGGAATCGAGCGTTACTTCATCGTCTAACGACGAATACTCGCTTAACAGCCAATCATGCCCTTGCCGCCGATATCGCTCGACATGCGGGCGGTCCTGGGCGATCAGGAGATATTCCTGTAGTGATGGGATGGTGCGGTAGAATTCGGATTTTTTCGCACGGTCATAGGCTTCCGTACTGTCGGAGAGCACTTCGATCAGTACAGTCGGGTTCACAAAGGTGTCCCGCCGCCCGTCGGCAAGTCGGGTTTCCCCGCAGATGACGGACAGGTCGGGGTAAGTATAAACATTTGCCGATTCGATCTTCAGGCGGAAATCAGCAGGATATGGCCGGCAGGGTTTGTCGTCGAGCTGGACTCCCAGAGTGATCCCCACAGCCATGGCAATCAGATTATGGTTTTCTGATGCACCAGCCATGGCAAAGACCATCCCCTGATAATATTCATGCTTGATATCGCTGGTTTCTTCGAACTGGAAATATTCCTCCAGCGACATGTATTTTTCCGGCAGAGCGCTCATCGTTCCCCCTCTGAAGTTTAGCTATTTTCAGACGCAGTAGTGCCCTGGTCTGACGGTGATTTCGCCTCGTCACCGTCTCTTTAGGCCCGCGTGGCCATCACCAGCGCTTCGGGGGTGATCCGCACCCCGTACGGC
>Ga0272448_1002157_pt1 | contig 25233 bp, 19 predicted proteins | sample YNPCB0191_FD_202220 | JGI IMG/M metagenome (GOLD analysis project Ga0272448, IMG submission 202220) | Hot spring sediment microbial communities from Yellowstone National Park, WY, United States - YNP-CB-019-1 | ecosystem: Environmental > Aquatic > Thermal springs > Hot (42-90C) > Sediment... | reverse complement strand
CTTCGCGCTGAGAAATTTCTGCCGCAACACCTCGACTTCTCGTTCCTTCTCTGTCCTGTTCAATGCAGTCTCTCCACACCCGTTGTGCGCGCCTGCGGGCCGGTTGCCCTTCACTGCCGCAATACACTCCTCAAACGTGCGACATCGATCTTGAGGCCCGGGCTCATCGTTGACGACACGGAGACATTTTGAAGGTACGTGCCCTTGCTGGAAGCAGGCTTGGCCCTCTGTATGGCGTCGAGAACCGCCACCAGATTCTCTTCCAATTTCTTCGGCCCGAAGGAAAGCTTCCCGATGAAGACGTGGACATTCCCCGACTTGTCCACGCGGAACTCGGTCTTGCCGGCCTTGAGCTCCTGTATCGCTTTCTTGAGGTCGAAGGTCACCGTTCCCACCTTGGGATTGGGCATCAATCCTCTCGGCCCCAAGATCTTCCCGATTTTCCCGACGACGGACATCATGTCGGGAGTGGCCACCACTTTGTCGAACTCCATCCAGTTTTCCTCTGCGATCTTCTTGACCAGCTCCTCACCGCCGACATAATCCGCACCGGCCTCCAGGGCCTCTTTTTCTTTTTCTCCCTTCGCAAATGCCAGAATGCGCACCTTCTTGCCCGTTCCGTGCGGCAAGACGACGGTCCCGCGGACCATCTGGTCGGCACGTCGGGGATCGACTCCGAGCCTCACGGCGACATCCACGGACTCGTCGAACCTGGCGTATGCCAGTTCGGGTAAAAGGGCCAACGCCTCCTCGAGACTGTACTGCTTGGAGGAATCGCACTTGCTCTTCGCCTCTCTATACTTTTTTCCTCGTCGTGCCATAACTCAGCGCTTCTCCATACCACCCGGCAAAGAACCGGTATCGCTGCACTGCCCCACGCGGGGCGCGCACCACACACGAAGGCTCACTCGACGATTTCGATTCCCATGCTCTTGGCCGTACCTTCGATAATGCGATATGCCGCTTCGAGATCGTTGGCATTGAGGTCGGGCAGCTTTTTCTCGGCGATCTCCATGACCTGCTTCTTCGTCACCTTTCCCACGATCTCCCTGCTCGTTTGACCGGATCCCTTCGCGATGTTGGCCGCCATTTTCAAAAGGACGGATGCGGGGGGCGTCTTGATCACGAACGTGAACGATCGGTCTGCGTACACGGTCACGATCACCGGGGTGAGGATGCCCTCCTGGCCTTTGGTCTTGGCATTGAAGGCCTTACAAAACTCCATGATGTTCACCCCGTGCTGCCCGAGCGCGGGGCCCACTGGGGGAGCCGGGTTCGCCTGGCCCGCGGGGACCACCAACTTAACTGATGCAACAACCTTCTTGGCCATACTGTTCCCTTCTACGAGCTATGCTGCACTTGCACCATCTTTACCGTGTCGACGCCTCGCAGGTGGGGGCTTCTCGGGCCCCTGTGTGTCTTCCGGACCATCCGCCTCCCTGTCAGGCCTTTTCGACCTGCACAAAATCGAGTTCGACAGGCGTGGATCGTCCGAAAATGCTCACAGAGACGCGGAGCTTGCCTTTGTCCGGTTTGACTTCCTCAACGATACCGCTGAAGCTGGTGAACGGTCCGTCTATGATTCTGACCCCCTCGCCCTTCTCGAACATCACCTTCGGCTTCGGTTTGAGCGACCCGTCCGCAATCTGTTGGGTGATCTTCAACACCTCTTCTTCGGGGATCGGGGGTGGATGAGTCGTCCCGCCCACAAACCCGGTAACCTTGGGCGTGTTTTTAACTATATACCATGTCTCTTCATTCAGCTCCATGTTCACAAGTATATAACCAGGAAAAAACTTCCTTCTCGACTCCCTTTTCTTTCCTTTCACGATCTCCACGACATTCTCGGTCGGGACCAGCACATCTCCGAAAAACTCCTCCTTGCCGAACTTCCGGATCCGCTCGAGAAGGGACTCTCTCGCCTTGTTTTCATATCCCGAATAGGTATGCACCACGTACCACTGTTTCGCCATCTCTGCACAGTCCGTAGGCAAAAGGTCAGCTCAAGATGAGCCGCAGCAATTTAGAAAACACGAGGTCCGCGAGACCGAGATAGAAGGAGACAACGATGACCACGACAATGACGACCCATGTCGAGGCTGTCACTTCCTTCCTGGTGGGCCACGACACCTTTTTCATCTCTATGCGAAATTCCTTCAAAAACTGCTTTATCCTCTCGAAGATCGTCGGCACCGATACTCCCCCTCCTCGCTCGAAATCCATGCTGATTACCGATCACCGTGCCCACCGTATCCACGACGGGCATCCCTGCGGGTGGCAGGCCAGGAGGGATTCGAACCCCCAACACCCGGATTTGGAGTCCGGTGCTCTATCCGTTAGAGCTACTGGCCTGCACTGATTCCATCGATCCTCCACACTCTCTACACTATGACCATTCGACTTGGGGCTCGCCCCTGCATGTCCCCTGGCGGACCTACTTGGTCTCCTTGTGGACCGTATGGGTGCGACAGAACCGGCAGTATTTCTTCAGGGCCAGCTTGTCAGGCTTTTTCTTCTTGTTCTTGGTCGTCGTATAGTTTCTTTGCTTGCATTCCGAACACGCGAGGGTAATGATATCCGCCGGCACCATTTCTTCTCCTCACACAGGCCAGATCCGCTACTCGATGATCTCGCTGATGACGCCCGCGCCGACCGTACGGCCCCCCTCCCGAATGGCAAACCGAAGCTCCTTCTCCAACGCAATCGGCGTGATCAACTCAACCACCGCCTCTATGTTGTCCCCTGGCATCACCATCTCCACACCCTCAGGCAACTTCAATACCCCTGTCACATCCGTCGTCCGAAAATAAAACTGCGGCCGATACCCACTGAAAAACGGCGTGTGCCGACCCCCCTCCTCCTTCGTCAATACGTATATCTGCGCCCGAAACTTCGTGTGCGGCGTAATGCTCCCAGGCTTCGCTACCACCTGCCCACGCTCCACCTCCTCTCGCTTTATCCCTCGCAACAATACCCCTATGTTGTCCCCTGCCTGACCCTGATCCAATACCTTCCGAAACATCTCCACCCCTGTGCACACCGTCCGCTGCGTCTCCCGAAACCCTACTATCTCTACCTCGTCCCCTACCTTGATCACACCCCTCTCTACCCTCCCAGTCACCACCGTCCCTCGCCCAGAGATCGAAAAAACATCCTCTATCGGCATCAAAAACGGCTTGTCCAACGGCCGCTCCGGTACCGGTACATACTTGTCTATCGCCTCCATCAACTCCAATATACACTTGCACTCAGGCGCCTCCGGATCCCCACTCTCCAACGCCTTCAACGCCGACCCACGTATGATCGGTACCTCGTCCCCCGGAAACTCGTACTTCGTCAATAACTCCCGTATCTCCAACTCCACCAACTCTATCAACTCCTCGTCCTCTACCATGTCCACCTTGTTCAAAAATACCACTATGTACGGTACCCCTACCTGCCGCGCCAATAATATGTGCTCCCTCGTCTGCGGCATCGGCCCATCATCCGCCCCCACCACCAATATCGCCCCATCCATCTGCGCCGCACCAGTTATCATGTTCTTTATGTAATCCGCATGCCCAGGACAATCCACATGCGCATAATGCCTGTTCGCTGTCTCGTACTCCACATGCGCCGTCGCTATCGTGATCCCCCGCTCCTTCTCCTCCGGCGCCTTGTCTATCTGATCAAACGGTACCCACTGCGCCAAACCCTTGTTCTGCAATACCCTCGTAATCGCACTCGTTAACGTCGTCTTGCCGTGATCTATGTGCCCTATCGTCCCTACATTCACGTGCGGCTTCGTCCGCTCAAATCTCGCCTTCGCCATCTCCCCCTCCTTCTCGACATCAAGAACCAGGCACAGTGCCTCGAGTCTCCTCCCTCTCGCTCCCGAGCAATCGAGCGGCGCACTCGCCGGCACACACCATTTTCAGAGGCAAATGGAGCCCACGACCGGGCTTGAACCGGTGTCCTCTTCCTTACCAAGGAAGTGCTCCACCTCTGAGCTACGTGGGCATCCGTCACCGACTTGTCCAGCCCCCCTTGTGGGGTCCATGCAGGGTGCCGGAAGGCTTCCCTGCCACACCAACCCCTCGTGTCTCTGCGGAAAACACACATGGAGCGGGAAACGGGACTCGAACCCGCGACCCTCAGCTTGGAAGGCTGATGCTCTAGCCAATTGAGCTATTCCCGCACAACTGAATGTCCCCTACTCCGGCCCCTTTACCGTACCCGACACCGTGCCTACCCCCCTCCCCCCGTCTCCCAAGGAAGTGCTCTCTGTGTCTCCCTACATTGGTGGAGAGGGGAGGATTCGAACCTCCGAAGGCTTCGCCGGCAGATTTACAGTCTGCTCCCTTTGACCGCTCGGGAACCTCTCCTCAATACTTCCTTGGAGCTGGCGATGGGATTCGAACCCGCAACCTGCTGATTACAAATCAGCTGCTCTACCGTTGAGCTACGCCAGCCTTGCACGCAGTAGTATCTCGTTCTGCTGTAGCCCGAGAACCAACGAAGGGTTGAGGTGGAATGCTTTAAAACAATTTACTATAGACGACCATCCCTGCCTTGTCAATCGGAAACTAGGACTACCCCCTCTCGGCCCCGCACACCGCGGCGAGGAGACTCCTCAGGATCTCGGGTACCAATTCTGCAAAGGAAATGATAGAATCCGCAGCCGTGGAGACACTCTTAGTATACCAGGTTTCCCGAGCCGCCACAACGCCAAACTTCCGCCGACCCCCACACAGAGAAGGAACGATACGCGTGGAGCGCCTCCTCCCCAAAATACGCAAGGCCCTCGACCACGACCCCATGAATCTGTTTTACCCGTTTCTCCACTGGAGGCACTTCCTCTCAGGAGTGTACCTGTTCAACGGCAACAGGGCAAGGATCCACCCTACCGCACGAATCGAACGTCGTCGAGGCGGGTTCCTTCAATTCGGCACCTTCTGGTATTTGTGGAGGTCGAGGGGTGGTCTGCACCTCATGGAAAACTCGCGTCTCATAGTCACCGGCAAGGTCGTCGTGGGTGACGGGGCAATCATTTGGCTACACCCGGGGGCCGTGCTCGAGCTCGGTGCGAATACCCTCATCAACCCCAACACCAAAATTGTCGTAAAAGAGTCCGTGCGCATCGGCCAGGATTGCGCCATTTCCTGGGACGTGCTGATCACTGACGCGGACTGGCATTTTTTCCTCGCCCCGGGGGGCACCAAGAAGAAGGATACTTCCCCGGTCGAAATAGGAGACCACGTTTGGATCGGTGCACGCTGCACCGTCTTGAAGGGAAGCCGCGTCGGCTCCGGCGCCATCATCGGCGCCCATTCGGTCGTCACCGGTCATGTGCCGCCGAAGTCGGTTTTCCGCAACGCCTATGCCCAGCAGGTCCGCACAGACGTGGAGTGGGTAAAATGGTGAAAAGGAGAGCGTCCATCGGTGGTGGGAACATGCCGATCAATTGGCGATGCGGAACCGTTTCCCCTTCCGGGACCCGAGAGAGACTCGCATTACTGTTGCCCTCCCGTCGCTCTTGATGCACACCGCCCCGTCGAGATCGGTACGATAGAGAGGGATCCCGAGCCGCTCGTATCGATCTGCCACACCCTGTTTGGGAAACCCGAATCGATTGGCCGAGCCCACCGAGGCGACCGCGACAGAAGGGTGCACGGTCCGCAAGAACGGCTCGGTAGAGGAAGAGTCGCTTCCATGATGAGGCACGCTCAGTACGGCGGAACTGATCATGTCGCCATAGCTGCGCACGAGCATCTGTTCCACCCTTCCGCTGATATCCCCTGTAAAAAGGAAGGTCGACTCCCCATAGACGACCTTGAGAACGAGGGACCGATCGTTCTGTGTCCGGAGATCGCTCGTGCCCCACTCTTCGGGCACAGCCGGGTTGAGGACATCCATCACGACTGGGCCGACTCTGAGCGGACCCAACCCGCGGTGGAGCGTTTTTCGCGCAATCCCCTTTCGACTGCAAAGCGCAAGGAAACATGAATACCCCTCTCCTTCGTCACCCCCGAGGGGCGTGACCCAGACCTCGTCGACTTCGAAGTGCTCTGCAATGTACCCCAACCCCCCATAGTGGTCGGATTCTCCATGGGTGACGACGAGATAGTCGATCCTCCCGATCCGTTTTTTCCACAAGCAGGGGGCTATTATCCTCTCGCCCGCGTCGTAGGACCCTTCCCTCGCCATGCCGCCGTCCAGGAGCATACGCCTGCCCCCGGGCAGTTCCATGAGGATGCTTTGCCCCTGACCTACCGAAAGAAATGTGACCACCAAGTCCTTGGAGAACGATGGCCCGAGCCAGGCCCACGTCCACGACGCGCACAAAAAGGCCAGACACGCCCCGATGCACCACCTTCTCCAGCGTCTCGGACCATCCCATACCCAGAGGAGGGGAACGAGGTAGGAAACGACGATCTCTGCCGGTGTCGGGGAGCCGACACGTACCCACGCATGGGGAACCTCAGCCAACACCTTAGCTATCCGGGCGGCGCCCTCGAGGGCCCAAGCCGCACAGTGCAACGGCACCGCCGCGACCAGAGGGCTCAGCATCGACACCACACTGGCCGCCAAGGCACATGGGATAGCGACCCAGCCCACCAACGGCACCACGACAAGGTTGGCCCACACGCTTACGAGACTTACCTGGTGAAAATAGGTGGCGATCAAGGGCCACGTGCCGACCGCAGCCGCCAGGGAGACGGAGAAAAGTCCCCAGGCCGCCGTGACAAGTTTCACCCGAAGCGTCGGTCTCGGGCTCCCTGGTGCCGCCGAATATCTGTCGCGGAGCAGTGCCACGAGACGAGGGGACACCACGAGGATCGAGACCACCGCCGCACAGGAGAGCTGAAATGACGGAGAAAAAAGCGCCCCCGGCTCGACGAGAAGAATGGCCAGTGCCGCACACACAACCGCATTGAGCCCCACGTTGACCCTGTCGATGAGCAGGGCCCCGATAGCGACGCACCCCATCAGCAAGGCCCGTACCGCCGTCACCGGCGCCCCTGCGACAAGGACGTAAAACACAAGAAACGGCAAGCTCGCCACCGCGGCGAGCTTGCGGACAGGCCAGTGGAGAAGCACCCACGTGGATCTGCGCAGGAGGACCCTCATGAGGCCATACACGAACACTCCCACCAGTCCCACGTGGAGACCGGAGATGGCCAAGAGGTGCGAGAGCCCCGTCGCCCGAAAGCTCTCGACGACCTCGTGGGGTATGGATGACCTATCGCCCAGGATGAGACCGCAGAGCAACCCCCTCGCCGAGGGGTCGGACACCTTTTGGAAAAACGTCATGAGATGAGCCCTGACCCTGGCTGCAGTCTCGAGAATACGGCCCGTTCGTTCGTGCCCCAACACGACCAAGTGAAAGGAATCGCTCACGGTCCCCCGGACGTATATCCCTCTGAGAAAACATCGCCGCACGAGATCGGGCTCGCCGGGGTTCCCGTAATGACGCGGGGTCTTGAGCCGAGCCTCCACGGCGATACGATCACCGGCTCGTACCTGCTCCACCCTTTCGGCGACATAGAGTTCCGCATCCCCGCGAACTTGTCTGGGTGGACCCGGACCTCGGACCATACGGCATCGAAAAAAGAGCTGCGTGTACCCGTCGCCCCACCGCGGGTCCTTGTACAGTGTCCCCTCCAGGAGAACGGGTGCCCCATCAGCAAAATGAGCGATATGGCCGGCGGGAAAAAGAGGTTCGAGCCTCGACGTGACCGAATACACGACCGCGAGAAAAAGGGACGCCAGGAGAAGGCCTGCCCTCAACCCGCCCCGCACGGCCAGACCGCAGCATAGCGCCGCCGCAATCCCTGCCGGTAGGGCGATGAAGGCCCACGTGTCTCTCCCGCCGCCCCAATAACAGCCGGCCAGGATCCCGAGGACACACACGGCCAAGGGGGGGACCAACGGATACTTCATCTGCTTCGACGAGGATGCGGCTGAGGTTCAGGCTCAGGATGTCCCGGCCTTGCCCCGGCCTTCCGGTGAATGGAAGTGCCTCCAGATACGTTCTGCCACATCTGCGGGGATGTGGGGAACCTGGGAGAGTTCTTCGATGCCGGCCTTCCGGATCTGCTCTATGTCCCCGAAGTGGGCAAACAGCACAACCCTCCTCCTCCTTCCCACGCCGGGGATTGCCTCGAGCTCGGTCTCTTCGATCGACGTGGACCTGAGGCGACGGTGATAGGCATTGGCAAAGCGGTGCGCCTCGTTGCGTACCTGCTGCAAGAGGCGAAAGCCAGGCGAGCGCACATTGAACCGGACAGGGTCGAATCTTCCCGGAACGAAAACGCGATCTCTGCTGGCCGCATACTCTGCGCCACCGCGGCCCTGCGCACCCCTGTGCCTCCCCTTTGCCATGGCGGCCACCTGGAAAGGCCTGATGCCCATATCCTTGAGTGCCCTGAGTGCAATCGCCATGTGCCCCTTCCCGCCATCGACCAGGAGCAGGTCGGGCATGTCCTCGGGACCGGCGGCGCCATAGCTGCGCCTGAGCACCTCGTACATCATCGCATAATCGTCGGCACCCACAGCCGCCTCGATCCGATATCGCCTGTATCCTTCTTTGTACGGAAGCCCCTCTTTGAACGTCACGCGGGCGCCGACAGCCATTCTCCCCTGAATCGCCGAGATGTCGATACAGTCGATGCGTCTGGGGAGTCTGTCCATCCCGAGCCTCGACCTCACTTCCTCCATCGCACTCACGCAGGCACGGTTCTGGGCAATTGTCTCTCTGTATCGCGTCTCGGCATTGAGATTCGCCATAAGGAGGAGTTCGTGCTTCTTCGCCCTCTTCGGCACACAAAGGCTCACCTTCCCCTTCCTGAGGTCGCTCAGTGTCTCCTCCAGGAGCTTCTTGCCCTCCGGTTCGAAAGGAAGGACGATCTCCTCCGGGATGCCTGCCGGTGTCTGCCGGCTGTAATACTGGAGCAGAAAAGAAGCGAGAAACTCCGGCGGCTCCATGATGAGGTGAGTAAAGGTGAATCCCTTTCGGTCGACGAGACTGCCGTTGCGAATCTGCAAGAGGCACAGCTCGGCGCGGGATCCCTCCAGATGGATCCCGAATACGTCCTGGTGTGTCCGCGATGCGCTGACCACTCGCTGTTGCTCGACGGTGACCCGGACGGCACGAATCCTGTCGCGAAGAACCGCGGCCTCCTCGTACCTCATCGCCTCGGAGGCCTCTTCCATTTTTCTCTCCAATATCTCGACGAGTTCCTCGCTCCTGCCCTGGAGGACCATGATCGCCTGGTCCACCATTTCCCTGTAGGCCTGCTCGGACACCCCTCTCACACAGGGACCGAGACACCGCCGCATCTGGTAATTGATGCACGGCCTGGTGCGGCTGAAACACTCCCTGTCCTTGCAGGTCCTGAGAGGGTAGACCCTTTGGATCTGGCGGAGCGTTTCCCTTGCAGCCGACGCGGACGCGTACGGCCCGAAGACGAGAAGCCCGGGTTCGGTCTCGGGTCTCCTGGCAAGGGCAATGCGCGGGTAGGGGCTTTTCAGGTCGATCACGAGATGGAGGTACGTCTTGTCGTCTTTGAAAACGACGTTGTAGTGCGGCCTGTACTTCTTGATCAGCGTGTTCTCGAGAAGCAAGGCCTCCTTCTCTGTCTGGGTGACGATGTAGTCGAGATCGCGGACCTTGGGCAGCAAAAAGCGGTTCTTGATCGACCCCGTGGCGCCCGAACCCGCATATGCCCGTATCCTGGCCCTGAGATCCTTGGCCTTGCCCACGTAGAGAACGGTATCCCCCTCGCCCTTCATGAGATAGACGCCCGGGGATTCGGGAAGGGTTCGTACCTTCTCTTCCAGTATGCCCATACGCGATCTCACAGCCCGGACCGCATGGGGCCGTGCGCGCCCGCGCGCCCTGCCTTCGGCACGGAAGCCGCCGGCACTTGCTCGCGAGGATCAGGCGCTCTGCATCGGCGAGTCGCGGAGGAGAAGCTCGGTGCGCTCCAGTTCGCGGATCTTGTCACGAAGCTCTGCTGCCTTCTCGAACTCCAGCTTGGCCGCGTATTCCTTCATCTGGGAGCGCATGGTCCTGATCGTCTCGCCGAGGTCCTCCGGTGTCCACCGGGCAAGCCCCTCCTCGCGGACCGTCGGCAGGGAGACATAGTCGGCCTCGTAGACCGACTCCCTGATATCCCTTATGGACTTTTTTATCGTCTCGGGAGTGATGCCGTGTCGCCGGTTGTAGGCAAGCTGCTTTTTCCTGCGCCTCTCTGTCTCCTCGATCGCCCTTTTCATCGACTGCGTCATCTGGTCTGCGTACAGGATCACCTTGCCCTGGACATTCCGGGCAGCCCTGCCGAACGTCTGGATGAGCGACCGCTCGGAGCGCAGAAATCCCTCTTTGTCCGCATCCAGTATGGCCACGAGCGAGACCTCGGGCAGATCGAGGCCCTCTCTGAGCAGATTGATGCCGACCAGCACGTCGAATGTGCCGAGGCGCAGGTCGCGCAGTATCTCCATACGCTCGAGTGTCTTTATGTCCGAGTGAAGATACTTGACCCTAATGCCCGTCTCGGCATAGTAATCCGTCAAATCCTCGGCCAGCCGTTTCGTCAGCGTCGTCACCAGTACCCGCCCGCCCTGGGCGACCGTCCGGCGAATTGCGGACATGAGATGCTCGACCTGATGGGAGGCCTTCTCCACGCAGACCTCGGGGTCCACCAACCCCGTTGGCCTGATGACCTGTTCGACCACCTCACCGCCGCTCGCGTTCAATTCGTACTCGGCGGGCGTGGCAGAAACGTAGATGACCTGGTGGATGCGCTCCTTGAACTCGTCGAAGTTGAGCGGCCTGTTGTCCAAAGCAGACGGCAATCGAAACCCGTACTCCACGAGTGTCTCTTTTCTGGAGCGGTCCCCGTGGTACATCCCGTAGAGTTGGGGCACTGCCAGGTGACTCTCATCGATGAACATGAGGTACTCGTCGGGGAAATAGTCGATCAGTGTGAACGGAGGTTCCCCGGGCCTCCTGCCGTCGAGGTAGCGCGAGTAGTTTTCGATGCCGCTGCAATAGCCCATCTCTTTGAGCATCTCGAGGTCGTATTTGGTTCTCTGCTCCAGTCTCTTTGCTTCCACCCATTTCTGCTGCGACTCGAGCTCCCGGAGGCGCTCGCGCAATTCACCCCTGATCATCTCGACGGCCTGCTCCAGACGATCCCGATCGGTGACGTAGTGACTGGCCGGAAACACGGTCGCCTTTTCGAGCTTTCTTATCGTGCGTCCCCTCAGAGGGTCGATCTCGCACAGGGACTCGACCCTGTCGCCGAAGAGCTCGACCCGTATCCCCACGTCGCCCTCGTACGCGGGGAAGATATCCACCACGTCGCCGCGCACCCGAAACGAGCCGCGATGAAAGTCCATGTCGCTTCTGAGGTACTGTATCTCGACAAGTCGCTCGAGGATCTCTTCCCTGCTCGCCCTCTGCCCCACACTGAGCAGGAGGTGCATGTTCCTGTAGTTCTGCGGGGAGCCTATACCGTAGATGCACGAGACGCTCGCCACGATGATGACATCCTCTCTCTCGAGCAGGGACCGTGTCGCCGAGTGTCTCATCTTGTCGATCTCTTCATTGATGGCCGCATCCTTCTCGATGTAGGTATCCGTCGCCGGGATATACGCCTCTGGCTGGTAGTAATCGTAGTAGCTCACGAAGTACTCGACGGCGTTTCGGGGGAACAGCGCCCTGAACTCCGTATAGAGTTGGGCTGCCAGGGTCTTGTTCGGCGCGATCACCAGGGTGGGCATCTGCACCTGTGCGATGACATTGGCCATGGTGAAGGTCTTGCCCGATCCGGTCACACCGAGGAGGACCTGATGCTTCTTTTTCCTCCTGAGGCCATCGACCAAGGCGGCGATCGCCTCAGGCTGATCCCCTCTGGGCTGGTATTCGGAAACCAACTCGAACGGCATGTTCCACTCGTGCCTCGCGATCCGCTTCTCTGCCGCCCTTGCCCCGGCCTTCGGACCCCCGCGGCGGTCACAGCGGCAAGAGCCTACCTCTCGTCCTCAGTTCTCTCTCCTCTTCCACCTCGTCCCTTGCGGGGTGTCTTCCAAAATAATACCACAGGCTGCCAGCTCCTTGCGTATCCTGTCCGCGCGATCCCACTGTTTTGCCCTTCGAGCCTCGTCGCGCTCCCGTATCTTTTCTTCTATCTCCTCGTCGCCAGGCTGCGCCTCCGCCGCTCTGGCGTCTGCCGGCCCGGCCCTTCTGAACCAGACCACAGGGTCCTCCAAAAACACCCCGAGGACCCGCCCCACCGCTCTGACCGTGGCCCGTGTCAAGGAGAGGAACTGCCGACCTTCCCCGCTGGAGACCTGCCCGCTCGAGTCGATCCACCGATTCACCTGGGTTGCCGTCTTGAAAAGCTCGCCCAAAAACCCAGCCGTATTGAAATCGTCGTCCATAAAAGCGACGAAACGGTCCTCGATCCCTCTGACCCGGGCCTCGAGCTCCGATCGAGCGGGAGCGACGGGCAGGCCCTGCTCCGTCATGTCGGTCGCGTCCTGGCTGCCGCAGATCTCGTCGATCCGAAGCAAGGTGTTGTAGAAATAGTCCATGTTTTTCCGCGCCTCGCTCAGAGACTCGGCGGAATAATCGAGAGGGGAGCGGTAGTGATGGCTGAGGAAAAACAGGCGCAGCACCTCGGGATGCGTGGTCTTCAGCGCCTCCTCGATGGTCACGATGTTCCCCAGCGACTTGGACATCTTCTCGCGGCTGACCGAGAGCAACCCGTTGTGAATCCAGTACCGGCAAAAGGTCTTTCCGGTTGCCGATTCGGATTGTGCAATCTCGTTCTCATGATGGGGGAACACGAGGTCGAGGCCCCCGCCGTGGATGTCCAGGGTCTCGCCCAGAAGGGATCTGCTCATCGCAGAGCACTCGATGTGCCAGCCCGGCCGCCCCGGTCCCCAAGGGCTTTCCCAAAAGGGCTCCCCAGGCTTGGAGGCCTTCCAGAGTGCGAAATCCAACGGGTTGAGCTTGCGCTCGTCCACGTCCACTCGAGCCCCTGCAAGCATCTCCTCCATACGGCGGTGGGAGAGCTTGCCGTAGTCCGATCGCCGTGAGACCGAGAAATAGACATTGCCCTCGGACACGTAGGCATACCCTTTCTCGAGGAGGATCCGTATCATCTCGTGCATATCTGCGATATGTTCCGTGGCCCTGGGCTCGCGGTCCGGAGGGGCGACCTTCAACGCATCCATGTCCCTGTGGAATTGTTCCTCGTATCTCTGCGCCACTTCCTTCCAGGACGTCCGCTCCTGCTGTGCTCTCTGGATGATCTTGTCGTCCACGTCGGTAATGTTGCGGACGTAGCGGACCGTGTAGCGCCGGTACCGGAGGTAGCGAACGATCACGTCGAAGACGACTTCCTTGCGTGCATGGCCCACATGGCCGTGCCCGTAAACCGTCGGGCCGCAGACGTACATCGTGACGACCCCCTCTCCCAACGGCGCAAAAGGTTCCTTCTGTCTCGTCAGGGTATTGTAGACCATCAGTCCCATGCTTCACTCTCCCGATGAGCCTTCGATGAGCTGCATCCGGTATCGACCCTTGCAGCCCGTGCGGGCTCGCCCCGCAGCCTCACCGCCGGGAAGCGCGCACAACGCCACCCTTACAGAACTGCTGGTAGGATCGTTCGGTGCGGAAGGTATGACCTTGGGGGGAGGGCCTCCCCGTGTCTTCGGTGGGCCCTCCCTGTGTGGAAACGAGTGACGATATCGAAGACGAAAAAAGACGGGCGCATCCTTCAGGAGCTCAACAGATTCACCATTTCTTTGCGCACCACCTCCTCGGCTTGGTTCTTTGCGATCGAGATCTCTTTGACGAGCAGATTGTGCGCCGTATCCAAAATCCTTTTCTCGCCGAAGGAAAGATCCTTGACGGTCCTCTTGCGGAAAAGCGTGCGGAGCACCTCTGCGATCTCGAAGATGCATCCTGTCTTGATCTTCTCGGTGTACTCTCTGTACTTCCTGTTCCAGGGTTGGTGATTGTCCTGGGAGGTGTCTTTGCGCTTGAGGATCTCGTAGATTTTTTTCACCTCTTGCATCGAAATGACCTGACGCAAGCCGACGGACTTCAGATTCTCGGTTGGGATCATGATCGTCATGCCGTTGTTGAGGATTCTCATGATGTAAAAGGTCCGCTCATTTCCGGAAACGACTTTCTTCTCGATCGCCTCGATGACACCCACCCCGTGAGCGGGATAGACGGCCTTGTCGCCAACGTTGAAATTGACTCCGGTATCCATCTGACCCCCCTACATTCGGCTAACGGATCACTCTTGCCCGAAAAGACGGGAATTTTCGCTTTTCAGAATTCCTGCTGCTACTCATTCCTGAGTCCGCCCTCGCCCGCGAGGGTGATGGCGAACCATGTGGTCTTTTCTCCTCTCACCTCCTTTCAGACTGCCTATTGAACCGTGCTTCCAGGCCGCTATAAATGAAGCACATACTATCACTCGACGCCACCATCGTCAAACGCAATTTCCGAGGAAGGCGGCCTCAATGAAGAACCGCCCGAGGGCGGTCATAAAGGCATCGCGCACTGACCGCACGCCGCAGAGACCATCGGAACGCCCGGCCGGTTACCGCACCTGTCCGCACCCGTGCATCACTGCAGGCGGCTTCGCCCCCTCCTCCTTCAGCCTCAGGTCGGCAGGGATAGCCGTCACGGGCAGCAGTACGGTAAACGTCGTGCCTTTGTGCACCGTACTTTCTACGCGGATATCGCCGCCGTGCTTGCGTACGATCCCGAGGGAGACCGAAAGGCCCAAACCGGTCCCCTTTCCGGTGGGTTTTGTCGTGAAGAAAGGATCGAAGATGTTGGGCAGGATATGATCCGGGATACCGTTTCCGTTGTCCTTTACCGCGATCGCGAGGAAGCCCGGCTCCGCAGCTCCAGCCACCGTAATCTCCAGCAGCCCTCCAGCCGGCATCGCATCGAGCGCGTTGAGTATCAGATTGAGGAAGACCTGGCTCAAGTGTTGTCGGTCCCCGTAGATGGGAGGGAGATTGCCCGGTGCCGCGAAGCGAACCTTTGTTTTCTTGAGTTTGATCTCGTTACTCGCCAGCTGCAGGGTCTCCTCGATGAGCGTGGCGATGTCGAGCAGCTGGGATTCCATCTCGCTCTCCCGCGCGAAGTCGAGAAGGTTTCTCACGATCCGGGTTGCCCGTTCTGCTTGGGTGATCAGGTCACGGACCATCTCCAGACGGTCCTCATCACTCAGGATAGCGTAATCTTCTTCCAAGGTGGCCGCTGTGAGGGTGATGTTGTTGATCGGATTGTTGAGCTCATGGGCGATCCCCGCGGTAAGGGTGCCTACTGCCCGCAGTTTGTGGGAGGTGACCAGTATCTCCTGCTGGCGCTGCAGCTCTTCCATCATGTGGTTGAGGGCGATGGCCAGGTTGGTGAATTCATCTCGAAAGCGCCTGGCCGGCGGTATCGGGGTAAAATCCCCCTGGGCGATCCTCTGCGTGGCCATGAGCATACGGCTCAGAGGCCCCAACATCTGCCTGGCCAAAAAATTTGCAGTATAGATGATCGAGGGGAGAAGCACGGCGAGAAAGACCAAGGGAAGCCGCTGGAAAAGCTTGAGCATTACATGGACGTTATTCCTTTCCCCCTCTGCAAGATCGATGGCTTGAGAGATCATCGCAGCACCATGCTCCCTGAGTTCCGCTTCAACGGCAGAACGCTGCGGGGGGCTCCCCCGTAGTTCGCCCTGATCCAGCGCTTCGAGCCGTTCGAGAAGCTCGATGTATTTCCTCTGGTGTTGCTCCATGAGGCGAAATCGCTCCGGGCCGATGACCGCCTCGAGCTCGATCTTCCCCGAAGTGAGGAGCGTTGTCGCATTCCGGACGTGTTCGAGAACATCTTGAAGGTTCGTCCCGTAGAGAAAATAGTTTTTCTCGAATCTACGGGCCTGCTGGATCTCGGTCGTGTACCGGTCCGCGATCGTGAGAAAATTGAGTTTCTTTTCGAGTCGATTGAGCATCACCCACGCGGTCAGCGTCACGCCTGTGCTGAGGGTGAAAAACAAGAGGAACCCCAGCGTGAGCCGCACTCGAATGCTGATGCCTGGTCTTTCCAGAAGGGCCTTCTGAATTCGGTCCTCTGGCCTCATGCCGACGCGGTCGCTCCGTTGCTCGGTGCGGGACGTCTCTCGAGGTGTGTCTTCCACGGCGGGATCATTCCTCGGCGATCTGGTGCTTCTTCATCTTTCTGTACAGGGAAACCCGGTCGATTCCAAGGATGCGAGCTACTCGAGACTTATTTCGGCCGACGCGTTTCATCACCCAGTCAATATACTCCTTCTCCATCTCCTGCAAGGTATGGAAGTGGCTGCCCTCCTTGTGAAAGGAAAACACCTCCATGTGCTTGATGTCCGGGGGAAGGTCTTCAGCACGGATCGTCTCACCCGTCGCGAATGCCGCGGCCCTCTCGACAATATTCTCCAGCTCGCGGACATTCCCCGGGTAATCGTAGCGTTCCATGAGCTCCATCGCCTCCGGGTCGAATCCTCTCAGCAGCTTGTACGAGCGCTTCTGGATCTTCTGGAGGAAGTGGTTTGCAAGCAGCGGAATGTCCTCCTTTCGGTCGGCGAGGCTCGGCACGTGGAACAGCACCACTGCAATGCGGTAATAAAGATCCTTGCGAAACAGACCGCTCTCGACGGCCCTCTTGAGGTCTTTGTTGGTGGCTGCGATGATTCGAACGTCGATCGGGATCGGCCGCGTTCCTCCCACACGTATGAGTTCGCGCTCCTGAATGACCCTCAAAAGCTTTGCCTGCATTGCCGGGGGCATGTCGCCTATCTCGTCAAAAAACAATGTCCCCCCGTCGGCAGCCTCCAGAAGGCCCCTGCGAGAGGAGACAGCACCGGTGTAAGCTTCTTTCTCGTGCCCGAAGAGCTCGTTGGCCAGGAGTTCCTCAGAGAAAGAGCCGCAATTGATGGCCTGGAACTGCTTCTCGGCACGCCTGCTTTCCTGATGGATGGCCCTGGCAACCAACTCCTTGCCGGTGCCGGATTCCCCTGAGATCAATACATTGGAGTCGGTTGCAGCGGCGTGCAAGATCATCTTCTTCAGAGCGACAATGGAGGCACTCCGGCCTATGATCTGATCGATGCCTCTGGCCTCCTCCCTTTGGGAGACAAGGGTTCTCAACTGACGTCGAAGGCAATTCTTCTCGAAAGCGTGGGCGACCACGCACCTGAGCTCGTCCATTCGAAGCGGTTTCTGGAGATAGTGATAGGCCCCTTTCTTCATGGCCTCTATTGCCGACGATACCGTGGCATACCCCGTGAGAATGATCACCTCGGTGTCGGGCGCGTGCTCCTTTACGAACCCCAGGACCTGGAGCCCGTCGATATCTTCCATAACGAGGTCGGTCAGTACGACATCGAAGGAATTCCTCTCGATCTTCGCCACTGCCTCCTTGCCCCCTGCAGCCATGTAGACGTCGTACCCGTCTTTTTTCAAAATGCGGCTTACATTCTTGAGGTTCACCCGATCGTCATCGACGACCAGGACCTTCCCCGCCGGAGCCCCTTCGCCCGGCTCGCCGTGCCCAGGCACCGTCGGCTCTCTCTCTGGCACGTGCATGATACGACCTTCCTCACTGTTGTGTTCCGGCAATCCCTGGCCTGCTGTTGCATATTGTAACATGCCTGTGGCTTTTTTCCACACGCCCCCAACCGTCCGGTTCTATGGGCATTTCGGTCGATTCGACAGCAAGTGATTCATATTGCAACGGTGGCCCGGGACAACACCCTCCGGGCACCGGCCCGATACACCGTCGTTTTTCGATAGGTTACTCCATTGGATGCATGTGGCCCGATTCTTGCCAGTGTCCTGGTCGGTCGACGAAGAACACGACAAGGTGCGAAGGTGGCAGAGAAGAAGATCTTGGTGCTGTTCGACACCCTGGCTCCGCGCAGGGAAGTGCTCTCGTACGCAGTAGAGCTTGCCAACCGCCTCGAGGCTGACATCCAGATCCTCGTACTGTTGCGATGGGGATCGGCCGGAGCGCACGGAGACGGCGATCCCGACTACCATGAGGGGGAGATGGCCTGCAAGGGAAACGAGGAGGGAAATATGAGGCTAGAACGGTGGTTCGACAAGAATCTGGGATCCAGGGTACGCGTCTCGGGGACGATTCGATGCGGCGATCAGGCCTCGGAACTCCTCAAGGTGCTTGCGGAGAATCCCCCCTTCGAGGCAGTCGTCTGGGGCGGCAATGAACGATTCCTTCGGCAAAAAGGCACGCCGGTACGCGGACACTGGCTGGAACGCGTCCGGCAGGAGCTGGGATGCCCCCTCGTGGTGCCTTCCCTCAAGGGCAATAGGGGTTTTGTCCATTAAGACGCGGACAGAAACGGGGACGGCCCTTTCGGGCCGAACAGAGCAAGGAGCACCTCTATGCAGCTGATATGTATTTCGCGGGGAAGCTTTGCGGCAGGCAGGGAACTCGCAGAGAAATTGTCCAGGAAACTGGACGTCCCATGTGTCGGCCGGGAGGAACTTGTCGATCAGGCGACCGAGTCAGGGATCCCGGTGGGCAAGCTCGAGATGGCAATGATCAAGCCGCACTTGTTCACCGAGCGCCTGGCCCGGCAGAAGGATCATTTCCGTGCCTACATGACCAAAGCCATCTGCGAGCGGCTCCTGAAGCATGAGAGACTGGTCTATCACGGCCGAACCGGCCACATGCTCTTCAGGGGGATCGACAACATCTTCAGGGTACGGGTCGTCGCGGAGATGGACTACCGGATCCGTGCGGTCATGCAGCGTCTCCACCTCGACCGGGACAAGGCCAGACAGTACATCGAGGAGGTCGAGGAAGACAGGAAGCGCTGGGTGAAAGAATTCTACGGCGTCAACTGGGAAGAGGCGGTCCACTACGATGTGATCATCAACACCAGCCAGATGAACCTGGACAATGCGAGTTCGGCACTTTGTTCCATGGCCCAACTTCCTGAATTCCAGCTCTCCCCCGCCTCACGGAGATCCCTCGAGGATCTCCTGCTCGCGGCGCGTGTCCGAGTCGCCCTCGCTCAGGATCCGCGGACGTCGGAGATCAATGTGAAGGTGCAGGCCCACAGGGGAAGCGTCACGGTCACCTATATGCCGCAGCAGGCAAGGCTCGCCGGGCGTATCCCCGAGGTCGTAGAGTCTCTCGAAGGCATCGGGGGCCTGACCTGCACCCCTGCCAATACCAATATCCTGTGGATCCAGGAACGCTACGACCCCGGAGAAGAATCCTTTCTTCAGCTCGTACAGATCGCATCCAAGTGGGGTGCAGCTATCGAGTTGTTGAGGTTCACACCCGAGGATACAACGGAGGAAGGTACCGCCGCGGTGACGGAAGGACCGGGGCTGCAGACGCCGTCGCCCTCGCGCGCGCCTGTTCACTTCTCGAAGTACAACGGGGGGATCGAGGACGACAGCGACGAGCCCGACGGGTCGCTGCCCGACGGAGGCGTGCGCACTACATTGAAGGAATTGACCCGCGTGGGGGTCGCAGGGGGCGCCCGAAGGATCCACGGGGGACAGGAAAAGATCCTGGCCGCACTCGACCGCACTACTCCCTACAGCCTTGTCGTCGTCGATTCGCTGTTTCTCTCCAAGGGGCACGCAGCTCGAACGCGCGCGACAAGGGAACTGAGGAACATGCTCGAGCAGAGGCTCAAGGTGCCGGTCGTGGGGAAGGAAGATCTGAAAAGCCACTTTCTGTTCGGCCGCACACAGATGCTCAAACTCTTGGGGTGTCTCGCAGCAGTAAGTTCGATCTACGCTGTAGTTTTCAAGTTCCAATGGCAGATACTGGGGTTTCTCTCCCCGACCGAGACGTCAGGGAAGATCTGTGCCGCGATCGCCATCGCACTCTTTGTGCCGCTCGTCGCCTACCTCTACGGCACCGCCACGGGGTTGGCGTTGAAGTTACTTAAAATGGAGTAGTCGTTGCCGCCCGGGTGACATATCGATCTTCGGTGCTCTTGTGTCCTCAAGGATGGAAAGGAGATCTCTACCATGCACGAAACACTCGGCCAGTTGTTCATCCCTCTCGACCTCTCTGTTGCCGTGCAGGTGATTATCCTCGGTTTCATCGGCGGAATCCTGAGCGGATTTATCGGCAGCGGCGGCGCGTTCTTCATGACCCCTGGGATGATGAACCTGGGCGTTCAGGGGATCGTGGCCGTGGCGACCAATATTGCCCACAAGTTCGGAAAGGCCATGATGGGATCGCGAAAACATGGGGAAATGGGCAACGTGGACCGGAAGCTCGGCCTCTTTCTCGTGATCACGTCGTTTGCCGGGATACGGCTTGCCGTCTGGATCACGAGCCTGCTCTTCGAGGGGGCAGGGGGCGGCCACGGCGAGGGCAAAGGCGCCGGGGCGAATCTCTACATTAGCTTGGTCTTCATTTGCGTGCTTTCGCTGGTTGCGATCTCGATGCTTCGCGACGCACTCAGGGCCCGGTCGGAAGGGGAAGATGCCGGGCCGTCCCGAAGAATCACCGAGGTCTTGGCCAAACTGCGACTTCGGCCGCTCATTCATTTTCCCGTATCGGATGTAAAGATCTCCCTGTGGATCCTCCTCGTGGTAGGCCTTGCCACCGGCTATCTCGCCGGGACCATCGGCGTGGGTGGATTTATCGGGGTGCCGGCTATGATCTATGTCTTCGGAGTCTCCACGACGGTGGCGGCCGGTACCGAACTGTTCCTTGCCATGTTCATGGGCGCCTTCGGTGCCCTCAATTACGCCTACGAAGGCTACGTGGACATACGGCTCACACTCCTTCTCTACCTTGGTTCCTTGGTAGGAGTTTACCTCGGTGTGTACGGCACCAAGGTCGTCAGGGAGGTGATGATCCGTCTCGTCACGGGTGTGATCATCATCCTGTGCGTTTTGAGCCGGGGGATTGCAATCCCCATGTACCTGCGACAGCTCGGCGTCCTGGAGATGGATCCGCACTGGGATTTCTATTTCAACGGAGCCAGCAAGGTGTTGCTTTTCGCAGCCGGGGTGGTCGGTGCAGGGATTATCCTGATCAATGTCTTCCGCGCCTATAGACAGCGAGCAAAGGTGCGGGCTTCATTGGCCACAGTGGCCGCCTCCGCATCTCACGAGCAGATCGGTGCGGCGAAGGCGGTTGCGTAGAAAGCGGGCTGCCTCCCCGGTGACAGTGGATGCTCGCTGAAATGCCAAGAAGGATCGAGGGCCGGTGATATTCCGAACGCAACCGTTCTCGTCCAAAAAGAGGGGTCCCGGCAACCTCGTTGTCGAACGTAAGGCAACCCGGTTCCGGCGACTCATCGACACCCATACAGACATACTGGAGACTATCGCCGATCTCGAAGAAAAGCAGTCGGGTGAGTATATCCTCGACCGCCACTATATAGAGGCACAGATCGACAGGGTCTGCGACGGGCTCCGGCAGATCATCTACGACAGCAACGTGATATGCGAGTCGGACGGCGAGCAGGACTACGCCCGACTGGCTGGCTATCGCCGGGCCTTGGAGGATGTCTTGAAGCGCGTCGAAAGGAAAGACACCGAGGGGGCCGCCATCCGGGGAGAAGACCCGGGAGGATGGGAAGTGCGGGCAGTTCGATCGATCCGCCGGATGCTTACCCGACGCAGTTCTCCTTCGTCGGCGCCTGAGCAGGGTCTCGCTGAAACGGCAGGGGAGCTACATCAAAGGACCGCGGCATGGCTTTCTGCGGCATTTCCTCTTCTGCCGTCCTGTGCTCTTTCCTGTTTCTGTATCAGCGGACACGACACCCCAGGCATCGAGGTCTTCGCCCTCGGGGAGATCCCGAGCCTCGAACTGAACGGGAACTGGCCGGCCCTTCTCGAATCACTCATAAGTGGAGATCCTGCTCGAGCACCGCTCTCCTACTTCGCCCAGGGACTCGCCGAGGGTCTCCGCCCCCTGGGTAGGTCCCTGAGCCCCTCTCGCGGCCGCCCTGGCGGAAAAGGTCCGAGGCCTCACGAGAACCAGGACCTCAGACTGTATGCAGGGGGCCCGTATTTCCTGCTCTGGTTCCCCCCTTCTCGGCCTCTCCGCTTGCTGCTATGCGGTCTTTCTCCTGCGCCGTCTGAGAACCTGCTCTATCTTTATGGGTCCTCTGGGCCGGACCCTTTGCGGGGTCCCCCCTGGTCCTTCCTGCCTCAAAGGAACACCGTTTTCCCTACCTACGGGTACAGGGATTCTGACGGATGGATCATCTGGGCAGAGCGCTTTTCCTGGGTACAGGGTGAGGAGCGTCTTCGCCTGCTGGGATACATGCTGGGGGCCTCGTTGCTCTTGCAGGGCGGGCCTGCATCGAGAGAGTCCCCCGAGGCGATCATTGAACGCGTCGGCGACGTTTTCAGCCTGCCGTCGAAGGAGTGCTGCGATGATGGAAGAGCGACCTCTTCGAATAATGGTTGTCGATGACGAACCTATCGTCGGGAAGCGCCTGAAGCCGGCCCTCGAGAAGGGCGGGTACATTGTAGAGGTCTACGACGACGGAGCGAAGGCGCTCGCCAGGCTCGAGGAGGCGTCGTTCGATATCGTGGTAACTGACGTGCGCATGGAGGAGGTCGACGGCATACGCGTACTCGAACAAGTGCAGGATAGATCCAAGCACACGAAGGTTATCATCATCACCGGATATGCGACCGTAGAGGTCGCTCGCGAGGCCCTTGCCAAAGGGGCTTTTGACTTTATTGCAAAGCCGTTCAAGCCCAATGACCTGCGCGTGATTATCGAGAAGGCCATAGAAGTCCTGCGGGCCGAGAGGGTGAAAGCGTCGGGCGACACGACCACCGCGTAGAACTCCGAGGGGAACAGGCCGGAACATGTCTTTCTGGGCTCCAAAGAGCGGCCGCCCGGGGGCAGGCGCTCGGTCGATGCGCCAGTCGTACGAATGTCTCCGAGACCTGCTCAACCGGAATACGCTCCTGCTCGAACAGATGGCCGAGATCGACTCCGACCTGCGTTTCTATCCGCCTCACAATCCCCTTGTGCTCGGCAGGATTCGACGAATGGCCGAGGATACCCTTCTTCTCGTAGAGGACCTGAATCTGCTGACACACGGCCGGTTCGACGCACTCTATGCCGCCTACGAGCGGATCCGGTCCGAGGTCTTCGCAACGCTCCGTTCGCTCGCCTCCGATCGCCGGTGCCTGCCGTCGTGCCTCCCGCTCGAGGCGATCGCGGAGGGTCACAGGGAACTTGTGGGAGGCAAAGCGTACCACCTCGCGCGGGCGAGGAGAGTCGTCCCGGACAACGTCCCGCCGGGCTTCGTGATCACGACCGAGGCCTACTGGCGATTCCTGCACAATGAGGACCTCTTCCCCTCTCTCTTGCCTGCCTTGAGGGAGGTGGAGGTGATAGAGGACAAGGACCTGTTGCTCATTCGCCTCCAAGAGATCGATGACGCGATAGCCAAGACCAGGCTGCCCGAGGACCTGGGAAGAGAGATTCTCCAACAGGCATCGCGCTGCGAGGCGCCCTTTGGATGGGCCGTACGCTCGAGTGCGGTCGGCGAGGATGGGCGGTTTTCCTTTGCAGGCCAGTTCGAGAGTCTGCTCCATGTGCCACAGGAGCGGCTTTGTGAAGCTTACCGGCACGTGGTCCGGAGTCGCTATCGTGAGCGTGCCGTAGCGTATCGGCGCGCGCTGGGGCTCAACGAGATAGACACCCCGATGGCGGTGCTTTTTTTGGCAATGGTCGAGGCGAGGAGTGCCGGGGTCTTGTACACGAAGGATCCGGCAGGCACGAAAAGGGAGTGCATGCTCGTCACCTCTGTGTGGGGATTGGGGCAGGAGTTGGTCGCGGGGAGAGTGGAGGCAGATAGCTACTACCTGAAGCGGTCCGCTCCTGACGAGGTTTTGGAGCAGTCGATCGCCGCAAAAGAGTACGCAGTGACAGGAAGACCCCAAGGAGGTCTCCACAAGGCTGCCCTCTCCCCCGAGCAGGCCTCGAGGCCCAGCCTCGACCGAAACGATCTCCGGAACCTCTGGGAAGTGGGCCACTCATTGGAGGGGGAGTTCCGAGGTCCCCTGGACATCGAGTGGGTCATAGACCCTTGCGGAAGGCTCTGGGTGGTTCAGGTCCGCAATCTGACGGCATCTGGCGGGAATGCAGGTCTTGCAGTAGGCCGCAGCGTAGGCGAACCGCCATTGCTCGAGGGCGGCTGTTCCGTACAGGCAGGAAGGGCGGTAGGCCCTGTGGTCAAGGTGCACAACGGTGCATTCCCGGCCGCGGTCCCCGAGGGTTCATTACTCGTCCTCGACGTGGCCACTCCGGATATCGCCGCACTCCTGCCCAACCTCGCAGGATGTATTGCCGAGGTCGGAAACCCCGCGGGTCACGCGGCAACCTTGCTCAGGGAATGGCAGGTCCCGACGCTCTTCGGCCTCAAAGGGGCCCTGCGCGTTCTCAATGACGGCGAGACCGTCGGGCTCGACGCGACCCTGCGGCAGATCTACCGAGGGGTTCCGTGGCCCGAGCTCGCCGGGCAGGAGCGCCCGGAGGGCAGAGGGCGTTTGCATTCGGCACACCCGAATGTCGCACCGCTGCTCGACCGGATAAGCGGCCTTACACTGTTCGATCCTTCTTCCCCACGCTTTCGTCCGGAAAGCACGACATCGCTTCACGACATCATTCGGCTCGTTCATGAAAAAGCGGTCGAGGCGACCTTCGATCTCGGGGACATGCAGAAAGGCCGGCCACACTCGAACGTGAAAAGGCTCACGACCGATATCCCCCTCAACATCCTGGTTCTCGATCTGGGAGGAGGTGTCGATGCAGTGGAGGGCCGTACCAGAAGCATCGAGCCAGACCAGATCCTTTCTGTGCCTTTTCGATCCCTCTGGGACGGCGTCTCGGATACTCGGGTGAGATGGAGCGGCCGCCGGCAGGTAAGCCTCAAGGGGTTTTCCTCGGTCTTGGTATCGTCCTTTGCCGGAAGCGGTGCTGCAGGGAGGAGGCGGTTGGGAGCCCCCAACTATCTCCTTGTTGCCGAAGACTATATGAACATGAACCTCAGGCTGGCCTATCACTATGCCATGATCGATTCGCTCGTCGGAGAAAGCCCGGAGAACAACTTCGTGATCTTCAGGTTTCGTGGAGGTGGAGCTCGGGCGGACCGAAGGGCCTTTCGGGCGCTGTTCCTTTCAGAGACCTTGCGGCGTCTTCAGTTCTGTGTCGATCGC
>Ga0272448_1002156_pt1 | contig 25255 bp, 22 predicted proteins | sample YNPCB0191_FD_202220 | JGI IMG/M metagenome (GOLD analysis project Ga0272448, IMG submission 202220) | Hot spring sediment microbial communities from Yellowstone National Park, WY, United States - YNP-CB-019-1 | ecosystem: Environmental > Aquatic > Thermal springs > Hot (42-90C) > Sediment... | reverse complement strand
CTCTACAAAATCTATGTTTTCGACCTTAAACCCACACCTGAGACAGTGAATACGATATGTGTGAAAAATAAGATAACTCTTGAGCTTAAAGACTGATAAATCTCTTATCTTCCTTTTCTTCCAGAGATTTGCTCTTTCAAATACTCTTCCACAACCAGAACAGCAAAAGCCCCTGGAAGTATCCCTGGAAAGAAAGATATGGGCTTCATTGCCTTGAATAGCAGAGGAAACAACCTTTACACTTGACAAATTCAGCCATTGTGATATTCTCTGGCATCTGTGACCTCCTTACCTGCTGGGATTTTGAATCAAAGAATATTATACCCAGATTAGGCTGGAAGTCAACAGGTGCCTTCTATTTTCAAAGGCCTTGACCATATATTCTAATTTATTCTATCTTACTACACTTTCTGGAGAAGAACCAAGCCGGGGATGGTCACCTTTGCTTTTCTTGGAGACCATAACGAGATAAGAAGGTATTTGAAAAGATAACAGGAGAGAAAATTGAAACAGGAATTACCGGGTATTGAAGAAAATAAAAAATTGTATGAAATTGCATTGCAGTATAAAGAACTTTCACCCTGGAATTGGATGTGGGATTCGGATGTTTTTGGAGTTCAGAATCCGGAAAATGGTGAAATCGGATATTGCTGCGTGCTGGGAAGAGCGGGTATGGAGTATGGACTCCTTGTTTATCTCGGGACAGAAGGACTAAAGGCATATTTGAAAACACAATCAAGGAAATTCCATCCCGATGATATGGATTCGCTTGACTCTCTGCATATTCAAAAATGCCTGAATCTATTTTTTGAGGACAGGACTCATCTGACAAAGAGAGACCTTAAGATAATTAATACCCTCGGTCTGGAATTCAGGGGTCCCAGATCATATCCTTTCTTCAGGAGTTTTGAGCCCGGCTATTTCCCCTGGTATTTAAACAGAGAGGAAGTAAAATATTTAACGATTGTTCTACAGCAGGTAATAGGCGTTTGTAGCCGATTCAAAGAGAATCCTGAGATGCTGAAGTCACCATCACCAGGCGAGTTTTTTGTAAGAACTGTAAAAAAAGAAAGGGGATGACCTTTTGTGGAGAGACGAATGGATTGAACCATCTACTAAAGAAACTGTGGAAATCGTGGAGAGTCAGATAGATAAAGAATTTATCGAAGAAATCAAGAAAAAAGTATCCCTGCGTCACCAAATATGGGAAACTGATATTTTTTATTCTCCGTTCCCCATAGCCAAGAAAAATGAAAGACCATATTTTCCACATATGTTTTTGTGGGTAGACAATAAATCAGGTCAAATCTTGCATCATTATATTGTGGAACCCACGAAACAATATAGTTCAGAATTCATAAAACAATTTTTGAATTTAATTCAGAATATTAAAGTTATGCCCGAAAAGATATTGGTTAAAAAAGCACAACCCCTTATTTTGCTTAAACCATTTGCTTCTGCATTGGGAATTAAACTTGAAATTGTTGAAGAATTGAATATGGTAAAAGAAGCAAGATTGTATATGAGAGAATTTTTTGAGAAATAGGCAGGATATTCCAGGGGGATAAAATGAGGTTTGACAGGTTTACAATTAAGGCACAGGAGGCGATTGCTGGTGCACAGGAGGTCTGTCAGAAATATAACCATCAACAGATAGAGGTGGAGCATCTATTGCTTGCCCTTATAGAGCAGGAGGATGGCATTGTTCCTGCAATTCTTGAAAGGGCAGGTATAAATACAGGGGAGCTTGCAGGAAAGATTACCGCAAAGATTCAGGCAATGCCTCAGGTCTATGGCGGAGTGCAGGTATACATTTCTCCACGGCTTGAAAAGGTTTTAAGAAAGGCATTTGAGGAAGCAGAAGCCATGAAGGACGAATTTGTTTCAACAGAACATTTATTTCTTGCAATAATTCAGGAAATGAAAGACCTTGGCATTACAAGAGATGCTGTTTTGAATATTTTAAAAGATATAAGGGGGGGAGAGGCCGTGACCGACCAGAATCCGGAGGAAAAATATCAGGCACTTGAGAAATATACCAGGGATTTGACCGCACTTGCAAAAAAGGGAAAACTGGACCCCGTAATAGGCAGGGACGATGAGATACGCAGATTGATTCAGGTGTTGAGCAGGCGCACAAAAAACAACCCTGTGTTGATCGGGGAGGCAGGGGTTGGAAAGACAGCAATTGTGGAGGGGCTTGCTCAGCGCATAGCAAATGGGGATGTACCCGAGACCCTGAAAGAAAAGTCAATACTTGCCCTTGATATGGGCTCGCTTGTGGCAGGAACAAAATACAGAGGAGAATTTGAGAACAGGCTTAAGGCAGTGCTGAAGGAGATTGCGCGGTCTGAAGGAAGAATAATCTGTTTTATTGATGAGTTGCACACACTCGTAGGAGCAGGTGCTGCTGAAGGAGCAATTGATGCTGCAAATATGCTAAAGCCAGCACTTGCAAGAGGAGAATTGCGCTGTATAGGCGCAACCACCCTTGATGAATACCGCAAGTATATAGAGAAGGACGCAGCCCTTGAGCGCAGGTTCCAGACAGTGTTTGTTGGAGAGCCATCTGTTGAAGATACCATTGCAATCCTGCGCGGTTTGAAAGAAAGATATGAGGTGCACCACGGCGTAAAAATTAAAGATGAGGCATTGGTTCAGGCAGCGGTTCTCTCGCACAGGTATATCTCGGGAAGGTTTTTGCCGGATAAGGCAATAGATCTGGTGGATGAAGCCTGTGCACGCCTTCGTATAGAAATTGACAGCATGCCAACGGAGATTGATGAGATAGAACGTCATATCAGACAGCTTGAGATTGAACGCGCAGCATTGAAAAAGGAAACTGACAAAACTGCTGTTGAGCGTCTGAAAAAGATTGAGAAGGACCTAGCAGATTTAAAGGAGAGAGAGACTGAATTAAAGGCGCAGTGGCAGAAGGAAAAGGAGACAATTTCAAAGATACGTCAGATAAAGGAGGAGATTGACAGGGCAAAAACCGAAGAGCAATTAGCTGAGAGAATGGGGGAGCTTGAAAAAGCTTCTCAGCTGCGATATGGAACTCTTATTGATCTGCAGAAAAAGCTTGAAAAGGAATCCAGGGCTCTTGAGGAAATACAGAAAAAACAGAAGATGCTTAAAGAAGAGGTAGATGAGGAAGATATAGCTGAGGTTCTTTCAAAATGGACAGGCATTCCTGTTTCAAAAATACTGGAAACAGAAGTACAGAAACTTTTGAGGATGGAAGAGAAGATAAAGGAAAGGGTTGTTGGGCAGGATGCTGCGGTGAAGGCAGTTTCTGAGGCAGTCAGGCGTGCAAGGGCAGGCCTGCAGGACAGGAACCGTCCCATAGGCTCTTTTATCTTTATGGGTCCAACAGGAGTAGGTAAAACAGAGCTTGCGCGTGCGCTTGCAGAATTCCTTTTTGACGATGAGAGGGCAATGGTGCGCCTTGATATGTCTGAATTTATGGAGAAACATGCTGTCTCCAGGATGATAGGTGCTCCCCCGGGATATGTGGGATATGAGGAGGGAGGCTATCTCACAGAAGCGGTCAGGCGCAGGCCCTATTCTGTTTTACTTTTTGATGAGATTGAAAAGGCACACCCTGATGTTTTTAACATATTTCTTCAGATTCTTGACGACGGAAGACTCACGGATGGTCAGGGCAGGACAGTGGATTTCAAAAATACAATTATAATAATGACCTCAAATATTGGTAGCCATATCATTGCAGAACTCGGAAATAACCCTGAAGCAGCAAGGAATCGGGTTATGGAGGAGCTGCGCAGGACTTTCAGGCCCGAATTTCTAAACAGGATTGACGAAGTAATAATATTCAGAAATCTTGAGCTTGAAGACCTGAAAAAAATAGTTGAGATACAGACAGGATACCTGAAGAAAATCCTTGCTGATAAGAAGATGGATATTGTGCTCTCTGATGAACTCAAGGAGTACATTGCAAAGGTTGGTTATGACCCGGTTTATGGAGCCCGTCCACTGAAACGCACGTTCCAGAACCTGCTTCAGAACCCGCTTGCCACAAAGATACTTGCAGGTGAGTTCAGGGAAGGCGATACAATACAGGCAGATTTGAAGAAAAATGAAGTTGTGTTTAAAAAAATAACCAGGACCTGACTTTTTGTTATGTAATACAATATAAAAAACTAAAAATCCAGATAAAGAAAGCGATAGAAGAAGAACTTGCTAAAAGGGGGTCCTGCGGGAGAAAAATTGCGCGGACAATTTGAGGGTTTATACAGAATTAAAGTGAGAGATTTCAGGATTGTGTACTCAATGATACCGCAAGGTAAACTAATTTTAAGAATACATCATTGTAAAGAAGTTTATAGATAACACGGGATAGATATTATGAAAAGAACGGGAATTGCGGACTTGCCCCTGCATGGAGGAAAGTGCCCCGGATGGCTCTTCCAGAGGATGAAAAAACTGGCAAGGGTGCTGGCCGAGATTATTGTGTATGAGTTTGGTCCGCAGGAGCTACTTGCGCGCCTTTCAGATCCATATTTTTTCCAGGCTTTCGGGTGTGTGCTGGGGTTTGACTGGCATTCAAGTGGAGTTACCACAACAGTGTGTGGCGCGCTGAAGGAAGGCTTAAAAGATGCTGGTAAAGAGATAGGAGTTTTTGTTGTGGGTGGAAAGGGCGGGCTCTCAAGAAAAACTCCTGAGGAGATAGACGCATTCAGCAGATATCTTTCAGTTGATGCTTCAAAACTGGTTTATGCAAGCAGGCTCTCTGCAAAGGTTGACAGCACTGCGCTGCAGGATGGATATCAACTCTATCACCACTGTTTTATTTTTACAAAGGATGGCAGATGGGCAGTTGTCCAGCAGGGTATGAGCGATACTACAAACAGGGCGCGACGCTATCACTGGCTGGGTGAGACAGTAAAAGATTTTGTAAACGAGCCGCATTCCGCAATCTGCTGCGATTCAAAGGGCAATGTCCTTGATATGACAGCATCTGAGAGTGCTATTGCAAGAGATATAAGCACCAAACAGGCATGCAGAAATCCTGAAAAAATTCTTGAAGAATTGAAAAAGATTCAGGCAATTGAATTGCCTGCACGCCATCCCATAAAGCTGGAAGATATCAATCCTGACCGGCTCTACAAAACTTTTTTAAAAACCTATGAGCTCCAGCCCCAGAATTTTGAAGCCCTGCTTGGAATACAGGGAGTCGGACCAAAAACAATTAGGGCACTTGCCCTGATTTCTGAGCTGGTCTACGGCTCCAGGGTGAGTCATCAGGACCCTGCGCGCTATTCGTTTGCACACGGAGGAAAGGACGGCCATCCCTATCCTGTTGACAGGAAAACATATGACCGCTCAATAGAAATACTGCGCATTTGCCTTGACAGGGCAAAACTGGAGGATAAGGAGAAGATAAACGCCTTTCACAGACTGAGCAGGTTCTAAGGAATTAGACACTTAAATGCTATTTTTCTTGACTTTTTCTGTATTTTATGACATAATTGGAATTGCATTTACAGTATTTTTATATAATATGGTAAATTCATTTACAATGAATTATAGTTTTTGAGTAGGACTGGAAATGAAAGATCTGAACATTTTAAAATATAATCGCCACTGGGAAAAGGGGTTTTAGATATCCTTTTCCAAAGAAAAGGGAGATTTTTAACACACTTCTGAAATGTTTGCAGGATAGGCGTATTGTCCAGCTGACTGGACTGAGGAGGACTGGCAAGACCGTGCTCCTCCAGCAGATAATCAATCATATACTTGGGGAAGTCGCAAGCCCGTTTTCAATCTGGTACTTTACTTTTGATGAAGAACAGGTGAATTTAGATGACCTGTTCCAGATATTTTCCAGACAGACAGGACTTGAACACAAAAAAGAGAAGATTTATATATTTTTAGACGAGGTTCAGAAACTTCAAAATTTCCAGAACCAGTTAAAGGTTTATTATGACCAGTACCCGGGCCCGAAGTTCTTTATTTCCAGCTCCAAGTCACTTTTTAAAAGAAAAGCCAGGAGAGCCTGGCAGGCAGGATAATGAATTTTCTTCTTCCACCGTTGAGCTTCAGAGAATACCTGCATTTCAGAGAAAGGGAAGAAGTCCTGGAAAAGCCCCTGGCTTTCAGGGTGGAGATAGAAAAGGAGTTTGAGAAGTTTCTGAGAGCGCAGTTCATAGAAGCGATAGGCATGAAAGAACCGGGGATGAGAAAAGAAGCTGAAAAAGTATTACCTGCCCTCTTCTTCTTTCTGTTTTGCAATTTCTGATTTTATTGAAACCGGGAAACTCCTGGAAAACTTTGTTATTTCCTTAAAAGACTACAGGTTTTTCTGGCGCGACCCCTACAAACACGAAGTTGATTTTATAGATACGCGGGACACCGAAATTATCCCCGTAGAGGTAAAATACGAGGAGGATGTTCGGGAAAGAGAACTTAAGAATTTGCTTATCTTTGCAAAAAATTCAAATCCCGGAAGGCATTTTTGCTGGGCAAGGACCTGGCAGAGCAAAAAATAGAGATTAAGGGCCTGGAGATAGAAAAGAAGCCTGTGTATTTTATTTAGTTCTCCCTGGAGTTCAAAAAGGGGACAGTGTATGTCCGAAAAGAAAATCAGTACTGGCATTTTCTATTTTTACGCTAACAATTTCTCCCTGCCTTATCTCCTTGCCTGTAAATCGCACCTTTAAATAGTGCGGGGTAAATCCTTCATAGAATGGCTTTTTAAATCTTTCCACAAGTACTTCCACTGTTTTACCGATAAATCTTTTTTTGAATTTCAGTCTTTCTTTCTCCGCGATTTCCCTCAATTTTTCAGCGCGTTCCTTTTTCACTTTTTCTGGCACCGTTTCTTTCATAAGAAAGGCACTCGTATTCGCTCTTTTCGAAAATCTGAAGATATGGACCTTTGAGAAGTGCGCCTTCTTTACAATTTCTACAGAATTCAAAAAAGCCGTTTCTGTTTCCCCGGGGAATCCAGCTATGATATCTGTTGTTATGGAAAAGTCCGGGTCCAGAGTCCTCAATTTATCTATGAGCCCAAGATAATATTCAACTGTATAGCCCCTGTTCATAGCCTTTAAAATTTCGTTATCTCCTGATTGCAGAGAGAGATGGATATGCGGGACAACAGGGGGAGAAATCTCACCGATGAGTTCTTCTGTCAAACCGCAGGGATGGATTGAGCTGAGCCTTAAACGTTCAAGTCCTGAAATTTTCCTGAGTTTCCTGATAAGGGTTGCAAGTGTTTTACGCTGTTGTAAGTGGGGGTCAGGTATTATATCCTCTCCATACTTCACGATTTCTGTGCCTGCTATGACTATCTCCTTATAGCCATTTTTTACAAGACCTTCTACCTCTTTTATCACACTCTCTATTGACTTGCTTCTGATTTTGCTTCCCCTTACATAAGGCACTACACAGAACGAACAAAAATTGTTGCATCCCTCCTCTATTTTTACAATTGCCCTTGTCCTCTGTGAGAAGGAACCTATTTTTTCTTCCTCAATATTTGCAGGCAATTCTTTACCTTTGTAGTAATACTCTGCGATTCCGGTGCGGCTGCCTGTATAAAGAAGGACATTTTCGCTTTCAAAATCTGGATAGAGTTTTGCAAAACAACTTGTGACTATAACCCTTGCATCTCTGTTCAGACGCCTGGCATAATTTATGGCAGCCCTTACCTCTGACTCTGCCTTTGCTGTCACAACACAGGAGTTAACGATGTAGAGGTCTGCCTTTTGGTCAAACGGGATTATTTCATCCCCTTTTCTTAGAAAGGATTCCCTTATCAGCTCTCCCTCATACTGATTCGTCTTACACCCCAGGGTCAGTATTGCAACCTTCATATCTTTTTCCGTTTATTCTGTAGCAGTTTAATTACATATCCCTTTCAACCAGCCATATACCCTCATTTCATTATACCATAGAAAGAGAAATAAGTCAAATTGCTCAGGGCTGAATAAATACTTGACTTTTTGCGCATAAGGGATATAATAAATAAGATAGCCATTTTACATCCGGAGGCCTTGTATGGAAAAAGTAAATGAGAGTGAAAGGGAATACCGCAGGGGAACCTCAGGACCCAAATATCTTATGCGGGGACCGAGGCTGGAATGGGGAATTATACGGCTTGAGCCAGGAGAGACAATGGGCGCCCACGGGCACAATGAGGTGGAGGAGATTTTCTTTTTCTTTGATGGGGAGCCAAAGATTCTCATAAATGACAGAGAATACCGCACAAAAGAAGGCGATGCATTCAGGATAGAGGCAAGGGAGAAGCATGATATCGTGAATGACACAAATTCTGCGGTGCGCATAATCTTCATAAAGTGTCCGTATCTACCCGAGGACAAAATCAGTTATTAAGGAGACGGAATTGAGGATTTATAGAGTGGTAATTTTATCTGTGATATTTTTTACTCTCCTGCAACTTATGGATGCGTTCCGGGTGGGAAACTGTTTTTGCGAAGTGCCCAATGCGTCATTTGAAAAGGGGGACGAGATGCCACAGGAGTGGTCTCTTTCCGGATATACTGGAGAATGGGAGGGTCCTGGACACAGTGGAAGGAAGTGCATAAGTGTAGAAGGGGATGGACAGTATTCAAACTTCTGGAAGTGCGAGGGCATGGTGCTGGAGCCAGATAAAATTTATCGTGTATCCTTCTGGGCAAGGTCTGAAAATGCTTCAGGTGGGTGCGCTATAAGTGGTCCTGCTATGGTAAACAGGGATTACCTTCCTGATGCAAACTGGAGACAGTACGGATATGTGTTCAGGATGCCCTCAGAGATAATAGATTCAGCCTTTAGATTCGGGCAGTGGTGCGTGAAGGGTAAGATATTTTTTGACGATATTGTCCTGAATGAGGTTCTGCCCATTCATCTGCGCAGGAAAGATATAGAACTGGGGGAAGGAGAAAAAATCCAGAATAATACTTATTTTGCATCGCCGAGATTTTCTGCAGAAGGCTCAAACTACTCCAGGTGCCTTTATGGTCATACCGCTTTCTTCAATACAAACCGCTGGTGTCTGGGCGAAGGTGCTTATGTAATCTACAGGCATAATGCAGGGAATATCCTGCAGAAAAATGCCACATTAAAAATAAACATAAATTATTACACTGCAGGGAAATGTCTTGTAGAAGTTTCAAATGATGGCAGGAACTTTGAAGAAATTGGAGATTGCGGGAAGCCGGGCTTAAAGGAATTTATAATCCCGGAGAAATTTTTTCCTGCTACAGAAATCTATGTCAGGTTAAGCGGAACCGGTTCCGGATGCTATTTCCAGATAAACGAATACAGTTATGAGGCAGGGCTTGCAGGAGAAACAGAGGATTTCGCAGGCAGCACGCAATTTGTAGAGCTCATAACACAAGACAAAAATTTGAAAGTGGAAATTCATTCTTTTGGAAGCGGGGAATACGGAAGGGATGCTGTGAATTTTTCACTGACAAATACCTCCGGGAAGGAGATGAATCTCCTTGCAAGGCTTGAAGTAGCAGGAAGGGAATTTTCAAAACCTCTCAGGATAAAAAAGGGCGAAACAATAGAAGTGGAAATTCCTTATGAAATTCAATTCAAGGAGCCGGGCGAATTTCCTGTTATGCTTTCAATAACAGAGGGAAATCCTGGAAGGATTCTTTACTGTTCCAGGTCCACAATTAAAATTTCTTATCTGAACCTGAGAAATTATGGGTACAGGATTAAAGATGGGCTGGATAAATCCGACCCCTGCAATAAATTGGGGTTGTGGTGGTGTGAGGGGACATATAAGATAAGCAGGAATCGTCCACTGCCGGAGAAAGTCTGCTCCACAATTTCAATATCAGCGGCGAAAAACGAATATGAGCCGTTCCAGTTAGTCCTGCGTCCTGAAAAGGACCTTGAGACCGTGACCGTCCAGATAAGTAACCTGGAGAGGAAGGAGGGTGGAAAAATTTCAAAAGAAAACATTACAATAGACCTTGTTGGCTACGTAGATGTTCAGATTCCCACGGACGAAATGGGAATTCCAGGGCCATGGCCCGACCCCTTACCGCATTATAAGGGTGCATTTTCAGTCAGGGCAGACAGGAACCAGCCAATATGGTTTACTGTTTACGTTCCCCCTGATGCCATAGCAGGAGATTATACGGGAGTAGCTACACTCAATGCTGACAGAGAGATTGCGAGAGTGCCGGTGAATCTGCATGTCTGGAATTTCACTCTGCCCGAGGAAACACATCTGCGTTCAGGATTTGGTTTCAATCCTGAAAATGTGCGCAGATACCACAATTTAAAAAGCAGCAGAGAATTAAGGGAAGTGTGCAGACTGTATTACCAGAATTTTGCTGCCCACAGGGTCTGTCCCTACACTCCTATGCGCATGCCCAGGGTTAAATTCCTCAGGGATACCGAGACAAAGAAAGTTATAGACTTGAATGTGGATTTTACTGATTTTGATACAGACTGTGAGTATTTCCTGAATGAACTCGGGTTTAATGCTTTTCGTCTTCTTATTGAAGGAATGGGATGGGGAACTTTTCACGAACGCCATCCAGGGGTATTTGCAGGATACAGACAGGGAACTGTTGAATATGAGGCACTCTGGGGAAAGTACCTGAAAATAATCCAGGACCATCTTGAGGAAAAGGGATGGCTTAAAAGGGCTTACATATACTGGTTTGATGAACCTGAGCCCAAAGACTATCCTTTTGTGATTGAAGGTATGAAAAACATAAATAAATTTGCACCGAAACTTGCAAGGATGCTCACAGAAGAGCCACAGCCAGAACTCTACGGGAATGTGGATTTGTGGTGTCCTGTACTCCATAATTATGACTCCAAAAGGGCGCATGAACGTCAGAAGGCAGGAGATGAGGTGTGGTGGTATATATGCTGTAGCCCCCATGCCCCTTATATCGGACTTTTCATTGACCATCCTGCAATAGATTTGCGTATCTGGTCATGGATGTCCTGGCAGTATAATGTCCAGGGGCTTTTGATATGGGAGACAACCTGGTGGACCAGCCCGGCTGCATTTCCAAAGAAGCCGCAGAATCCCTGGCTTGATCCAATGAGTTATCAGGCAGGATATGGTCTGCAGGAGGGGCAGGTTGGATACTGGGGAAATGGAGATGGAAGGTTTTTCTATCCCCCGAATCAGGATCCGGTAAACGACAAGACAAAGTATCTTGAAGGACCGGTGAATTCTATACGCTGGGAAATGCTCAGGGAAGGGATTGAGGACTATGAATACTTCTGGCTTCTGCACGATAAAATTGAAAAACTGAAGGCGTCAGGAGCAGAAAAAAAGATTTATGAAGAGGCTGGAAAACTCCTGAACGTCCCGAAAGAAATTTTTTCTGACCTGACGAACTATGCAAAAAATCCAGAGATGCTTTACCGCCACAGGGAAAAAGTTGCCAGGAAACTTGAAGAGTTATTAAATATGCAGTAGACAAATTCACCTGCTTATTTTCACCGGATGCCTTAAATTTTATTACATCCCCGGGGGTAGAGAATGAGTAGAGTTACCATTACAGAAACAAAAATTATTTTGCCCACCTACGAACTGGGTATGGACTACAAAGAGCCTGCATTTTGTGAATACGGAGCTGGCAACTGGAGCATTTATCCCTATACCTTTCAGGAGAACCTGACAGGAAAAAGGAAAGAGGTTTCCTATCGCGCCCTGGTCCTGGAAAATAAATATTTGAGGATTAGTGTCCTGCCAGAACTGGGCGGAAGGGTTCGTTCCGTGTTTGATAAAATAAAGAACAGAGAAATCTTCTATGACCCCGGAGTGATAAAACCAGGGCTTTTGGCTCTGAGGGGTGCATGGATATGCGGGGGTATAGAATTCAATTCTACACATCCCGGCCACTCCGTAACAACGATATCCCCTGTTCTCTGCAGAAAGGAATACGGCAGGAGCAGAGCAAGCATTACTGTGGGCGATATAGAGCAGAACTATGGCACAGAGTGGTCTGTCAGGATAACCCTTTATAGAGATAAGCCATTTTTTGAAACAGAGATAAATCTTCACAATCCCAATCCCTATCCTGTTCCCTGCTATTTCTGGACGAATACTGCACTGCCATTCAGCGATTCCCTTCAGGTATTTTTTCCATCCACCCGGATAAAAATTCTATCCCGGATTCATAATTATCCAATTCACGGTGGAATTGATATGAGCTGGATTAGAAATTATCTAACTCCCTCGGACATCTTTGCACACAATATAGAAAGAGACTGGTTTGTGGTTTATGACCATTTAAGCCAGGCAGGGCTTGTTCATATTGCTGACAGGAGAAAGTGCCGCGGAAGGAAAATATTTACCTTTGGCAGGGCTGATGAGAGTAGAATGTGGCCCGAACTTCTGAGCGATAACCACACCACCTATATAGAGATGCAGAGCGGTATGCTTGAAACCCAGTCTGAAACTGGTTTGATTTTGCCCGGCAGGAAAATCTGCTGGAAGGAGAGATGGTATCCCTTTCATTCTGCACCCCGGAAAGTGATAAGGGAGGCACTGGATTATTACATTAAGCACAAAAAATTATCCAGAAAGAGCATCTTTACTCCCGGTCCGGACACATCTGCAAAAACCGGGAAGGAAACCGAAAAAGATTTACTTTCAAAAGGAATTGAAGAATATAAATTCGGAAATAATGGGAATGCCTTAAAGTTTTTTGAAATGGCAGGAGAGAAAAACCCCGACTCTGCAAAGCCCTTTATCTGGTCAGGAATAATTTATTACAGGATGGGATTCATACAGAAGGCGAAGGGGATGTTTGGCAGAGCTCTTAAAAAAGAACCAGGGAATAAAGAAGCGCTGCATTATTTAAAAATACCGGGAAAGAATCAGCAAAAAAATAAGATTGAATTTCTGTGGGACAGGACCGGAGGTCTTTGCATCTCTGATTTTTCTGCTTCTTCCAATTTTTATCTTGAGCTGGCATTGAGAAGGATGAACTGCGGAAAATACAGGGAGGCAGAGGACATTCTGCTTGAATACCTGCACAGGAACAGAGGCAATGTCAATCCGATGGTATATTATTATCTGGGATTCTGCACTCAGGACCTGTGCAGGGCTTTAAAATATTACAACCTTGCAGGGAAATTAAGCCAGGACTATGTATTTCCTCACAGGACAGAAGAGATTGAAATATTGAAAAAAGTTTTGGAATATAACCCCTGTGACTGCAAGGTCAGGTATTATCTTGGCAATTTGCTTTATTATAAGGGTAGAACAGATGAGGCAATAAAAGAATGGATAAAATCTGTAGAGATGGGGAACAATTATCCAGTTCTGTATCGCAACTTAGGTTTTGCATACTGGAAGGTAAAAAATGAACTGAGACTGGCTCAGAAATATTATGAAAAGGCGATTTCACTGGACCCATACAGTGTGAAGGCATATCTGGAGTTGTGCGAGGTTTACAGGCAATCAAAAGATTACAATAAGGCGTTCAGGATGTTCAGGAATATGCCTGAAGAAATGAGGAATAACGAGCATCTGATAAAGCAGCTCGCTGCGCTTTATATTACAACAAATCAGCCACAGAAGGCAATAGACCTGCTCTCAAAAAAGAAATTTCAGTTTATCCGTGAGGGTGAGAGGACAGTGACACACCTGCTCCAGAGGGCACAGTTCAGCAGGCTTCTGATGGAGAGCAAATAGACAAATTCTCAGTGAAGATAATCTGACCCCTGTATTGAACCAGAACAGAAACTTGACTTTTTCCAGAGATGAGATATAATATATAAAAGTTGCCGGAGTGGCGGAACGGTATACGCGGTGGACTCAAAATCCACTGGCCGCAAGGTCTTGTGGGTTCAAATCCCTCCTCCGGCATTCTGCCAGTGTATTCTTGACTTTTTGTTAAAAATGTGATACAATATTAGCATAGTTCTTGCATTGAAATATCTGGTGAGTTGCTGAATAAATTCCCTCCCCACTGGAAAGTGGGTTTTTTTAAAATTAGGGAGGTGGAGTATGGCAGTTACAAAACTGGGAAAAGAAATCTATGTAGAGGCGCCGGATGAAATAGGGATGCTGGCCAAGATCAGTACAGTAATTGCAAATGCAGGGGTAAATATACAGGCAATCTGTGCCTATGGAGAAAAAGGAAAAGCCATATTCAGAATCGTTACTTCAGATAATAAAAAGGCAATGGAATCGCTGAAGCCTTTAAATTTCAAAATGAAAGAGCAGGAGGTTGTGCTGATGGAATTAGAGGACAGGGTTGGTGCAATGGCTGAGGTGTGCAGGAAGATGGCCAGCGAGAAAGCAAATCTCACCCATATCTATGGAACCACAGGAGTCGGTGGAGGGGCTTGCCTTCTGGTTCTCAGTTCAAATGACAATGCGAAGATTGTGAAGATTTTTGTGTAGGAGAATTGAATTGAAGGCTACAGAGGAAAAGGTTATTCTGGACAAGAAAGGGATTTCAAAAACAATAGCCCGTATGTGCGAACAAATTGTCAGGAGAAATAAGACCAGGTACGGGCTTAAGGACCTGGCAATAGTAGGCATACGCACGAGGGGCGCGTATATCGCCCAGAGGATTGTAAATATACTCAAAAGGAAATACAAGACTGCTGTGCCCATTGGAATCTTGGATATAACCCTGTATCGCGATGACCTCACAACCGTCTCAGCACAGCCAGTGGTGAGGAGTACAGAAATTCCGTTTGACCTTATGGATAAGAGGGTTGTACTTGTGGATGATGTCCTCTACACAGGCAGGACGGTAAGGGCAGCAATGGATGAACTTGTGGATTTTGGCAGACCCAGGAATATTCAGCTTGCAGTACTTGTTGACAGGGGCTGGAGGGAATTTCCAATACAGGCAGACTACACAGGTGTGTCTATTTCCACCACCCAGAGTGAGATTGTGGAGGTCAGACTCAGGGAGTCTGATGGAAGGGATGAGGTTGTAGTGAGGCGAAGATAATGGGAAGGAAGCTTTTAAGATTTAAGAGGAAAGACCTCCTCGGAATTGAAGAGTTGAGCAGGGAGGAAATTGAGCTCATATTAAATACTGCGAGGGGATTCAAGGAAGTTTCTGTGCGCCCTATAAAAAAGGTGCCGGCACTGAGGGGAAAGACTGTGGTAAATCTTTTCTATGAGCCCAGCACCCGCACCCGCATTTCATTTGAACTTGCAGCCAAGCGCCTGAGCGCGGATGTAATTAATGTCTCCACCTCCACTTCAAGCGTGGTAAAAGGAGAGAGTCTTGTGGATACCGCGCGCAACATCCAGGCAATGGAAGTAGATGCAGTAGTAATCAGGCATTCCAGTGAAGGGGCGCCAATGCTTCTCAGCAGAGTCCTGAAGGCATCTGTCATAAATGCAGGGGACGGTTCTCACGAACATCCCACCCAGGCACTTCTGGATATGTTCACGATTATGGAAAGAAAGAAAAAGATAGAAGGGCTCAATGTGGCTATCATTGGAGATATCCTGCACTCAAGGGTTGCCAGGTCAAACATCTGGGGACTTACAAAAATGGGGGCACGGGTTAAGATTGCCGGGCCACCAACACTCATTCCACCAATGGTGCAGGACCTGAGGGTTCAGGTTTTTTACCGTCCCGAGGAGGCACTTATAGATGCGGATGTGGTGATGTGTCTTCGCATACAGCTGGAAAGACAGACCTCAAACTTTTTTCCCAGTCTTCATGAGTATGTAAAGGTTTTTTGCATTACACCGGAAAGAATTAAACTTGCAAGGGAGGACTGTCTTATTATGCACCCCGGTCCCATAAACCGCGGGATTGAAATTTCCAATGAGGTTGCAGATGGTGCACGCTCGGTGATTTTAGAACAGGTGACAAACGGGATTGCAGTCAGGATGGCGGTGTTATACCTTCTGCTGACACAGAGATAAAAATGATACTGATAAAGAATGGCAGGGTTGTGAATCCCGGGGGAAGAGAAGGGCAGCTGGATATTCTTATTAAGGATGATAAGATTGCTGCAATTGGAAAGAATGTGAGGGAGAAGAGCGCGAGGGTTATAGATGCAAAAGGGAAAATTGTTGCGCCGGGCCTTATTGATATGCATACCCATCTGCGCGAGCCAGGAAGGGAGGATGAGGAAACTATTGCCCAGACATCCCTTGCAGCACTGAAAGGGGGTTTTACAAGTATCTGCTGTATGCCCAATACCAGTCCCCCCATTGATAATCAGGGAACGGTGAAGTTCATTTATGATAGGGCAAATGCAAATAAAAATGGGTGTGTAAATATCTTTCCAGTAGGTGCAATTACAAAGGGAAGGAAGGGAGAGGAACTTGCCGAGATTGCAGAGTTAAAAGAGGCAGGTGTGGTGGCAATTTCTGATGACGGCGACTGTGTGATGAATGCCCTTCTTATGCGCAGGGCTTTTGAATATTCAAAGATGTTTAGCCTTCCAATAATTTCCCACTGCGAGGATAAGAACCTTTCAAAGAATGGGGTGATGAATGAAGGATATGTTTCAACCGTGCTGGGACTGCCCGGAATTCCAGATGAATCTGAAGAAATAATTGTATACAGGGATATTTCCCTTGCACGTATGACCGCAGGAATACTTCACATAGCACATACAAGTACGAAGGGAAGTGTGAAATTGATAAAAGAGGCAAAGAGGAAGAAGATACGTGTAAGCGCTGAAGCCACCCCGCACCATTTAATTCTTTCAGATGAGGTGGTCAGAGGGTTTGATACGAATACAAAGGTAAATCCACCCCTGCGCGCCAGGGAAGATGTGATGGCATTGAGGCGGGGACTTGCTGATGGTACCATTGATGTGATAGCCACAGACCATGCCCCACACAGCCAGGAAGAAAAAGATGAGGATTACAGAACAGCTCCTTTCGGGATTGTGGGGCTTGAAACCTGTCTTGCACTCGTGCTGACAGAACTGGTGAATAAAAAGGTAATAACCCTGAGGAATGCCATTGCAAAATTGACCACAAATCCGGCAAGGATTTTGGGATTGAATAAAGGAATTCTTGAAACCGGGTATGACGCAGATATAGTGATTATTGATCCAGATATGGAATGGACTATTTCCCCTCGCGATTTTGTAAGTTCTTGCAGGAATTCGCCGTTTATCGGGATGAAGGTCAGGGGTAGGGTTATTTCTACGATAGTTGGAGGTAGAATTCTTTACACCCTTTAGATTATCCTGCAGTCCTTCCCTGTATTACGCCAGAAAATGATGCAGATCACAGAGTGCAGAATTCTGGAAAATAAAAGAATTGGTCCGGACTATTTTAAGTTTAAGATTGTTGCCCCGTTTATTGCAGAAATTGCAAAACCGGGGCAATTTGTTCATTTGAGATGTTCAGATTCTTCTGAAGTGCTGCTGCGGAGGCCCTTCAGCATTCATAGAGGATACAGGAATTATGTAGAGATTCTGTATAAGGTAGTTGGCAAGGGCACATATCTCCTGTCAAAAAAGAGAAAAGGGGATGTTCTGGATATGCTTGGACCACTTGGAAACGGTTTTGAGATACCATCTGGTTTGAGGGCTGCAATTTTAGTTGCCGGTGGAATGGGTGTTGCGCCACTCTTAATGCTTGCACATAAGATAAAGGCTGAAAACCATAAGATAAAGGTTGTGGTATTGATAGGTGCAAAAACAAAAAAAGAATTGCTGTGCACTCAGGAGTTTAAAGAGGCAGGATGTGCTGTTGAGATCAGTACAGACGATGGTTCTAAGGGATTCAGGGGTTCAGTTTCAGGGTTACTGGTTCAGTTTCTGAGGAAGGGTGAAGAGGCCCGTTCTCCTTTGCCATCCCCTGAACAGATGATTTATGCCTGTGGGCCCGAAGAGATGCTGAAAAAGGTTTCAGAGATTGCCAGGAGATACAATATTCCGGCACAGGTCTCCCTGGAGGAAGATATGCCCTGTGGAATAGGTGCCTGTTTTGGCTGTACTGTAAGGACTATTCATGGATATAAACTGGTTTGTAAAGATGGGCCTGTGTTTGATGCGAATGAAATAATCTGGGAGTAAGAACTTCTTGAAAAGTATGAAGCCAGACCTGAATGTTACCATTGGTGGGATAGAGATGAAGAACCCCGTGATGTGCGCTTCAGGTACATTCGGGTTTGGTGAGGAATATGCCAGATTTTTTGACCCGGGCCTGATGGGTGCACTGGTGACAAAGACAATTACCCTGAAGCCCAGAGAGGGCAATCCACCTCCACGCACAAAAGAGACTCCGTCAGGAATGCTCAATTCCATAGGACTGCAGAATCCAGGTATAGAGGGTTTTGTCAGGCAAAAACTTCCTTTCCTGAGAAAATTCAGGGTTCCCGTAATTGTAAGTATTGCAGGAGAAAATTCTGAAGAATATGTGGAGCTGGCAAAGGAGCTTGGCAGGGTCAGGGGAATTTCAGGGATAGAGATGAATATCTCCTGTCCGAATGTCAGTTCTAAAAAATTATTTTCACAGGATAAAGACTCTACCTATTCTGTAGTAAGGAAGGTATGCAGGGTTTCAAAAATTCCGGTTATTGCAAAGCTTTCACCCAATGTGACGGATATTGCGGAAATAGCCCGCGCAGCTGAAAGGGGAGGTGCTGACGCAGTTTCACTGATAAATACAATTACAGGAATGGCGGTTGACCTGAGCCGGAAAAGGCCTTTTTTAAGTACTGTGACCGGCGGACTCTCAGGGCCTGCAATAAAACCTGTTGCACTGAGGATGGTCTGGGAGGTATATAACGCTGTGAAGGTTCCTGTTATCGGTATGGGTGGAATAATGAATGCAAATGATGCCCTGGAATTTATGATTACAGGAGCAAGCGCAGTAGCAGTGGGCACAGCAAACTTTATAAATCCTCTTGCAATACCGCAGATAATTGAGGGAATAGAGAAATATCTGGTCAGGAATAATATTAAAAGTATAAATTCTATTACTGGAACCCTGAAAATAGGATAAGAGGTATATCTTTGAAGAACAATCCTCTAATACTTGCACTTGACCTTGCGGATTTAAAAACTGCGAACAGATTTATTCATCTCCTTGGCCCATACATAGATATTTTTAAGGTTGGAAGCGCACTTTTTACCCGCGAAGGTCCCTCTGTTATCCGCACCATAAAAAGAGCCGGGAAAAAGGTGTTTCTGGATCTCAAATATCACGATATTCCAAACACTGTTGGAATGGCAGTGAGATCTGCACAGGACCTGGGCGTTGATATGCTTACTGTTCATACCAGTGGTGGCATTGAGATGATGCAGGAGGCAGTAAGAAATAAAGGGAAGATGCTCATCCTGGGCGTCACTGTTCTGACAAGTATTGACACTGAATCTTTGAGGAGTCAACTGGGAATAGCACGCAGTGTGAGAAACCAGGTTGTCCATCTCGCCAGAGTTGCAAAGTCAGCAGGGCTGGATGGAGTGGTTGCCTCAGGACAGGAGATTGAATTGATAAAGAGAGCCTGCGGGAAAAATTTTTTGATTGTGGTTCCTGGTGTAAGACCCCGAAAGGGTTCTCCTGAAGACCAGAAAAGAGTTATTACCCCTTCTGAAGCGCTAAAAAGGGGAGCTGATTTTATTGTGGTGGGCCGTCCCATTTTAAGGGCAGAAGATCCGGAGAAAATCGTTAAATCTATTTTGAATGAAATCAAATGAAATTGTAGAGAGATAGTGGTTTCTCTGAAACCAAGTTTTTTATAATGCGGGTTTTAAAGAAACAGGAGAGAACCCTGAAAGAAATGAATAGAAAATGAGCAGAAATGAGGGAGAAGTTCTCAAGATTCTGGAGAAAAATCGTGCACTTCTGAGCGGACACTTTCTTCTGAGCTCGGGTCTGCACAGCAACAGATATGTGCAGTGCGCCCTTGTTCTGCAATACCCCGATTATGCAGCATTTCTTGCAGGAGAACTTGCAAAAAAATTTGGCAAGAAAAAAATTGATGTAGTGGTTTCTCCTGCAATCGGAGGGATTGTGATAGGTCAGGAAGTCGCAAGGGCATTGAAATGCCGTGGAATATTTGCTGAGAGAGTGGAAGGAAAACTTACATTGCGGCGCGGGTTTGACATAAAAAAGGGTGAGAAGGTTCTTGTTGTTGAGGATGTCCTGACAACAGGGGGTTCGGTCAGGGAAATTCTAAAGATTGTCAGAGAGAAAAAGGCCAAGCCAGTTGGCATTGCAGCTATAGTGAACAGGAGTATAAAATCCCTCAATTTCGCTATCCCGGTCAGGTCTCTTCTGAGATTGAAGATAAAAACCTTTGATGCGCAGCACTGCCCTCTCTGCAGAGAGGGTGTACCGCTGGTCAAACCCGGAAGCAGGAAATTTAAATAACTGCACCGGAATAAGATATGCTACGCTGGGTGGAAGTGAATCTTGGAAATATTGCTTCAAATATAAGATACATCCGCAGTCTTGTGGGCAAAAGGGTCAAGATTATTGCGGTTGTCAAGGCAGATGCATATGGACACGGCTCTGTGCCTGTTTCAAGGGTTCTTATAAAGAATGGTGCAGACATACTTGCTGTGGCAAATATTGACGAGGCACTTGAATTACGGGAAGGCGGGATTCTGTGTCCTATTCTGCTCCTGAATTATACAGAGCACAATCGCCTGAAAGACCTCTTAAAGAATAGAATAACACAGACAATTTTTGATATAGACTCTGCCAGGGCACTCTCAACCGCAGCAGAGAAAATGAATAGAATTGCGACAGTTCATATTAAGGTTGACACAGGGATGGGTAGACTGGGAATACTGCCTGAGGATGTGGTTAAATATGTTAAGAAAATTTTAAATTTTTCCGGCCTGAAGATAGAGGGTATTCTTTCCCATCTTTCAAGTGCAGCAGAGGATTACACCTATACCCTGCAGCAGTTTAAAAAATTTAAAGCAGTGTTAGAAGAATTAAAAAAGGCAGGGATAGAAATTCCTGTTCAGCATATTGCTAATAGCACAGCTATCCTTGCATATCCGCAGATGCACCTGAATGCGGTCCGGCCGGGCATTGTCATATATGGAGTTTCTCCTTGGGGATTGAAAAGAAAATGCAGGTTTCTCAGGCCCGCTATGTCTTTCAAAACAAAAATTGTATCGTTGAAGGAAGTGCCTGAAGGAACAGGTATAAGTTATGGCAGAACCTTTATAACAGGGCGCAGGTCAGTGATTGCTGATATCCCGATTGGCTATGCCCAGGGCTATGACAGAAATCTTTCAAATAAGGCAGAAGTCCTTGTGAAGGGAAGAAGGGTGCCACTTATTGGCAGGGTCTGCATGGATCAATGCCTGGTTGATGTTACTGATGTGCCGGGTGTGAAGGTAGGGGATGAAGTGGTTTTGTTCGGCAGACAGGGAAGGGAAGAAATTTCTGTAGAGGAGCTTGCAGGCTGGACAGGAACCATAGGGTATGAGGTTGTGGCAACAGTGGGCAGGCTTGTGCCCAGGATTTACAGATAAAACCAATTCCACTCAAGGCGGAATTGGAAAAATGGAGGAGGAAATGAAGAAGGCAGTGAACAGGTGGATTTTTCCGGCGAGCATGGCACTAAAGGATTGTTTTGCACTAGCGAAAAAGGCAGGATTTGATGGCGTGGAGATTAACTTTGCAAATGAAGGTGCGGATGTGAATCTAAAGACTGCAAAGGCTGATGCAGAAAAAATAGTTTTGTATGCAAAGGAAGCAGGTATAAAGGTCTGCAGTGTCTGTGCAGGATGGCCTCCGCTTACAAGTAACAGTGCAGAGGAGAGGAAGAAGGCAATTGACTATGTGAAAAAGGCTCTGGAGGTGACCGCATGGCTGGGAGCAGATACAGTGCTGGTTGTTCCCGGTGTGGTCAGTGAAGAAGTTTCATACGAAGTAGCCTATGAAAGGGCAAGGCAGGCAATGCTTGAACTTGCTCCTGTTGCTGAAGCCTGTAAGGTTTATATTGGCATGGAAAATGTCTGGAACAAATTTCTGCTCAGTCCCCTGGAGATGAAGCGGTTTATTGAAGAAATCAACAAGCCATATGTGCAGGCATATTTTGATACGGGCAATGTACTTGTTTCTGGTTTTCCCGAGCAGTGGATAAGGATACTGGGCAAGCATATAAAGAAGATTCATTTAAAGGATTTTCGCACCAGCACAGGAAACATTACAGGTTTTGTGAACCTGCTTGAAGGGGATGTGAACTGGGCCGGGGTATTGCAGGCATTAAAGGAGATTGAATATAATGATTATCTTATAGCTGAGTTCAGTCCGTACAGGTTTTATCCGGAGACAATACTCTTCCACACATCTCTTTCTATAGATAAAATCCTTGGCAGGTGAAAAAGAGTAGAGAATTGGACTGGCAGTGTTAGAGTCTGCAAAAACAGGTAAGCTATAAAGATAAAATAAAATGGAAAAGTCTATTAAAGCTACATTTCAGCCTGAAGGAAGAAGTGTTTATGTGCTTCCGGGCACCACTGTGTTTGAAGCTGCTGCAGAGGCAGGAATAACCATAGACTCTCCCTGTGGAGGAAAAGGGACCTGCGGTAAGTGCAGGGTTATAATCCTTGAAGGAAATAGTAATCCCACAAGAAGTGAAATGGAATTGATTGAGAAAAAAGATATTGAAAAAGGGGTGCGGCTTGCCTGTCAAACGAGGATTAATTCACCCATAGTAGTAGAAGTACCTTATTCTTCCAGATTTTCTGCACAGAGGATTCTTGTTTCAGATAAGTTTTGCAGGGGGGAGAGAGAAATAAAGCCCGGTATCAGGAAGATGTATATGGAGCTGACAGAACCCACATTGAAAAACCAGACTTCTCTTTTAGCTCTCATAAGGGAGAAGGCAGGAGCATTTGAAGTAGATATACCACTGGTGAGGAAATTGCCGGATCTCCTTAAGGAAAGCGGGTTTAAAATTACCTGTGTGTTTTCCAATAATGAACTTATAGCCATAGAAAAGGGCAATACCACCCGGAAGAATTATGGCATAGCCATTGACCTGGGGACCACAACCATTGTGGGAACACTGCTGGACCTTTCTACCGGGATTGACATAGATGTTTGTGCAAGGATGAATCCCCAGGTGCTCTATGGGGATGATGTAATATCGCGCATTAACTATGCGATGAGTAATGAAAGGGGACTGGAGGAACTTCACACAAAAATTATAGAGGCAATCAATGGAATTGTCGGGAAGCTGGCAGAATCCGGGAAAGTGGACAGAGATAATATTTATAATATGAGCGTTGCCGGAAATTCTACAATGCAGCATATATTCTTAAACATATCGCCAGGAAGTCTGGGCGTCATACCTTTTGTGCCGGTGCTAAGAGAGGGAGTGGAAATAAAGGCGCAGGATGCAGGAATTGAGATAAATCCTCAGGGAAGGATTTTTGTTTTTCCCAACATTGCAGGTTTTGTAGGAGGGGATACAGTAGCAGTCATACTGGCTGCAAATCTGTACGAGGCTGAAAAAATCAGCCTGGCTATAGACATCGGAACAAATGGAGAGATAGTGCTGGGCAACAGGAAAAGGATTATCTGTGCATCTGCTGCAGCAGGTCCTGCATTTGAGGGAGCCAGGATTTCACAGGGAATGAGGGCTACTGCAGGAGCAATAGAAAAGGTTGTTTTTAATGATGAGGTGGAATTGAATGTGATAGACAATCTTCCTCCAAAGGGAATATGTGGTTCAGGGTTAATAGATGCTATAGCAGAGATGATAAAGGCTGGTATTATAGATGAAACAGGCAGGATACTTTCTAAGTCTGAGATTCCTGAGAACGTTCCCCGGGGGATTGCAGAGCGGATAATTGAAAGCAATTCCGGCAACAGTTTTCTTCTTGTAAACAATTCCAGGCCTGTTTTTATAACCCAGAAAGATGTAAGAGAACTTCAACTTGCAAAGGCAGCTATTTTTGCAGGGGTGAGAATCTTAGAAAAAGAAATGGGAATAGAAGATAAGGATATTGAGGAAATCCTGCTGGCAGGGGCATTTGGAAATTTCATCAGAAGGGAAAATGCAATGGAGATAGGATTGATTCCACATATACCTCTGGAAAAAATAAAATTCATAGGAAATGCTGCATCTTCAGGAGCCAAGATAGCGCTTTTATCCGGGAATCAGAGGCTGAAGGCAGAGCAGATAGCCAGGTTCTGTGAGTATGTGGAACTTTCTAATAGCCCTGATTTTCAGGAAGAATTTGCGAATGCAATGCTTTTCAAAGGATAATAGGGGGGGATATGTTCAGGACAATGCTGAGGTCAAAGATTCATCGGGCAAGAATTACTGCTACAGAGCTTGAATATGAAGGAAGTATTACAATAGATAGCATTTTGATGGAGGAGGCAGATATCCTTCCGGGTGAGCAGGTCTGGGTTTTGAACATGAGGAACGGAGAAAGGTTTGTTACTTATGCCATAAAGGGAAAACCGGGTTCAGGAGAGATATGCCTGAATGGTCCGGCAGCACACCTTGGAGAGGTTGGAGATGAAATAATGATTCTTACATTTTCTGTTGTTGAGGAGAAGAGGGCAAAAGAGTGGAAACATAGAGTGATATTTGTGGATAGGAAAAACAGGATAAAATAGGAATCTGGAGTGCGCAATGCCGGTGAGGAAGGTGAGGATTTATGGAGATGCAGTTTTAAAGAAGAGATGTAAACCTGTCAGCATAGTGACAGAAGAAGAAAGACAGATTCTTGAAGATATGGTTCAAACCATGCTTGCCTTCAGGGGTGTGGGCCTTGCTGCTCCCCAGATAGGTATCAGTAAACGGCTTATTGTTGTCCATACAGGAGAAAATGGGATAATGAAACTTATTAACCCCCGCATCCTTAAGAAAAGAGGAAGTATGATGGGCAAGGAAGGATGCTTGAGTTTTCCAGGAATTTTTGCAGATATCAGAAGGGCAAAAGAAGTGCTTGTTGAAGCACTGAATGAAAATGGTATGAAACTAAAAATGAATGCTATTGGAATTGTGGCGCGCATAATTCAACATGAGATTGACCATCTGGACGGGATTCTAATTAACCAGAGAATGAGCATCCTGGACAGGATAAAGCTGGGCGGGGCTTTGAGGAAATTAAAAAGACTGCAGGCTTCTTCACTCTCTTAGAGTTCCTGCTCTTTTTTTCAGAGTTTCTTCTCTTGCTCTTTTCCACAGACCTTTCTCTATATCCTCCTCCCATACCTTCTGATAGAGACTTCTTACTTCTCTTGCATAATTATCCAGGTCCTGACGAATTTTTTGATCTTCTATAAGGCTCATTGCACCTTCATGAGTCGGATATGGCTTTGTTTTTTCATATACCTCCCTCATCACATAGGGAT
>Ga0272448_1002154_pt1 | contig 25258 bp, 36 predicted proteins | sample YNPCB0191_FD_202220 | JGI IMG/M metagenome (GOLD analysis project Ga0272448, IMG submission 202220) | Hot spring sediment microbial communities from Yellowstone National Park, WY, United States - YNP-CB-019-1 | ecosystem: Environmental > Aquatic > Thermal springs > Hot (42-90C) > Sediment... | reverse complement strand
GGAATTATAGTGGGGGAGCGCCACCGCCGCCACCACCACCACCAACAGTTGATAGTTTGTTTTTTGGACAAGAATGGTAAATGATTACAAAAAGTTGATACAATGAAATTGGAGGAAATATGAAACGCATCAATGTTAAAACAAAAGTTTTAGATGTTTTTGGTAAACCAATCAAAGACCAGACAGGGGCTGAGGAGACAGTCCAGATTGTTTTGGTTGCTCTTTTGAGAAATGTGAATTTGGATAAGTCAAAAGAAAACCGTATTTATGTGGTGATGAGTAAGATTGCATCGGCAAAGGATGTGGTAGAATTGGAAGAGGATGAATTCAATCTTCTGCAAGAGGCAGTAAATTGCAATACCGCAAAGATTTATACCACAGGACAGGAAATTCCCATTTTAAATCGTGATGAGAGAGGCTTTCTGAAGCGATATTTAGAAAGTGCCTTAAAAAGCAATTAAAGGAGGTGAGAGAGGTGAAGAAGCCGTCGCCCGTATGGAATCTGTGCCAGGAACCAAGTGCCGATTACCGCAAATGGTTCATCGTCTATCTGAACTTTCCCCTTTCGGGAGAGGTCTATCTGTGTCGGTTTCCTTCGCTTGCAAGTGCTATCAACTTCGCCATCGGTGCGAGGATGAAAATCACCTCAATCAGCCTGTCGTAAAGAAATGGGCGGGGAAGACCAAAAGCAGAGGATTGAGCCTCAAAAAACATTAAGGGTCTTTTCCCCGCCCAAATGAAAGGAGAGGAATGATGGAAGGTTTATCAAGATTAGCAGAGTATGGTTCAACGGGTGTCGCAATTGCTATCCTATTATTTTTCGCTTACGCCTTGAGATTGTTTCTGCCTGTGTTCAAAGACCTGGTAGAGACGGTTGAACAGATGAGGATTTATCTCAAGCAACGGAACGGTTATCTGGAGAAGCAACTAACTTTAATGGATAAAAGATTAGAGGGGTTTAAGAGAAAGGAGACAAAATGACACAATTCACATTGGCTGCTGCAATCATTGCGGTTGTTGAGGCAATCAAACAAGCAGTGCCTCAAGTTTCAGGTTGGATTACAATTTGTGTTGCGGGAGTTTTGGGTCTTTTAGCGGGTATTGCTGGCTTGGAAGGGACTAACTGGATACAGGGTTTGATGATAGGATTGGCGGCTGCTGGGGGAGTGAAATTGACCACATCAGTTGGTGGAGATGCCAAAAATTAAAATTATCGTTCCAACAACTTCAACTTCTACGAGTGGACGACCCGTGATTTGGGATTCTGACCCTAATGTTACAAATTGGGATATATCGGGAGCAAAGTGGGACGAGTGGTATCCGTATGGTCAAACGAAAATTCAAGGAGAAAAGCCAAAGACAATGAAGTATGATATAATAAAAGGAAGAGTAGTGAGTATTAGAAATATAGTTCCCAAGATTATGAAAATCAGAGGAGAATAGATGCGAACCATCACCAATCCTGTAGGCAACTCAACTTTGTCCTCTTCTGTTGTTAGAAATGAACTTCAAACTTTAGAAACAGAAATTGCCGATCCGACAAACGGACACGATCACGATGGGACGGATAGTAAAAAAGTATCTGAAACTAATCTTATTTTTGATACATCAAGCGGACACAACCATAATGGGACGAACAGCAAGGATTTAACTTTGGCTAAACCAACCAAGTTTTGGGCAGAAGTTAACACCACTGGCACTACTTTAACTGCGCAAGGCTCGGCTACATTGTCGAAGAACGCCGATTACACTGTAACCGTTTTGCAACCCAACTCTAATGGTTTTAAATCAAGATTGGTTTGGGGTATTGTTGGTGGGTTTTATTTCGCCGCTCCCCGAACAGGATATTATAGACTGACAGCGACTACTTCCATTAGAGCATATGGAGCAAATGGACCAACAACTGTTTGTATGAGATTAACACAAGACACTTCTTCTCCAGCCTACAACAATGATACAACTAATGATGGAGGAACGGAACTTGTGGGAACGACTATTTTAGGAGCGACTGATTCGGTTGACTACAATGACACTGCTTGTTTGGCGACACAAAAGGTCGTTTCGTTGACTGCCAACACCACTTATTACTTTACTTTGCAAATCAAACATCTAACTTCTGCATCGACAATTAACATTATGACTTTCGGCGATGCAACCTATAGCGGAGCAACATTATTTATTGAAGAAATGAGGTTATAAAATGGCAGTTATTATTGTTGATCATCCCTCAACAGATAATTCAGAACAAACTTATTTAACTTCGAGATTGTTTATAAGCAAGTTCAGCCAATTTTTTCCAACCTATAAGTTTAACTTTTTCCCATTGTTTCATATGTCTTTGTTTAAGATGTTCAGAATTATTAGCAAAAAGTTCCAGATTTTCTGGTCTATTATCATCTTTTATACCATTGATGTGATGAACTCTTTCCTGAGGAAGCAAATAACGACCAATTTTTTTCTCCATAACAAGACGATGTTCAAAAATATAGCCTTGATTTCTATTTTTATAAGCAAAAGGGTGAGAAGAATCTTTAATAATTACATAACCTTGGCTATGAAACAATTTTCCATTATTCCAATTAGGATTATTTTTACCTTTCCATCTATCACTAAGATTTTTTCGTGTTTCTTTGGAAAGAAAACTTTTTCCTTTATGGAATTCACTAAGTTTCTTCCGTTGTTCTATAGACATAGGCAATTTCTTTCTACATTTTTTAGAACAACATTTTACTCCACGCTTAATTCTGTAAGGTTTTACCCAAAACGGTTTTTTACAAATTTGACAAATAACTTTAATCATATCAACTTTAATGCTACAACTTTAATTGTTAAAAGTCAAGAGGAGAAATTATGCCAGTCTTAATAATAGAACATCCTGATATAAGTTCAAGTGAACAAACATATCTTACAAGTAGTGCGAGTAGTGGAACTACTCAATTAGTTACAAAAAATACGCAAGGTTTTTCCGCTAATGATTATGTTGTTGTTGGCGAGATTGGAAACGAAAATTCGGAAATTACCAAAATCAATTCTATTTCAGGCAACAATACTTTATTGGTTGATGCTTTGAAGTTTGATCACGGAGTGGATACACCAGTCACCTATATCAAATATAATCAGGTTAGAATTTATAAAGCCTCTTCAAAAACTGGAACTTATTCTTTAATTCTTGTTGGCATAAACATAGAAGTTGATTATCCTGATGGCACTCGCTATGACGACACCACAGGAACATCTTCATCTTGGTATAAGGCTGCTTATTATAACTCGCTTACTGGCGTTCAATCCGATTTATCTGATCCCTTCCCCGCTACAGGCATTACTGATTACTGTTTAAGAGGACTTCAAGATGCGGTGGTTACTTTAGCCAATGATCCTTTTGAACAGAGAATTAGAAGAGATGATATTACCGTTTGGATAAATGAAATTTATCGCAAGGTTCAACATAAAGTAAGGCAAAAAAACTTGGCTTACGCTTTAAAATACTCTGGCGAACTTCCTTTTACTCAAGGTCAGGCAGAATATGACTTGCCATCAGATTTTGTTCAACTTTTCAAAATAGAAGTAGCGATGGATAGTTCAACCTATGTTAATCCGACTCCGCTTGATATGAGAGATGTTGAGCCGACAAGAATATTTACTGCTTCTGAACCATATTTTTATTTTCTTGATAATAAAATTGGATTTAAACCCACCCCAACTTCTGGCACTTACAAACTTTGGTATTATCCCACTCCTACAACCTTGTCTTCCGATGCTGACGAGTTGCTCTACCCCTACAATCAATATCCCGAGATATTTGTCAACTATGCGATGTTTAGATTTTGCCAAATACACAAGCCAGAAAGAGTAGCCGAATACAAAGGTTTGGCAGATGAGGCAATCCAAACAATGTTGACTGATTTAGCCGAGAGGCAAATCCACAAACCAGATTTTGTGCATATCACCAGCAGTGAATATTATGAAAGTTTGTTAGATCAAGGCTTTTAAGGAGGCGTATGGCTATTGTTGTTCTGAACACCTTTGAGGGAATAAACAGATTAGCCGCCGACGATGCAACCAAGCCTTCTGAATTAAGGTTGGCAATCAATTGCGATAGCGAGATTTTAGGAGCGAAAAGGAAAAGAGTAGGTTATGCGAAGTTTTTAGACAATCCTGATAGTTCTCCTATTCAGGGACTTTTTTATTGGATAAAAGCGGATGGGACGAAACTTCTTTTTAGAGTTTCAAATGGCAAGGTCTATAAATATCAGTTTGGTAGTGGTGCTTCTACCTGGACTTTAACTTCCAAAACTGGACTTTCAACGACAGAGAAAATGTCTTTCAGTTTGCTAAGCGGTAACTTATTTTTTTCAAATGGCGTGGACAATATGTTCTATACATCTGATGGTTCAACCTTTAATGATATATCTGGCACTCCGCCGAAACCAAGATTTCTAAAGACTTTTCAAGGTAGGATTTATGGAGCGGGTTCAACATCAGAAGTTGGAACCCAAATTTCTGGAACTGGTCCCAGTTCTATTTATTGGTCAGCCGTTAACAATGGAACTGATTGGGCAATAGATTTGACCAATCCTGCTGAAGCAGGTTGGAAATATATTGACCCAGATGAGAATGGAAGAATTACGGGCTTGGGAAAGATTTTGGATAGGTTGATTATTTTTAAGCAAGGAGCAGTGTATAAATATGATGGGTCAACCTTAACTGACTTAAACTATGTTCCGACCACTTCTCATTTATCTATTAGCAGTTACAAGGATTATATTTTCTTCATCAATTATGATGGTATCTGGGGATACGCTGGTTCAACACCAGAACTTTTTTCCAAACCTTTAAGAGATTTTGTTAACAACATTTCAGGCAATAACTTTGTAGGAGCGGCAGGGATTGTTTACAACAAACAATACTTCTGCTCGGTGGGAGACGTAACCACTGATGATGGCGAAACTTATTCTAATTGTGTTTTAGTTTTAGATTTTGATAACTCAATGTGGTATGTTCACTCTTTCGCTCACAAACCCGTTGCTTGGACAACAGCGATAGACGAAAATAACAACTTCAAATTGTATTTTGGCGATAGTAATGGTCAGTGCTATCTTTGGAATTCAGGCACAAGCGATGATGGAAATCCAATCCAAATGGTCATAGAAACAAAGAACTTTGATGAAGGCTATCCACAAACTGATAAAAAGTATTCTAAAATGTATGTAGAAGCGAAACCGCATAATGGTTTGAAAGTCTATTACTCGGTTGATGATGGAGAGTGGCGGTTAGCGGGAGAGTGTATTAACACTCTAACCAGATTTTATTTTGACCCAGATGTAACCAATTCTTTCCACCAGAGAATTAAGTTTAGATTAGTGGAAAGCGGGACGAATATTCAGCCAGTTGTGAGAAAAATAATCTATCACTATGATGTGAGCGGAGGTGAAGCAGGTAAAGCAAGGAGGTAAAATGCCAACATTAGAAGATTTGGGTTTTGACGCTTATGGAAACCGACCAATGGGGGAAGGAAGTTCTTTGACTTCAGCAACAAAATTGGACGACCTGATTGAAAACTTATCTGGTTCAAAGTTGAATGTAGGAGTGATTTCCAGCACTGATGGTAGAGTAACTTTTGATTTGGAAAATCAAAAGATAATTATTAATGATGGAACGACAGATCGTGTTTTGATCGGCTGCCAAGAAGGAGGATTTTAGATGGCAAATTATGGAATTAAGGTTAGCAAAAAAGGATATGATGTTAAGACGGCAACTTTGGAAAATTTAATTTTATCAAGTGCGAAAAATTGTCTTAAGGTTAAATCCCTTGCTACGACAACAATTCAAACAGATATAAACGGAGACGGTACTAAGTTTGTTCCACACGGTTTATCTTTCAGACCAGTTGTTATTGCTTTTATTGAAGGAGAACCCAATATATGGTATCCAATGCCTTGCATTCCGATAGAAGGTCTTGCTACCTATTATGTAACCACGACAAATATTGTTTTTTATGTTACTTTGTTTAATCCCAATTCTACATATAATGTTGCTTATTTTGTATCAGAAACAGAAAGTGCGGGTTAATATGGGCAATTATGGAATTAAAATTTCGAAAGAAGGTTATGATGTCAAGACCGCTACACCGAGTCAACTGATTTATTCCAGCAAATGGTCTAATTTTAAAATTTATACCACTTTAGATTGCACTGTTACTCTAACTGGTACTCAACAAGAAGGTACAAACACAGTTGCTAATCCTTTGCCTTATCCACCCGTTTTTTTTCCTTATGTTCAATCTTCAACCATTCCTAATAAATGGCGTCCCGCTTTAATGGGTGGGTCGGTTTCAATGCCTGATGATTATAACTGGGGCGGAGTGGCTGTTTTTTACAATCTAAATCAAAATCTTTTTGATTGCTATATTTCCCATATTGGAACAGGAACTCGCACTTTCACCTTTAAAATTATCCTTTTCGTTGATCAATTTAGCGGTACACCACAAACATTGCCTTCTATTGATAATTTCGGCATCAAGATTGCTAAAGAAGGAGTTTCTGTTTTAACAGCCAAAGATAGTGAGTTATCGATGACAAGCAAATATTCTAATTTAACCGTTGCTTTGTCTAATAGTGTTAGTGTTACAGATAGAGGTGATATAACGCATAATCTAGGATATGTTCCAATTTATCTCGTTTGGTTTAATCCAACTGGTGACTCTGTTTATGGTGATGCTTATTTTATTACTCCAACAAGTGGTATTTTTAACGGAACAGTAAGGCATATTGAAGTTTGGGCTGATAGTAGCAAACTTTATTTTTCTACCGAAGATTCCGTTAATCCTAATACCTTTAAATATCTTATTTTTTATGAGAAAATTGTGTAAAATATAAATTGAGAGGATCGAGTTATAAAAAAGGAGAGATAAAATGGCAGAGCAAGTATATCAAACTTGGCAACGTCTTACAGGACTTCCCTGGTCAGAAGCACAAAAGCGAGGATACACAACAGGGACAGCAGCCGCCAATCTTGCTTTACAGAGAAAATTGCTGAGTGGTTGGAGACCAGGAGGGGCTACTGCTTCTGCCGCTCCTGCTCAACCTGCCGCTCCTGATTATGGTGCTTATACTCCGATTGTCCAGCAATTACAGCAACAAGTTCAGCAATTGCCTTCTATTTATCAACCGCAAGTTCAGGCATTACAAGCCACCATTCCGACTATCCAGAAGCAGTATGAATCTTTATTAGAACAGTTGAGACAAAGCACAACACAACAACAGCAACAACTACAACAACAACAAACAACGACTGTCGGGACAGAACAAGCGAGAGCGGCAGCGGCTGGGGTCGCACCCGCTTATGGAACTCCTGAAATGGCAGCGATACAACAAATTCAAACTGGTTATCAGCAATCTATCGCTGATTTATTGGCGCAAGCGGCTCAACAAGAAACGCAAACACAATTAGCAGGCACACAAGCAGAGCAATCAGTTCAAGCGCAGATTGCCCAAATTTTGGGTCAACAGGAACAAGCAAGACAACAACTTCTGGCTCAAATTGCTCAAGCACAGGCAGAAGCGGCTCAAGCGGCGGAAGAGAGGAGAAGATGGGAAGCGGAGTTTGCGGAGAGTGTAAGGGAGGCAAAAGCATCAGAGGCAGCAGCAACAACAGGAGGTTTAACTGAGAAGGAGCAAGTAAAAAGATGGGATGACGCAATCAAAAGGGGACAACAAGATTTACAAAAAGGAATACCTTGGGGTGTAGTTTGGAACAGAATTAAAGCTCAATTTCCAGACATACCAAATGAAGCAATTGATGCTGCTTTAGGAGTAGAGTGGAGAGAGGCTGGCGCATTTGAAAAAATAATGGGAAAAAAGACGACTGGAGGAGGAAAACAGACTCTATATGAGCCATCCACGATTGGAGCTGAAACACAACCACAAACACAACAATCTAATTGGTTGCAAAATTGGTTGCGAGGAACTTGGCAAAAAATAATTAGTAAACTTTAAAAATGCCTTTACTAGATTTCTTAAAAAAATCTAAAAATCCTCTAGATTTAATTTCTAGATTGTTTCACCCTACCAAAACCCAAGCAGAAGATAGGCAAGAAATATTGCGAGCTCCGACGAGATTAGAAAGTTTAAAGATGGAAGGAAGGGATATTTTGGATTTGTCAAAAAGAGGACTCGAAGCAGTTGGACAAGGAATAATAGAAACTTTATTGCCTCAAAAGTTGAGACAAAAAATAGGAATAGAAGAAACTCCTGAAGAAAAAGAGGCTTTACAGAAATACGCTCCTCAAGTTTATAGAGAAAGATACCCAACAACAAGAGCAGAAAAGATTGCTACAGAAGTAGGTAAGATAGTAGGACAAACTTTACCTGCAATAGCGGGTGAAGAAGCCTTATTGCCAGCCGTTAAAGGTATTGCAGGTATTTCTCCATTACGGAAACTTTTAACTGGAGGAGCAACTGGGATTTATCGTTATGGAGTGCCAACTTTAGGAACAAGAATTGCTCAATTATTACCAAGAGCAACAGCGGGTGGACTTTCTTGGACTGCGTTAGAACAATTATCGAGAGAACCTGGCAAGGGTAGAGTGGGAGAGATAGCAAAAAGTCTTCCTATATATACTGCTTTGGGATTAGCGCCAGCCGCTACGCCAGAGGCAGAACAATTAGCAAAAAGATTGACCACACCGATTACTCATCCGATTGCTGAAAAACTCCAACCTATTACTAATTTTTTTAAAGACTTGGTTGGTTGGAAATCTTTTGTTCCCGAACCGATGAGAACTACTTTGACGCTTGCTGAAAGAAAAGGTGTTCTTGCTTTTGAGAAATTGAAAAGAACTCCTTTACCACAAGTCAATAAAACGGTAGAAGAATTAGGGAAATGGTTTGATAAATTCCCCAAAGAACAACAATTTTCTTTCATTGTAACAAGTCAAGACCGTCCTACTAATAAAGGATTACAAAAGATTTACGATACTTTAGGAAAGGGTTTACATCCTGATTTAGCTCATCCTGAAGTAAAACAATCTGTTAGGCAGATTTTTGATATGGTTTATGATGCTATACCTAAAGAATTAGATGTTCACTATGTTAAGAATTATTTTCCTGGTATGTATGAAAATCCGAAACAAGTTGAAGCGTGGTTAAAAAATCGATTTCCAAAAATTGCTGCTAGTCGTTCTTTCACAAAAGAAAAGTATTTTGATTTATTACTTGAGGCTCACGATGCTGGTTTTAGATTAAAAGAATATAATCCAGTGAAATTAGCCTTTAGAGAATTTAATAATGTTCAAAATTTAAGATTCCTTTATGATGTTCAGAAGGATTTGATTAAAGATGGTAGTTTTATTGCTTTAGATAAATCAGTGAAAACAGCGACAAGTAAAACGGGTAAGATACTTGATACTTTGTTAAAAAAAGAACCAGAAGCAACAGCCTCTTTTTTAACCTCTCGTCATCCTAAAAAGGCTACAGAAGATTGGATTTCAGGCGCTTTGCTTGACCCCCTTTTTGCTAAATACAAGATAGAACCGAATGTATTTCACATTTTACAAAACTTCAAAGCAGATTATTCTTCTAATCCTATTAAAAATATGCTTTACAAAACCAGCGTTGGAACAACTGTTTTCCGTTATTCATTGGGAGCATTTCATTTGTGGAATACGTGGATAAAAGGAAGTATCGCTACCAACGCTGCTGTTACAAAGGGTGGACTTTTAAATCCTACTGTTTGGCTTTCTCCGATTACTGGATTGATTAAAGGAACCAAAGCAATGAGAGATTTCACACCAGAATTTCAGGAAGCAATTTTGGCTGGTGTAGGAGGATTAAGCAAAGAAGGATTTCAGCCGTTTGAAAAACAAGCGTTTGCCACCTTGGGCGACATTGCTAATATGTTTAAGCAAGGTCAAATTTTACAAGGTGTTTTAAAACTACCTTTAGCAAACGTTTTGACAGTTCCAGAAGCGTCAAGAGGATTACAATTTGAGAAAATCGTTCCCGCTGTTAAATTTTCAGCGTGGTCTAATATAACTAACAGATTATTAGAACAAAACGCTGAAAGAATTTTAAGAGGAGAGGTGACCAAAGAAACCTTACAACAAGTAGCCGCTAGAGCAGTAGATAGAAATTTTGGTATGTTAAATGAACAACTTTTAGGAAGGTCTAAAGAATTAACAAGATGGTTACGAATATTATACTTTGTGCCTGGATATATGGAAGGTAATTTTAGAAATATGCTTGGCGCATTTACAAAAGGTGGAAGATTAGAACGTGCTTTTATGGCTAATTCTTTATTGTTTGATTTAGTCACAGCGGGAGTGGGAACATATCTTGTTAAAGGAGTGTGGAAGAAAATGCCAAAATCTGTTAAGGATTGGCAGGATTTATTTACGATTGAGACAGGACAGAGAGATAATAAAGGTAGAGAAATTGTTTGGAATACTTTAACTTATGAAAAAGACTGGACAAGACCAATTTGGCAATCGTTAGCCAACCGTCGTGTTCCTGTTTTGGATTTGATGTATGCTTTATTCTCAAATCAAATTCCAACTGATAATTTTGGTAAGCCGATTTATAATCAAGCCGATAGTTTTGAAACTAAATTTACCAAGTTTATTCAGCAAAGTGGTGATGCAGTAGGAATTCCAATCACTGTAAGCGAAATAAAAAATGCTATACAAAGAGGCGCTCCTTCTTCTCAAGCATTATTCTTTTCTGAATTAGGATTTCAGCCAACCTACAAAGCAGCGACAAAAAGATTACAAGATACTCAATCAAAGATTTATGATTTGTCTTCAGTAGATAATAGGACTAACGTATTACACCAAGCCTATCAATTAACTGATCAAGGAAAGACAGCAGAAGCCCAGAAACTTTTAAGAAATTACAATCAACGAGTAATTTCCTTATTAAGAGATGTTGAAAAAGAAGGTGTGAAAGTGAATTGGGATGTGGCTCAAAGACAAGTTCTGATTATTCCTAAAAGAGAAAGTTTTGAAAAATGGAAACAGAAAGGTAAAGATAAATCAGCCATAACACAAGAATTGGAACAAGAGTATTATGGAGAATGAAAGGAGGTTATATGACACCATTCTCACAACGCAACTGGCTCTGGTCTTGGAAACAACTAGGTTTTTGTAAAACCAGCATCGGTCAAAACGGTTGTGCTATTACCTGTTTGGGTATTATGGCGGATAGAAGACCTGATGAAGTCAACGACATCTTAAAAAATGGTGGTGGCTTTCTTGCTGGTTGTCTGGTTATCTGGGATAGAGCGGCTTCCCTGTTGGGACTGGAGTGGGCAGGTAGCGGTAATACCAGTCAGTTCTTTCCTTGTATTGCTGATGTAAGATTTGGTAATGATATGCACTTTGTGGTAATGCTGGATGAGAAAACAATCATTGACCCCTGGGATGGCGTGCAGAAAAACAATCCTTATCCGATTGTCTCTTACAGGAACATCCGACCAAAAGCGATTGCCCCTTATACAGAGACGACAACATACCCCAGAGCAGTAGAAGTGATTGTGCCGACGCTTTATGTAAGATATCAGCCGACGAGAAATTCTGGTCTCTGTGGCTCAAAGGTATTGCATCAGGGTGATAGGTTTATCGCTGTCGGAGAAGTGGTTGGTGAACTGGTTGGCAATACCAACATCTGGGTAAAAAGTCAAAAGGGCAATTATGTTTGGAAAGGTGGTTTAAAGGTTTAGAAGATGTTTTTCGATTCATTTTAACCTTTTTAAAAACGCTTCTAAATCGCAAATAAAAAGTGGTTGTTTTCTATCCTGTTTTATTACCAGAAAATCTTTGCCTTCCAACCACTCATATATTCTTTTGAAGTCGCCGTGTCGCACCTTGCACTCACCACGCATCCCTTCTATTTCAACATCATAACCCTCACCCGCTCCGCTCAACCATTGTCTTCTCGCTTTTAAGCCATATTGCTTGGCAAGGTTAACAACAAGGTTTTCTAAACTGTAGCCTTTGCGTCTGGTTTTCATTGTTCCTTCTTTGCTAAATACTCAATATCTCTTTGTTCTGTCCCCGACAAAACACTTTTTTGGGATTGTTTATTAACTCTTTTATTTGTTCCCAGAAATAACCAAGATGATAATGAAGTTCGTCGGATATTTTCTCTACACCCCAAAAACCAATAGGCATATTATGTTCTTTAACTTGATGCCACCAATTACAATCAACTTCTTCTCCGCAAATTAGACACTCACTTTTTTTACAAGGTTTCTTCATTCTTCTCCTAATGGTAATGGACTTGGTATTTTCTCCAATCTTTTTCTACCTACTTCACAATACTCGGGATTTATTTCAATCATAATATAGTTTCTGCCCAACTTTTTAGCGACAGCTGCGGTGGTGCAACTTCCCGCAAAGGGGTCAAGGACAATATCTCCTTTATTTGTAAGATAATCTATCCATACCTTCAAGGGTTTTTCTGGTTTTTGAGTGGGGTGATATCGTGGATTTTGTGGGATAGATGCTAATATATAATCTTTCTGTTGTCCCAAATGATAATTAAAGTATTCTTGCTTAACTTTTTCTTTTGTGAACCATAAACACATTTCTACAGATTTCATAAAATCTACTTTTCTTCCTCGTGGAGCTGGATTACTTTTTATCCAAAACAAGGGGTTTCTTCTTTTCATTCCTAATTTTTCTAAAAAATCCGATACACAACTGATTTTTTTATTATCAAAGAAAAATAATAAATGTTTATAAGGTTTTAGTACTCTTACGCATTCTTTTAACCACTTTTGACACCATTTTAAGTAATCTTCTTCACTTCCCCATTGTTTATCCCACTCGCCAAAATCTAAATTTATGTCATTTCCTTTATATTTTAAATTAGATGCTCTATGAATTTTTATTTCTTGACTAATCATAAAAGGCGGATCGGTAAGAACTAAGTCAATAGAATTGTTCGGTATTTCCTTCAAAACTTCCAGAGCATCCCCGCACAAAATCTTGTTTTTAATCTCCTCTATCCTATACAACTCATCCTCCAAAAAATAACTTCAACACAAAGAATACCCCATAAATAACCAAAACCCACAACACCACCAGCATAACCAACGCCCCTAAGCAAGACCAGAACCGCATCTTACCACCTCCTATTGTCCCGATAAACCAAGATTGAGAAGACCAGATAGAAGCCGAACAGTAACAAGGCGATGACACCGCCCTGAACCTCTGAAACGATTTCAGAAGTGAAAATTAACATCAGGCTTCCAAGCAATCCGAGTGATGAAAGGGCGATTGAGATGATTGAGAAGGTTTTCATTTTCCTCCTTTCTTATTTACAATAACCCATCTTCCTTGCTTGCACCCAAGCACACCAACCCGATGCCTTATAAATCTCATAGGCGACCCGCAGGTTCTCTTCTGGCTCAAGCAGTCTCAAGCAGTTTCCCCTAACCTTGCCGCAGTGCCGAGTGTTAATCTGGGCGATTCCCAAGTCCAGCGTGCCATCCTTGTTTTTGTGAACCGCTTTTGGGTTCAGTCCTGACTCTGCCCAAAACACCTTGATAGCGATTTCATCGTTCCAGTCATACCTTTCAATCAACTCTATGAGATGATTCCTCTCCTCTCTCGGTAGGGTGTTTCGTGGGGTGGCTGAGGATGCCAAAGGGGTTGCCTGATTTACCTCAGTCACCCGCTGATTCACCCTGCCTTTTGTTTTAAAAGTTCCTCAATCTGGTTCTGTTTTTGCTGAAGTTCTGCCTTTAGGGGTTTGACATAATACTTGTAGGCGATTCCGAAACCGATTCCGACTAAAACAGCCACAAGCAGGATAATCCCTGCTAACTTCTCATAGGCTTGTTTCAGTTTTGTTAAACTCATTTTTCTCCTTTCCTTCCCTTTAATTATTCTTCGTGTTTACCTTTCTCATCCCAGTAAGGTGTGGTTATCTTGCAATCAGAACCAAACTCACACCCAGAACCAAACTCACACCCAGCATCAAACTTACAATCAGAACCAAACTCACACCCAGAATCAAACTCACACCTAGTGCCAAACCAGCAAGAAAAACTAAATTTACAACCAGAACCAAACTGGCAAAAAGAATCAAACTCACACCAAGAACTAAACTCACAATCAGAATCAAACTCACAATCAGAATCAAACTCACAATCAGAATCAAACTTAGACTCAGAACCAAACTTACACCAAGAACCAAATTTACATCTAGAACCGAAATCACACCCAGAACTAAACTCACACCCATAGCCAAACTTACAATCAGGACCAAAAATGCAGTTAATGAAAATACAATTATCACCAAACTTACTTCCAGAGGCAAACTTCTTGTTTACAAATATCTTTTGTTCTGGCTCATCAGTAACCAAAACCTCCTCTACTTCTTCCCAATCCTCTTCATCTGTAAACTTATAATCAGCCGCTGCTACTTTATCACTGGGAGTAGGTTGTAATACTTCTACTGGTTCTCCCTCTAAAATTGTGCCATCTTTGATTCTAAATTTCATTTTTCTCCTTTCCCTACAAGATTTATCCTTGTAGGTACCTGACAGCAAGGTAGTGTTAAGGAGGGGCTTTTTGTTTTTTTGCTACCTTGCTGTCAGGTGGAGCGGAGGATGAATCCTCCGCACAAGACTGGCGGGCAGGGATGGGATTTTTCCCGCCAGTCTTGTCTGCTATGACAAGCCAATAAGCTCCTCCTCGCTAGGCGGTTCGTTTAAATCTTGAGCTTCTTTATTAAGATACTCTTCAATCTCTTCTGATTCAGTTTTTGCAGAAACAATATCCTCAAATATCTCTTGGGCTAATTTCCTTGCTTCTGCTTCTTTACCTGTCCCCTCGTATAAAGTGCAAGCGGATTTCCACGCACTCATCTTTGCTTGCCAGCGATCCCTTCTTTCCCAAACATCAGATGAAACTTGCTGTGGCGTTAGTTCAACTTTCTTTTCTTCTTTTTTCTCTTCTAAAGGAACAAAGGTATTAAATGTCCTGCCTTTAAAAGTTCTGCTTTTAATTGTCCCCTCTGCTAACTGGTCTTTCTTTTCCATCAAACTTAAATCCCAAGAGTCAAACTGATTTCCATTTTCATCTCTAAAAAGCACTTTCTTTTTTCCTGTTGTCGTTTCCCAAATGCGTGGGTCGCAAATTTTAATTTTCATTTTGTCTCCTTTCTCAATTATGAGGTTGCAAAAGCATTTCACTTTCTAGGACTCTTAATCTTGTTTTGATAGCATTAATCAGTTCTTGAAGTGCTTCCCTTTCATATCTAATCTTGTCTACTTTTCCTTTAGTTAAAACCTCTGCTCGTCTTTCTGCTTCTGCTACACTTGGTTTTTTCCCTCCTTCAACTTTATTTAATTCAACCACTACATTGGTTGCATATTCCAAATTGGCTTGGTGTTGTTCATTGCCTAAATAATAAAGTTGCGAAACCACTTCCAAAAGGATTTTGGAAAGTTGGTTTGGGTCATCTTCATAATTTTTAATCTTCTCTAAAATCTCTTTCATTTTTTCACCTTTATGCCCAGTCGATGAGCATAGCCTCGATACATTTGCCTTAAATAAAACTTGTCTTGCAATTTCGGCTCGGTTTGACCAGTCCGCCATCGGTCAAGGGTTCGGGTGGAGATTCTCATTTTGTCGGCAATTTTAGCGGGAGAGATGCCAAACTTAAAAATCATATCCTCAATCATTTTTTTAATTTCTTCTTTGGTAATCATCTTTACCTCCACTGCCAATATAATAGCACACTTTCAGTCAACTGTCAAGTCCTCTTCAATGTAATCCATCAATTCCAGCCAATTCCAAATCTCCCCATTCTGGTTCAGCCTTCTCATAAAAAGAATTGCCGCCTCTACTTTGTCAGTCGCCTCGCACTCGTCTTCATAGTCGGGATACTCGCAGTGGTTTTTGATGTAGATTTTGTATTTCATTTTTTTCTCCTTTTAAATAGTTTGATCTGCTGGGGTTTCCACTCAAAATCAATCAACTCATAAATTTTATTTCCCCACCTGCTTCTCACTTTTACCCCACTTGGCTTGCCTTTTTCTAAATCTTCTTTAGATAGCATCATCTTTTCACCTTCAAACTCTATAATCAAACCGCCTTGCTCTTTGGCTTTTTCAATGTCATAATCTCTAACAGAGACGCAATTGTTCCATAGTTTTTTGACTTTAATTTTTTTCATTGTCTAAAATAAATATCAAAAAGAATTGAAGCGAAAAACAGGACACTTAAAAAAAGCACAAAAAGAAACTCCAATTGCTTTTTAATTCTCATTTTTTCTTGTTCAATCTCCTCTTTTGTCATTTCTAAAAGTTTCACTTTTTCTCCTTTCATTTGCTCTTGGCTTCTTTTATTCCTTTGGTAGCTTGGTTGTATAAGTCAATAAAATATTCTTTTGATTTCATCTTAAAAGGAGTTAAATCAACAGAAATTTTTGCTTCTGGAGGAAATTTATAAATCATTCCATCATTTGTTTTTATAGAAACAGATATTGGGTTTATTTTTATAATTTCACCTATTTTAGGCACTCCTAAATTAAATTCTCTTGGCGTTTTATGTCCCGCCCATTTGCTTTGTATTCTTACATATTCACCAACCCTCCCTTTTTTTATTGGTCTTATTGGCTCACCTAATGGTTCTACAGCTTTTTTTATAAACTCTTCCGTACTCTTATATTTCCTTGCTTCTTCTGCTAATGGTTCAAGTTCTTTAGAGATTTTCATTTTTCCTCCTTTCATTTAAATTTCATTTTTTCAGATTGGAGGCGAGGGCTGGTTTTCAGATCAAACCATTTACCTTAACCATCAGCCAGCTTGCTGTTTTACATTGCCTGGCTGTTAAGCACCCTCGCAGTCCGTTCTGTGCTATCTAAGGTTCACCTGTAAACCACTGAATAGCTTTTAAATCTTCTGTCCTTCAAGTAATGTTTAACCTTCACCAGATAAAACCTTTTAATTTTAATCCTCTTTTTCATTTTGTCCTCTTTGATGCTTTGGGATGTGCGGGCTGGGTCTTTTGCGTTTGTATTGCGCACCCTGCTCCTGCTCCATCCTTCAGCATATCTACCAATATAATAACATATTGTCAGTCATTTGTCAAGTCCCCCACCCTTACCACTTATCCACAACCTTAAGCACGGAAAAGAATAACAAGAAGGAAGTTTTATTTTAAACAGTAAATAAAAGATAAAAGCGGGCTTTTTTAATAAGAGCGGAAGCACGGGCTCGGACCAGGTACCTACTCGGACTCGGTCTCGGTCTCGGTCTCGGTCTCGGGATCGGGATCGGAATCGGGTTTATACTCGGGCTCGGTTTCGTGCTCGTGTCCGTGTCCGTGCTCGGGCTCGGGTACGAGTACGGGCTCGGGCTCGGGCTCGGGTACGGTTTCCGTATCCGTGTACGGGCTCGGGTTCGGATACGTATCCGTATACGGGTACGGGCTCGTATACGGGTACGGGTACTCGGGTACGGGTACGGGTACTCGGGCTCGGGTACGGGTAGGAGTACGGGTACGGGTACTCGTATACTCGTATACGGGCTCGGGCTCGGGTCTCGGAGAAGTAGAGAGGGTCCGCCCCGCCGCCCGAGTACGGGTAGAGGTATGTCCCCCCTCGGATAAGTCCCTTCTCGGGCATTCCACTCCCCTCTCGGATAGGTCTCCCTCCCCTAGCATTTCCCACTCCCCACTTCCCACTCTCCCCACTCGGGCTCGGGATCGGACTCCTCCGCTCTTGTGGATTTGACTTGTTTTTTTGAAAATACTTTGATATTATAAAATAAAGGTTCCGCCCCATTGATAAGAGCCCTCGGGCTCTTCTCGCAAGAGATAGACGGGGCGGTCATTTTTTATACTCATACTCCCCACCCCTCTTGACAAAGAAATCAATTTGTGATATGATCAGAGACGATGGGAACAAATTCACAAAAAGAAACCCGCAAAAATCTGGCGTTTCCAACCTTTGCGGGTTTCGACGCCAGATTTTAATTTAAAACTAATACTGGTCGGGTTAGGTAGGCGAACCTATGAGCCTCCGACTGGATGCCATTAAATCATAGGATAAAAGGTGTCTGGTTTCGGCTGCCAGTGGAGAGCCGAGCGTAATAGCATATCACACTTAATCGGCAATTGGGTTGTAGCGAGATGGCAATAACCCAGCCGCAGGAAGATACGAGAATAAACGGTCTTCCGAGAGTATTGCCTAAATCTCTGGGGAGAAAAAACCCCAAAAAAAGAGATGAGCGACAGGCTTTAGGTGGACTGTGCGTAAAGCATAAATATATTGGAGGAGGTATGTTAGAAAACTTTATTACTACATTAAAGGAGCAACAAAGAAGTGGTCGAAGAGTTAGTAGAAGAAGTTTTTAGTGATATAATATAACTGCTATGGACTTCTCTAAAATCCCACAAAGTTTGTTAGATCTTCTTACCCTAAATGAAAAGTTGTGGCTAAAATATTATCTGGAGACGAGAAATAAAACAGAGGCGGCGGTCAGGGCTTTTGAAATAGAAGACAGAACAAAAGCCAGTCGGCTCGGGGAGATGATGTCTCGGAGAAAAAGGGTGAAACGGGTTTTGAATTACCATCTTATTGAGAATGAGAATATGGCTGAGATGAAGTTAAAAGAGGCTCTGATAGAAGAGATTTTTGAAAAAGGAGCGAGCAACGCTCCCGAAAGGCAAGTTAGAATCAAAGCGATTGAACTTCTGATGAAAATGAAGGGGATTTTACCTACTGGTAAAATTAAATCAAAGGATAAAGAAGAAAGTTGGAAGGATTCTGTTGAGATAAGGATGGACGATGCCTCGGGTGATCATTCCACATAAATATCAGAAGCAGGTTTTACTTTCCAAAAAGAGATTTGTTATTGCGATAGCGGGTATTCAGGCTGGTAAAACTCTTTGCGGTGTTTTGTGGCTAATACAGGAAATTAAGAAAAATCCCAGAGGCACTTTTTTGGTTGGCGCTCCGTCTTTTAAGATTTTGAATCAGTCTACGCTGGAAAAGATTTTTGAAGTAATGCCAGAAGGAGTTTGGGGTTCGTATAACAAGATGGAACAGGTTTATCGTTTAAAAAGTGGAGGGAAAATCTTTTTTAGAAGTTTGGAATCGCCAGATAGTGTTGAGGGTATGACAGCCAACGCTGTTTGGTTGGACGAAGCGGGTCAGATGAAATATCGGGCTTGGGTTAATGTTTTGAGCCGAGTTTCCGCCACTAATGGACGGATTTTAATCACAAGCTCACCTTACTGTTATGACGAGAAAACAGAAATTTATACAAGGAATGGTTGGAAGAAGTTTGGTGAGTTGACTGATGATGATGAGGTTTTTGCTTGTAATGAGAATGGAGAAGGTTGGTTTGAGAAACCTCAAGAGATTGTTTGGCAAAGATATAAAGGCAAGATGTTTCATTTTAAGGGACACGCTATAGATTTGTTGGTCACCCCTAATCATCGCATTTTGTATAAAAACTCCAACAGATTTTATATCAAAACTGCGGAACATTTTTTTAAACTGAAAAACAGATATTTATCAATTCCTAAAGCCGTATTTCCAAAAATTCAAGAACAGGAGTTTTTTGTCTTGCCTCCTGTTGAGAATAAATGTCGCATATCAAAACCAATAAAAATCAATATGAAAGATTGGCTGGCTTTTTTGGGGTGGTTTTTGCCAGAAGGTGGGATTAGAAAAAAAGGAAAGGATGGTCAATATCAAATATATATTTCTCAAAAAGAGGGTAAGAAGTGGGAAATTCTCAAGTCAGATTTAGAAAAACTGCCTTTTAAGTTTAGTTATAATAAAAAATCAGGTTTATTCCTTTGCTCTAATAAACAACTTTGGAGTTATCTCAAAAAATTGGGGGACAAATACACCAAATATATTCCCAATGAATTTAAGTTTGTTGGAAAAAATAATTTGATGGTTTTGATAGATAGGATGATTTTGGGAGATGGTTCTTATAGAAAGAATGGTAAAAAGGGATTTTCTTATTATACAGTCTCTAAAAGACTAGCCGAGGATTTTCAAGAGGTCTGTATGCTTTGTGGTATTCCTACTAAAATTTCCGAACGCAAACAAGCGGATTCTTGTATTCAAGGTAGGATAATTAAGGCAACAACTTCTATATTTCATATCACGGAGAGAGTAAGGAAACGGGTGATGGTTAGAGAACAAAGGATTGTTGATTATGATGGTTATATCGGTTGTGTAGCTGTGTCTACAGGATTGATTTTAGTAAGGCGTAATGGAGAAGAATGTATTAGTGGAAACACTGTTAACTGGCTGTATAAACAGATTTATCAGAAAGTGAAAAGCAAAGAGTTGGGTTATGAAAACTTTGAGATTGTTGAATGGGAGAGTGTTCATAATCCCTACTTCCCTAAAGAAAATTATGAACACGCCAAGATGGTTTTGCCCTTGTCCGAGTTTGAAAGGAAATATAAGGGGATGTTTCGCAGGATGCAAGGGTTGGTTTATGAGGATATTTTTGACGATCAAGGTAATTTTAGAAATGTGGTTTCGGATCTTCCGCAGTTTCAAAAAGTGATTTGCGGAGTTGACTGGGGATACCGAGACCCTACCGCTCTCGCTTTTTTGGGAATTACGGAAAATGGACAGGTTTATCTTTTTGATGAGGTTTATAAAAGCGGTTTGACTTTACCCGATATTATCTCAATTTTAAAAGATAAGGTTTTTGAAAATAAAATTAGTTTTATCTACGCAGGAAAAGACCAGCCAGGCTATATTGACGAGTTGAATCTCAAAGGCATTCCTACTATGGCTGCTAATAACGAGATATTTTTTGGAATTGGAAGGGTAAGGGCTTTGATTCGGATGGGAAGGTTTTTTATCCATAGAAGATGCACCAACGCTTTGGAAGAGTTTACATTGTATGTTTACAAAGAAAATGATAAAATGGTAGAAGAACCAGCGGATGAAAATAATCATATGATGGATGCAATCAGATACGCCATTGCTTCGCACCCCGAGTTTATGCAACTTGAAAATGAGGGGAAGGTTTATTCCGCCGACCAAAAGACTGATGAATTTTGGAAGGAAGTTAAAGAAGATATTAACAGGAGTTATCAAAGATTAAGGTTCGGAGAATATGATGACGAAGATTATTGGAATATGATCAACGAGGTAATATGATTTATATTTTAACTTCGCTTCTCATTGTTTATCTCTTGTTTAAAGAGTGGCAAACCCAAAAGGTGATTAAAGACTTGACAACTAAAATTATGGCAAAAAATCTTGAGGAATACTTGCTTTTAACTTCTAAAAGCGGAAGTCCCGAAAAAACTCCTATTTCCGAATCGGATTATCTTCCCATAGAAGAATCGCCTATTTGGGAAGATAAAGAGAAGTTTGAAGAGGCGATTAGAAAGAAATAACAATGTCAAGACCATCAAACGATGATACGGTTAACAAAGTAGAAACCTTATGGAAGCAATTAGAAGATGCCCGTTTCCGATATACCCGTCAGTGGTATATCAACTGGGCTTTTTATGAAAACAATCATTTTGTTTGGTGGAGAAAAAGCACTCAAACTGTGGATAGAGTTAATCCGCCAAAAGGGACTGTTTTAAGGGCGATTCCAAAAGCGAGAAGGCAAGTTGAAGGAGTGCAAAATCTTATTTTATCTGCCGAACCACGATGGGTGATTATTCCTGATGAACAAACCGAAGACGCTGATGAAGTTGCCAAAAGAGTGAATCAATTTTTGCAAGAAGGTTGGCAACATTGGAATATCAGGGCATTGTTAGATGAGATGGTTTTGTATTCTCTGATTTATCCTTACTCCGTTTTAGAAGTAGGTTTTGATTCCATTAAAGACGATATCTATGTTGATGTTTATGACGCTTTTGATATTGCTGTGCCTTTGAATATTAAGGACATTGAAGAAGCGCCCTATATCATTAAAACGACCATTATGACCAAAGCGGATTTGGATGCCAATCCCAATTTTAGCAACACCTCAAAGATTGTTTATGATAATCGTTTAGCCGCTTCTCAAATGAAAGAAGCCCGTTTATCGGATAAGTTCGCCGCCTTTAAGCCACAATATGAGGAGTTTCAGACTGTCATTGTTAAGGAAGCCTGGATTAAAGAGAAAACGAAAGACGGTGTTAGAATGCGGGTTATCACTGTGGCTGGTGGTCAGAAGTTAAGGGAAGAAGTTTATGATATGCATCAATATCCTTTTGTTTTGTATAAACCATTTTCTGGACCAGTTTATCAGCCCGCTTTTATTGAGAAGTTGATTCCCCTGAACAAATCTCTTGATGTTTTTGTTTCGCAAATTGAAAACTTTACCAATGTAATGGTAAGAGGTAGGTATCTCAAACAAAAGATGGCGACCATTTCCCGTTTGGTCAATGAGGATGGAGAAATTGTAGAATACGATACTGTGCCGCCTCAACCGATGGAAATCCCCACTTTGCCTAACTTCTTGTTTGTCCATACCAACAATCTGGAAAAGTGGGTTGAGGAATCAGGAACTTCAACCGCCGCTTTAGGGAAAGTGCCTCGAGGGGTGAGGGCATATAAAGCAATAGAATCTTTAAAGCAATCTGATTTTGCTAATCTGCGAGTTCCTATTATGAATCTCCAAGATACGGTTCAAAAATTATCGGAAAAGATTATTGATTTGGCGGCGACGAATTATCTCTTGCCAAAGACGATTTATAGAATGGGGGATGAAGATCAACCTGATTACTTTAAGGTGATTGGTGAAGAAGGTATGAAACATCCTTTGGGACAAGAGTTGGCTGAAAGAGAAAATGCGATTGTGATTAAAAAGTCATTCCGAGTCAAGGCGTCTATTGAATCGGCTTTGTCCTATACCGAAGAGGGTAAGAGAGATACTTTGAGAGAACTTTATTCTGCGGGATTGATTGATAAAAGAACTTTGTTGGAAGGATTTAAGTTTGGTAATGTTGGAGAGATATTGGAAAGGACAAAAGAGGAAACGAATATTTCAATGACTGAAACACCTGACTTTCAACTTCTACCCGATGAATTGAAACAACACATTTTAGAATATCTAACACAACCAGAAGTGATGTTGCAAAATCCGCTGGCGAGAGCGGAGACGATGGAAAAGCAAAGAAAAAAGGCGAGAAAAAGCATTAAAAGGAGTTAAGATGTTAAACATTTCTTCAATTTCGTCTTTGCTTCAGAAGGTCGTAAGCAAAGGTAAGACTAAAAAGAGAAGGAGGAAAAATGCCAAATAATTACAAAGAGAAGATGAAAGAGACCTTAAGGCATCAAGCCTTTAATGGGATTCGTGCTGTTAGATCAGGAGCGGTAGGTGCTAACAGACGAACGGTTAGGGAAGCGATTTATCGTGGAGTTGATATGAATCAGAGCGACGAAGATATGGTTAATGAATTGCAAGATCAGTTATTTGAAGAAGAGTTTGGAGAGGAGAGGTAAAATGTCAAAAAAACCAACCAGAAAACAACAAAAGGCAATTAGTAAAGATGTTAGCGACTTAGTGAGAGAGTATGAAAAGACGGGTAAGATTACTACCAGCCGTGCTACTTATCATCCCAAAAGTAAGAAAGAGGCGATCAAGCAGGTTTTGGCGGTAGAGTACGGAAAAAGAGGAATAGGACGGGCTGGTAAAAGGAGCAAAAAATGATTAGAAAAGTTAAAGGCGGGTATCGGGTAGTTTCTCATCGCACTGGCAAAAATCTTGGAACCTACAAGACAAAAGCGGAGGCGGAAAAGAGACTGCAACAGATTCAGGCTTTCAAAAAGAGAAAATGAAGTTTCTGGTATATGACTTTAATCTTTTCATTGTACACGCTAAGAGATTAGCAGCTGATGGTAAAAATCAGGTATTTTATTATTCGCCTTGGCAAGATGCTTTTCCATCATTTTTAAAATACGCTGTTGGTTTAGGAATACCAGGAGTAGAAAAAGTATTATATTTTTGGAACTATGTAGACGAAGCAGATTGTATTGTCTTCTTTGATGTTTATGGTAATGATTTAGCTGACTGGTTAAGAAAAAAAGGCTATACGGTTTTTGGTGCTAGCAAGGGAGAATTGCTAGAAAATCATCGCTGGATGTTAAAGCAGGTTGTTAAAAAAGCGGGATTGCCTTTACATAATGCAGTCAAAATTAAGGGACTGACCGCTTTGAGAGAGTATCTGAAAACTCATCCCAATAAATATGTGAAAATCGATGTCTTTAGGCGCGATGTGGATTCCTTTCACGCCAAGAACTATGAATCGGTGAAACTGCTTTTAGATGAATTAGATGTCGTTTATGGTCCGATAAAAGACCAATTTAATTTTATTGTTGAAGATGCGATTAAAGCGGATGAAAGCGTAGAGCCAGGCTGTGATGGCTTTTTTAATGGTGAAAAGTTTGTTGAACCGTTGCTTTTAGCTTTTGAAATCCAAAAGGCTTCCTACTTAGGTAAGTTTGTTAGGTTTAAAGAACTGCCAGTACAACTAAGAAAAATCTTAGAAGGTCTGCAACCTGTTTTGAAAAAGTTAGATTACCGTGGGGCATTTTCTATAGAGGCAAAGGTGGTCTCTACCAGAACTGCTTATCTTTTGGATATGTGTAGCAGGCTCTTTGCTCCTGCCAGTGCGGGTTATGTGGAGTGGATTAAAAACTTCGATGAGTTAATTTACAAAGTGGCGAAAAAAGAAGATGTGGAAATCCAGCCTTCCGCTCTTTATGTTGCTTGCTTGCCTTTGGAATCAAGTCACGCCAATTCAAAATGGGTGGTGATTGATTTTGATAGAAAGTTAGAAAAGTGGATTAAAATGAGACAATATTGTCAAGTTGGAGATAAATACTATGCTGTGCCAGGACTTTCGGGGGTAGTCAATATCATTGCTGATGGAAATTCGGTAAAAGAGGTGTATAATAAAATTAAGAAACTTGTTGATGAAGTTGATGCTTATGGACTGCAAACCGATGTTTTGGGGGGATTGGAATTAGCTCAAAAAGAGGTCGAGAAAGCGAAATCGTTTGGTATTAATTTTTGAGGAGGTAAAAATGACAAGAGCAAGGAAAACAGTAAAAATGCCGTCTTACAAAGCGTCTATCAAAGTTCCCAAGATTAAAGTTCCCAGAATGCCAAAAATTAAAGTTCCTAAAATTAAATTGCCAAAGATTAAATAGAAAGGAGTTAAAATGACTGTAGGTCAAAGACGTTTTGGCAAACCACGAACCGAGGCAGAGAGGAGAGCCAGACACAAAAAGATGTATGGCACAGAAAAACTTCCGCCTCGTGG
>Ga0272448_1002151_pt1 | contig 25269 bp, 30 predicted proteins | sample YNPCB0191_FD_202220 | JGI IMG/M metagenome (GOLD analysis project Ga0272448, IMG submission 202220) | Hot spring sediment microbial communities from Yellowstone National Park, WY, United States - YNP-CB-019-1 | ecosystem: Environmental > Aquatic > Thermal springs > Hot (42-90C) > Sediment... | reverse complement strand
AGAACAATAAAATTGAGTATTGTTCTTAAAATAAAATTCCCTTTGTAACCTAAGATATTGATTTCTTTCGAAGTTCTTCCTTTCATTTCACAAAAGTGGGTTTTCAAAGAACTTCAAAATAAAATTTTTATCTTTTTCACTAGAGAAAAAGCCTTATTTTTTCAGGAGCATTAGTGTTATCAATACAAGTATTAATGCTGTTATGAATATTGACAACAAGATATTGTAAGAAAAAATGAATATCAGAGCTATTAAAATTATTACTAGAATTGTGTATGGAATTTTTAGTTCTGGATAAAAAAATGACATAACTATATATGATACTATTATAAACCCTATTGATATATTTAAGTAAATATTTCCTATAAACATGCTAAGAATTCCGGCAATGATTGCTGCTATAATCAAGACAATAATAATTAGTGAAAACTTTGCAAGTCGGTCTTCATGCCCAAACATATGTTCCGCCTTTTTCTTATAGAAGCTATTTTGTTTCTTCTCTTGCGTTTACTGCTGATGAAATCCAGCACATGCCTGCAACTAGGAATAAAGCCAAAGAAATCAGGATAGCCAATGCTTCACTAAGGTCATTTGAACCTAATACGCCATGCTCAAAGTTTCCTGCTATCATACTGGCTAAGAATAACAAGACCGCTCCTATTATCCAAAGTCCGTGAATATGGAAATCAAATTTCATATAGCCTACCCTCAAATCATATTATTAATTTTGTTTTTTGTTGTTGTCGTATTATCATATTAAACTATTATTATTTGTAATTATAATGTTAAATTGTTATTTTCTTTGCTTTTTTGGCTTGGATTTAATTGACTTTTTTGGTTGTGTCTTCTTTTTACCTTTTTCTGGTTTTTCAATTACATAGGCCATGTCACGAACAAATCTACGCACATACTCTCTCATCAATTCTATTTCACGCTCTGGCACTTCGCCAATCTTATCCTCATCAAGCATCTTTCTCATTGCAACAATTTTCTTGAATGTTTCACCATAGGATGGATTTATTTTGCCACTATCTATCAGATAGGTTTTTATTGCAGATGGTAGATTGGCTGGATCTTCTGGCAATTTATTCATGTTTTTCAGTGTTGCAACAGATGCCTTGATCATGACTTCATAATTTTTCTCAACAATTTTCTCTTTTCTCTTCTTTTGAAGTTGCAGCAGCAGTTGCTCCATTCTCGAAACATATTTTTTTGTTTTTTCTATGAATTCATCTAGCTTTTGACCACTTATATCTTTGATGTCTTTGTGCTCAACTGCTTTTCGGAATTCAATAACCTCTTTCAAATCATTAAGATAAGTTTCCTCAAGCAGACCTGCATCAACCAACAACTGTTTGACCACAACAGGTGTTTCTTTTGGTGCAGGCGGGGTTTCGCCCATATACATTAGAATTGCTTGGGATGAATTAAGCATAGCATAATAAAGATCTTCGGCAACCATGTATAGTTTTGCAGATTCAACACGCTTAATTTTTGTTGGTGAGCCCTGCATAAACATTTCTACACTTTCAAGAGTTGTCGGAATTTTTCCTGCTTCCAGAAGTTTTCTTATAGGAATGAAAAATCCAGTATCATATAATGCCCAGCCATCTCTTACAATTGTGTAAAGCAATGGATGTCCGATTCTTGCCATGTCCCAAAACTCAGTTAAGGTCCATGCAGGCTGAACAGTGATCTTTTCAGAAATTTTTTCAGCAATATCTCTTATTTCGTAATCAAATCTATCTTTTTGTTCTGGTGAAAATTTCGCAAGTGTATCGTCAATAATAACCAGCATATCTATATCACTTTTTGAGTGAAAATCACCGCGAACAAGAGAACCAAACAGAACAACTGCCTTGATTATGTCTTTGTATTTCTTCATTACTTCATCTTTGAATTTGTTAGCAATAGCAAACTGCTTTTTTCTTATTTTTTCCATCTCTTCTTTTTTTGGTTTTTTTTCTTCATCGCTCATATATATCACGAAAAATGTGTTTTAATGTATTATTATTTTATTTATTAAACAAAGCTTAAAAATGAAGTCATAACTTCAATTTATCTGTATTTTTCTTTCTCCCATTCGCGGGCTTTGCCCTGATCAAGAGCACGCCTGCTAAGGAATGTGTGCTTCTGTTCTGGTATCATTAACATACCTTCTAATGGGTCCCAGGCATGTTCTCTTATTGCTGTCATCTGCTGTGCCTCAAATGTTTTGTCTATACCAAAGAATTCATCTGGTAATTTTGCTGGGTCTGTATCCTTTTCAAGCTCTCTAACAATATTTCTAAATGCAATTGCTGATTCCTGGACGCCATGACTACCCATTTCCCATATAATATAGGCATTTTTACATCCAGCTTTTCTTAGTTTGTAGAAAAATCTGTACAAGATGAACATGTCGTTTGAGAATGACCATATTGGCGCGTGTGCTCCTACTATAGGGCGTGGTGCATTTGTATGCAGGCATTTGATTAATTTTCCTCCGCCAGTTTTCATGAGCTCTTCTGCCTCTTTTTCCGGGTCAACATAATTTGTAATGAGATGCTCAAAATCCAGACAATAACCTAGCATGTCAGGGTCAATAACCTGACAAATCTTTACATGGTCAGTTGCCTTAATTATTCGCAATTCTCCAGGAGGAGCGCCTGCAGTCATCTCACCATAACCGCCTGGCATGTTTGTTTCAATGAATATTTGCATTCTATGTTTTTTGCAATAATCGAGAACTGACATTTTTTGCATTTTATTTTCAATCTTGACCTTCATTGCATATTCTTCTAATTCTGTTCTGAGATGACCTTCAATATATTTAGCAGCAACTGCTGTTATTAATTTTTTAACAACATCTGTGAGCGTTCCTTTTTCACCGATATGTTTGATTGCTTCTTCAATAATTTGATCTGGGTCATCGCTGCTTCCTAAAAGCGCTTTCCACAATGGATCGTTATTTTTGTACATCATTTTAGCTATAACATGATAGGCAACATATTCTTCTGCCTCTGAACCATGACGGGCCCAGTAATTGAATACATCATAGAAATTGTATCGCTCTGCATACTGTTCTACTTCGCTCCATAAATTATAATTTTCCCATTCTTTTGGAGAGAGAACTTTCTTGATAAATTCTCTCCATCTATATACTGTATAAGAATCAGTAATATCGCTGCCTCTTATTTCTCCTATGGCTCTTTCTATTTCATCTATAGCCCTTTCAATTCTTGCTCTTTCTAACGTTCCTGGAGGGGTCGCTGGCAGAAGTCCTTTCAGCTGCTTTAATCGTTCGTCATAATCTTTTGTCATGAAATTTTTTATTTTATTTTCATTTTCTCTCAATAAGTTTCTCCATCCTTTTTTTGCATCAGCAAGAGATTCTGCAAACCCTTTTTTCTCGTAAACAACTTTCTGATCAAAATAGGTAATCATACCTGGATCTCCTGCCACACCCATGGCTGAAAAAAGAACTCTCATGTGACGAGCCATGAACCAGTCTTTCAAATTAAAACCCTTTGCAGATTCCTGCTCAATAAAATCTCCCAAATTTTTTCCATTTGGAGCACATAATTTTGCTGGTGGCGTTCTCTGACCTGATGTTGCAGTAATATCTGGCCGGGCTTCAGATGATGTGTGAAACAAAATAAATTTTGCGCCTATTGTCTCTGCGCCAGCAGCTGCACCATAAACAAGCTGTTCCTGCATCTGACGCCAGGCATAGGAACGGGCAATACACAAATCCATGTTAACTGGCAGGTGAAGACCTATTTCAATTTTCTGAACATTTTTTATATGTTGTACGATTTTTTTCAGCTCTGGCTCAAAAACCTCTCCTACCTCTTCTATGTCAATCTCTGCAAATTCAAAACCAAGGCGCGCTGCACGGGTTATTTTTCTACCGAGTCCCATGTAAATCAAGCGCTCATCACCTGCACCAAATTTTGCAAAGCCGGGAGTAACAGAAATAATATATCCAACTGGCCGGTTTAACTCATCCCACTGCGGCATAATAATCATCTGTTTTAAAACACATTATGTTTTTTGGGTAAATAGTTTCTTTATCTTTTATTTTTTGAAATAAAAAATCAAAAATTGCATGCTATTTATTTCTTCTTTTTCTTTTTCGAACCGCAACATCCACAACACATATTTATCACCTCACTATCATTTGAAAATTATTTTCCCCATCCAGCACGGTCTAAACCAACTTCTTATAGCTATCTAATTTTGATCCCATTGGACCAAGGAAGAATTTTGATAATCTGTAACTGACATTTGTTTCATAAGGACCTTTATTGAAAAACATCAGAGGCAGTTCAAAGAAATCAAAGAAATTTGATATTGGTTTTAGCCTACTTTTTCTGGAGCCTCTAACCTGTTTTACTATTTCTTTTACTGTTTTTTTATCAACCTGTTTATCTTTATCTTTGTCTTTATTATATTCTTTTAATGACAGTTCAACAACATCTTTTTTATCAATATTTTTCATTACAATTGACTCTATGTCCTCGTCCTGCGGAAGACCTAACAAACTATCTATGTATCTGTTTATTTCCTCTTGTTTTGCTTTTAATTCTAACAATTTGACCAGCATTGCATTCTGTGAAAAAAGGGTTGACCTGAACCACCAATCTGTATCCTCAACTTCTGTTCCGTCTGCATATTTGAATATTCTTTTGATTGGCTTTATTTGATAGAATGTGTAATAAAGATAATCTTTTTTCATCCACCCATCAGAATAAATTTCTTTTATTGCTTTGTTTACCCAAGATGGTGTTATCCAAGGATATTCTGCAGCAAGTCCCTTTTTCCTATCAAAAATCAGCTCTTTTCTTGTCCATTCATCATCTGCAGGTATAGGTTTCATTGCTTGAAATTCCGCAGGAACTCTCTGAAACTCTTCTAATGTCAACCATTTCCATGCCCATAATGTGATTACATTGACAACAGAAGCCTCTCCTGCAGGAGCAAAGAAACCTGCTTCTTCTTTTCTAACAGATGGTTCTGAAAATCCTTCTTTTAATATCATATGCCTGGTTATGTAAGGCTTCAACCAGTTTCTGTATTCTTCTATACTTTTTTTACGAGAATCATGCAATTCCTTTATTCTCTTATATCTACTATTGACTTCACTAATGAAAAGTTTTTTCCATGTTTGATAGGCACGCCACTTTGTTCTTAGCATACTTTTCTCGACAGTAGGAATATCCTTGAATCTTGGATTTTTTTCAAGGTCTTCCTCACTATTCAATTCATAGAAATCCTGAACAATTGTAGGCATGATATTTTTTTGCTGCATGAACGACAAACTTAGGCGGCCTGCGCCCTCTCCCATACCGCCTGAATAATAATCAACCTGGTCAACAAATATTGCTTTTAATGATCGCTCATCTTTTTCTTCTATGTATTCCATGAATTCCTTGTATTTTCTCAGGTCATGGGCAATTAATTCATAATCTCCTATTGCCTGGGCTGCTGAGGTCAGGCCTGCTTTTATCTTATTTTCTAAATCCTCTTTCTGCCTCATGGTTATCTGATAATACTGGGCATGAACTGGTGAAACCTCTATATATTCATCAAATTTCTGAATGAGAAATTCATCTTTAGGAAGCTGGAAGCAGAGAGAGTAATAGATTCTGTCGCTTCCGCCTGGCGGCATAGTGGGATTGACTTTTGTAACATGATCAGGTGGGGAGCCTATTACAACTTTTCCGAGATATTTTTTAGAAAAATAATTAAGCGGCTTGTTATTTTTGTATTTAGGTTTGAACTCTTCTGCATCAAGGTCTTTTAGTATAAAACCATTATATGACGGCTTTTCCTTCTGACGCAAAAGGTAGATAAATATGACTATAAACATAACTAAGATAAACAAGAGTAACATCGTTAATGTTATCATTTTTAGCCCCTATTTCTGAATGATATCAGTGTTATCAAAACACTCCTATTTCTATTTTCTACTTTGGCTATATTTATAATTTTTTAACTTAGAATTAAACCTATTTCTGAACTTCTGACTTATAGACTTCAACTTTTGCAGTAGGATAGATCTTGCTGCACTTGTCTCTGGCCAATCTTTCCAATTCATTGTTTATTATCATCTGTAATATTTCATCAAGAGCATATTTTTTAGCGACGTCTTTCATTGTTTTAGAAATCTCTAATCTTATTTTGTTTTTTATCGAGGTTGGCACAGTCATGCCAACAACTGCCATTGATTTTATTCTTATTTTTTTGCTATCCTTTGTTACAACATCATCTATACTATTAACTTTCTTTACCCCTTTCTGAACCATCCTGTATATTCTATCGCGGAAATAATCATGACCAACAAACTCAGTTCTGCATTTAGAATCAACTTCAATTATTTTAAAGTAAATTTTCATGTAGAATTTATTTGTATCCTTAACTAAATCAATCAGATTTACTTCTATTGTCCTGCCAATAAGATGTTTAGGGTCAGAAGCAGGGGTCTCTGCTATAACTTTGTTTTCAAACATCTTAGGCGCTTCAACTTCATACCATTTTTTCTTTGATGCCATAATAAAAACCTAAGGTTTTTATGAATACTCAAAGGCGTTCTTCGAACGCTTTTAATATTATAATCACTTTACAAGCAACTTTGCTTCTTCAATATCGTATTTCCAATCTTTCTGAAGAATTCCTTTTCTGGCATAATATTTGCCAAGTCTTCTTATCTTGGATTCAACAAGCTCAAGTCCGTGAATAGATTTTTTATCTTTTTTATTATGCTCAAGATGCTTGTGCAATGCAACTGCTTTTTTCATTAAATTAAACATATCTTCAGGAACAGGTTTCTTAAACTCTTTTTCGGTTATTTTTGAAACTCTTATCTTAAAGCTTCTGACATCAGGAATACCGTACTGATCTCGAAGAATTATTCCAATTTTTGCATTACTGTTTCCTTCTTTTGCCAGTTTAGCTATCAATTTCTCAATCTCTTCCTTATCATAAATTAACCATTCATGCTCCAATTTTCTGATAGGCTTGTGCGAACCTGATTTTCCATGTTTTCGCGAATGCATTCTTGCCATCTATTCACCACTTTCGTATATTACAGGTATATAATCTCCAAAAACTCCAGTAGGTTTTGCATCAGATTTAAATTTGTAAATTTTTCCATTTTTTTCTATAGATGATGGTATCTCCTCATCATAAGGAAATGTCATTACTATACTATCTGTAAATATATTTTTTTCCTTTTTATCATCTCTCATTTTAATCTCCTTAACTTCATATATTTTTCATCTTTCTCTATATCTGCCTCTCTTTTCTATCTGAAGCAATCTTTTAATAATCTTTTTTTCTTTATCGTAATTTTTTTCATATGCATTTAAAATTAATTTCCAGAGATTTTCTTCATGTGAAGATGTTATTGCTTCAAAAAGCAGATATAAATCAATTGCTTTATCTTCAATTTTCTGGCTTTGAAAACCTAAACTGAAATCTATAAAATAGATTTCATCATCTTTAAATATCATGTTTGATGTTGTCAGGTCCCCATGAATTATATTAAACTTGTGCATATTTGCAATGGATGTTCCTATTTTTTTACAAAGTTGAGGTTTTTTGTCTAAAATATCTTTTACTTTAATTCCGTCAATAAAGGCCATCTTAATTGTATTTTCATTTGAGCTAAATATTTGAGGAGTTTTTATTCCTGAGCGTCTGGCTATCCTCATTAATTCAATTTCTCGTTTTGTCCTGCTCCTTCTCAATTTTTCATCAAGTTGAGGAAGCCTATACCCTTTTCTGATGCGTTCCTTAATCAGAAATTTCCCTTCTTTTTTCAGAATAGCTTCTGCTCCTCTTGCTATAATTGTCATTTTAAAACCCAATATACTATTAGTTTTTAAATATTTCTGATTAAGTTTTAATACATAATTCAATGAGTATATAATGAGTGTTAATTATGATAAAAGTGGATAATTCAAAATGTATACAGTGTGGAGGCTGTGTATCTGTATGCCCAAAGGAGGCTTTGAAATTAACAAATGAAATAAAATGTGATGAAAAAAAGTGCATAAAATGTAAGATGTGTGTCAATTTCTGCCCTGTTGGGGCATTAAAATTAGAGTAACTTTATAGAAATTAATTTTCAAAAATGATAATTGGTGTTTTTATGGAAATAAAAGATGAATATGATATCATTGTTGTTGGAGGCGGACCTGCTGGCTCATCTGCAGCAGAGGCATGCGCAAAGAATGGACTTTCTGTTCTGCTTTTAGAGAAAAGAGCTGAGATTGGAGCTCCAAAAAGATGTGGAGAAGGATTATCTGATAATTCTGTTAAGGCATTAAAATTAAAAATTCCAAAAAATTGCATAAGGCAAAATATTAATGGCGCTTACATATATGCGCCAAACGGTAAGGACATAAAAATACAATTCAAAGGTAGTCAGGGATATATAGTTGAGAGAAAGATGTTTGACAAGTGGCTGGCAGAAAATGCATCTAGGGCTGGAGCAAAAATTATTACAAAGGCAGATGTTTATGATCTGATAATAGAAAATATTGCTGGCAAAGATTTTGTGAAAGGTGTTAAAGTAAATATAATGGGAAAGGAATATGCAATAAAAAGCAAGATTGTTGTTGCAGCTGATGGAGTAGAATCATTGACAATGAGAAAGGCTGGAATCCGCAGCAATAAAAATCCTAAATTGGTTGATTCTGGTTTTCAATATGAAATGTGTAATATAAAATTACGTGATTCTCACATGATTGAACTCTATTTAGGAAATAAAATTGCTAGGCGTGGTTATGTGTGGATATTTCCTAAAGGAAAGAATATAGCAAATGTTGGTATTGGCATTTTGGGTTCTGGGTGTGAAAAAACAGCCAAACAATATTTGGATGAATTTATAGAAAGCAAGAATGAACTAAAAAAAGGCAGTATACTTGAAGTTAATGCCGGATGTGTTCCTGTTGGAGGCTTGATGAAAAATATGGTTGGTAATGGAATTGTTGGAGTTGGCGACGCGGTAAATCAGGTCAACCCAATCCATGGTGGTGGAATAGCTGAAAGTATTTTTAGTGGAAGAATTGCAGGTGAAGTTATAACAAAGGCGATAAAGAAAGGTGATTATTCGGAAAAATTCCTGAGTGAATATAATAAAATTTGGTGGAAAAAGAGAGGAAAAAGACTTGAAAATATAGAAAAAATTAGAGAGGCATTTGAAAATATGAGCGATGAAAATATGAATGATCTATCTGGAATTCTAAGAGGTGAAGATTTAACTGATTTTACTCGTGGAAATTATGCAAAATTAGCAAAGATTATGATAAAATATAAAATAAAATCATTGGTTAGATTTGTCGGTGTTTAGAAATTTTACAATCTGTTTTCTACAGTTTTCCAATCAATTAATTTAAAAAATGTTTCTATATAATCTGCCTTCTTCAGACCATAGTCAATCATGTATGCATGTTCAAACAAATCCATAACAAGAAGCGGTATGCAGCCTGAAAGATGTCCAACATCGTGTTCGTTTATCCAAACATTTAATAATTTTTTAGCGACCGGGTCATAATACAAAACTAACCATCCAATTCCACGAATAGTTGCTGCTGCACGAAATTCTTTTTCCCAATCTTGAAATGAACTAAAATCCTCAGAAATCTTTTTGAACAATGAAGAATCTTCATTGATTTTCATATTCTTTTTTGTGATGTTTGAAAAATAAAGCTCGTGGAGCCTCATACCATTAAATTCCCAACCAAGCCTTCTCTGCAACTCTGCAAATTCGGGTATTCCTATCTTATTATCTTTCACCAAGGTTCTCAATAGATTTATGAGCTTGTTTGTGTTGGCTACATAACCCTGATAGAGAGTAAAATGATTTTTCAGAAGCTGTTCGCTCAATCCATTAATTCCTAATAAATTATCAAAATTTATTATATTATACAATATAATCACTTAATATTCTTCACATTTCAGCTGGTAAAATGATTTTGGATGATCGCAAGAAGGGCATTTTTCTGGAGGCTCTTTTCCAAAGTGAACATAACCACATTCACGGCAGACCCACCAGACTTCTTTATCTTTATTAAATATCTTTCCTGATTCCAATGCAGACAGAATCTTTTTATATCGTTCTTCATGATGTTTTTCTGCAATTGATATTGCCCGCCAACGAGCTGCGATTTCTGGAAATCCCTCTTCTTCAGCAATGTCTGCAAACTTAGGATACATAGTTGAATATTCATGATGTTCGCCAGCAATAGATGCACGCAGATTGTCTGCTGTGCTACCATATATGGTAGGAGCATCTGTTTCTATTACAATTGGATTATTGTCTTTCTTTATCTGTTGAATATGTTCAAAGAATCTTTTTGCATGTGTTTTTTCATTGTCAGCTGTAATTGAAAATATCTCTGAAATCTGTTCAAATCCTTCTTTTTGAGCAATTTTTGAATAAAAATTATATCTATTTCGTGCCTGGCTCTCGCCAACAAATGATTTAACAAGATTTTCTAATGTTTTCATTAATATCACGCTGTATAATTAACTTTAGGCATTCTTAAATATTTAACTATATATAGTGTTACATAATGTAATTTATTGTTACATAGTTAGTTGGTTTTATGTCAGTTGTCAGAATAAACAAAAAGCTTCTTGATGAAATTAATAAATTCATAGAAAAAGAAGAAAATGTCTATAAATATCCTTCTGCAACGGCATTTGTAAATATAGCAGTATTTGAAAAACTAACTAGTGATAAGAAGAAGAGAAGAAATCATATCTAAAAGAATAAGCAATAATAATATTAAAAGAAAAATGGTGAAAAAATGGTAAGATTGGAAAGAATAACGATGCAGGGATTTAAATCATTTGCTGGAAAGGTTTCAATACCTCTCCCTGCAGGATTTAATTGCATATGCGGACCTAATGGTTCTGGCAAATCAAACGTAATAGATGCATTATCATTTGTATTGGGCACAAGTTCTGCCAAAAGTATAAGGGCACAAAAGCTCCAAAATCTTTTATTCAATGGTGGCAAAGACAAAAAACCTGCTGATTATTGCATTGTGTCATTATATTTGAATAATAATGATGGAAAAATGGTTGGTTATGAAAATGAAGTAAAAATAGCAAGGAGAATAAATAGAAGCGGAATTTCTTCATATAAATTAAACGGAAAAACAGTTACAAAATCAAAGATATTGGATGTACTTTCTAATGCTGGTCTATCTCCTGATGGACATAATATAATAATGCAAGGAGATGTTACAAGAATTATAGAAATGTCAAATATTGAAAGAAGAGAAATAATTGATGATATTTCTGGAATAAGAGAATTTGATGACAAGAAAGAAAAGGCACATAAAGAACTTCAGACTGTAGATGAAAAAGTAAGAGAAATGATGATAATTGTTACTGAAAAAGAAAAATTAGTCGAAAGGTTGAAGAAAGAAAAAGAAGTTGCTGAACAATATGAAAAACTTTCTAAAGAATTAAGAAAGACGAAAGCAAGTCTTGCAAATAAAAAATTAAAAAAATCACAAGAAGAAGAAAATAAACTCCTTGAGGAAATTGAAAACAAAGTAAAATTACTAAAGGAATTAGAAAAAAAATTTAATGAATTTGAAAAGTTTTTTAATAAAAAAGAATCTCGATTGAAAGAAATAACTGATATAATAATCAAGAAGAGTAGAGAATATCAAATATCAAAACAGCTAAATGAATTGAAAGCAGAACTTTTCATGAAGAAGGATAAAGTAGAACTTAATCTAAGGGAAATTGAGAGACAAAAAAATATTCAGGAAAGGATTGATAAGCCTGCTGTAAAAGAAATATTGAAATTAAAAATGGATGGAGTTTTTGGAACATTCTCAAGCTTGATTGATATTCCTAATGAATATAATACTGCAATAAAAGTTTCAGTTGGCAGACATGCAATGGATGTTGTTGTTTCTACTGATAAGATTGCAAGTGATTGTATAAAATTTCTTAAAAAAAATAAAATAGGAAGAGCAAGATTTATTCCATTAAATAAAATTCATGGAAAAGAAATTAAAGAGATATCAAAGATTGGTGTTCTCGGCAGAGCAATTGACCTTGTGAAATATGACAAGAAATTTCATGCGGCAATAAAATATGTTCTTGGCTCTACCTATATTGTTGAGCATATTGATATTGCCAGAGAATTAAAAGAAAGGTGCGTGACATTGGATGGTGATATAAAGGAAGCTTCTGGTGCAATGATCGGAGGATTCTTTACTAAAAAGGAATTTGGTGTCAGAAACAATATTTCTTCAATATTAACAGAAAATGAAAAGTTAATTGAGGAAATTAAAACAATAGAGGAACAATTAAAAAAATTAGAATCAGTTGAGAAAAAGGAAAGCGAGGAAATAATAAAATTACAGAATGAAAAAGAAGAACTAGAAAAAGAGTTAGAGCTAAATAAAGGCGAAAACAAACAACTTTATGAGAACAGATACATACTTCAAAATGAAATAAATAACATTAAAATTGAAAAAGCTAAATTAGATGCAGTCATTGATAATCTTAAAATAGAAAATGATGAATACAAAGATATCAAAAGTTATTTCGATAAGGATGAAAATGAACTAAATGAAATGATAAGAAAATATATTACTGACATAAATTCTCTTGGTCCAGTTAATATGAAGGCAATAGAAGAATATGATACAATAAATATTGAATTTGGAGAGCTTCGTAAAAAATTAAATAAATTAATTGAAGAAAAAATTGCAATAGAAAATACTGTAAATGAAATTGAGAAAAAAAGATTTGATAAATTCATTGAAACATTTAATGAAATTTCTAATTATTTCTCTAAAGTATACAAAGACCTAACAGGAGGATCTGGAAGATTGAGATTAGAAGAGGAAAATAATATTGAATCAGGCCTGGTGATTGAGGCGAGTCCTCCTGGAAAAAAAGTTCTTGATCTGGATTCAATATCAGGAGGAGAAAAAAGTTTAACATCACTGGTATTTTTATTTGCAATCATGCAACATTATTCTGCACCATTCTATGTATTAGATGAAGTTGATGCTGCATTAGATAAGGTTAATACAAAAAAGATTGCAGATCTAATAAAAAGATATTCAAAAGAGGTTCAGTTTGTTGTTATTACCCATAATGATGCAACAATAGCAATGGCTGACAGAGTTTTTGGAGTATCAATGGAAAATGGAGTTTCGAAGATATTTGGCATAGAGATGCCGAACCAATAGAGTTGATGAAATGTTTGATGAGCAAATCTTGATAAAAAATATATTTTCTGGAATGGACTGGCAAGAGGTTTTGGAAGAGATAGTTGTCTCTGAAGGTATGGATCCTTGGGAGGTTGATATAATAAAATTAACTGATACATTCATGAAATATCTTCAAACAATTCAAAAATTTGATTTCAAAATTCCTGGAAGATTTATCCTGATTGCAGCAATACTTCTAAGAATGAAATGCGAAATTCTTTTTGAAGAAGAGGAAGAGAAAAAACAGCAGAAAGATATAGTTCCTCCCATTGACATAAGCCAAATTCCAGAACTAACTCCACCAATGGAGAGAATAACATCAAGAAAAGTTTCATTAAAAGAATTAATTGATGCATTGAATAAGGCGTTTGAATTCAAAGAACATAAAGAAAGCAGACTATATAGAATAAGGCATGCTGCAATGGATTTGATAGAAGAGCCAGAAGATGTTGAAACAAAAATAGAAAAGATATACAGGAAGATTGTCAGTAGGGGCAATCTTATAAAATTTTCTGAATTAGTTCCTGACTGGAAGAGAAAAGAGATTGTATCCATATTCATTCCTATCCTTCATTTAGAGATGAGGGGAAATATTCAGTGCGAACAGGAGGATATGTTTAAAGAAATCTATATAAAAATTAAATAATGAAATTCCATATGTTATTGCAAAATGTTTCATTGTGAATTTCATTCAAGAAAAATATAGAGTATTATTAAAATAAAAAAAGCTGATTATTATGGAGATAGACAGAAAAAAATTAGCTGCTCTAGAAGCAATACTTTTCACAACAGACGAGCCACTTGAGTTAAAAATAATACAAAAAAGAATGAAAATAAGAGAAAGAGAACTATTAGAATTAATAAAAAATCTTAAGGAGAAATATAATAGCGAGGAACATGGGATATTGCTTTCAGAAATTGGCGGATACAAATTAATAGTAAAACCAGAATTTCAGGAAAATGTTTCTGATCTTACTCCACATGCTGATATGTCTCGAGGGTTGCTTAGAATTCTATCAATAATAATGTATCACGAACCTATAAAGCAATCTGACATTGTTAAGATAATCGGCAACAGAACTTATGAATACACTAAAGAATTAGAAAGAAGAGGATTTATTAAGTGGGAAAAGCAGGGAAGAACTAAGGTTCTTAGACTAACTCCAGCTTTTGATGAATATTTTGGTGTGCCTAGGGAGAAAATAAAAGAACAATTAAAGAAAGGAGCACTGACAGAAGACAATTTAAAGCCTAAGCAATAATTCTTTTTGGTGATAATATTACTGCTAAAATAATATGCATTGAAGGGTCTGATGGAATTGGAAAAGCAACACAAACCAAAAAATTATTAGAAAAATTAAAAAAGAATTTTAAAGTTGCTACAATGAGCTTTCCGCGTTATGAAACTCCTACTGGAAAAATAATTCTTGAATATCTTCATGGAAAATTTGGTGATGCTATAAAAATGGACCCATTAAAGGCATCTGTATTTTATCATGATGATAGAAAAGCTGCACTCCCGGAAATGAAAAAAATGATAGAAAATAATGATTTTGTTATTCTTGACAGATACAAATACTCAAATTTTGCTCATCAACCTGCAAAAATAGAAGATGAAAATAAAAGATTAGAGATATTGAGAAAACTACAAAATATGGAAAAGGATTTACCTGAAGCCGACTTGGTCATTTTGTTGTCTGTTCCTCCTGAAATTAGTCAAAAAATGCTTGATAAAGAAAAAAATAAGGATATGCATGAAAGTGATATTGAATTTATTAAAAGGACTAATGAAGTTTATGAATTCTTGTGCAAAGAAAACAAAAATTGGATAAAAATAGATTGCATAAAAAATGGAAAATTGATGAGTATAGAAGAAATTCATAAAAGAATTTATGAATCTGTTAAAGAATTTTTTAATTTATAATTTGCTTTCCTTATATTTCCAGTCTTCATCTACTTTTTTCTGTATTATTGTAATTTCTTTATCACTAAGGTGTTTAAATCTTCCTTGTGGTTTTAGATATTCATCTACTTTTTTTCCTGTAGGCTGCATGTTTATTGACATTTTTCCATTTTCTACTTCGTACATAACCCACATGCCTGTTTCAACAGCAAGTTTTGCCATTTCTATTGTTTTTGAAACATCAAATCTCCATGCAATTGGGCAGGGACAATGAATTAATAAAAATTTAGGACCTTTAATTGAAAGGGCTTTTTTTACTTTGCTCTGAATATCTTTTGGATAAGCTATTGATGATGTAGCAGCATACTTTATTCCTTGTGCTACCATCATCTCGACAATTGGTTTCTTGAATGTTGCATTACCAACAGACTTTTTTCCTGTAGGTGTGGTGGTTGTCCATGCTGCATAAGGGGTTGCAGATGAGCGTTGAACACCTGTGTTACTATAGCACTCATTGTCCAAGCAGATATATAGAACATTATGGCCGCGATCAACCATTCCACTTAAAGATTGCAGACCTATATCAAAAGTTCCGCCATCTCCTGCAAGAGCTATTACATTTGCTTTGATGTCAAGTTTTTTTAAGGCAGCTTCTACACCTGAAGCAACTGCTCCTGCATTTTCAAAAGCTACGTGAATATAATTAACTCCCCATGAGGTTATTGGATATTGACTACTAATAATTTCTGCACAACCTGTTACATTAACAACTATTGTATTTTTTCCTGCTGCCTTCATAATATTATTTATTGCTATTGCTTCTGGACAGCCTGCACAGGCTGTATGACCTGACATAAACAATTTGCATTCATCACATTTTTCGCTCATAATTTTCACCAATACTATGACACAAACATGCATGTCATTTTTTAATTTTTCTAAAGTTTATTCTATTTCTTTCTAAACCCAATGAAAACTTTCATCTTTCTTTTTAACAGTATCAACAATCTTCTGAATATCATTAAGTGTTATATCACGACCGCCTAGGCCACCAACAAAGTTGCTGGTTGGTACAGATGTAAGAGATTTTATTTCTGTAAATAGTGCTCCACTATTTCCTAATGATATGTCTTTTTCTAAAACTCCTATTGACTCGAAATCGCTAAGAATCTTTAGTTCTTCAAAGGGGAAGGGACGAAAAGATTTGATCCTTATCAGTGTAAAATCGTCATTCTTTTCTAAGAAATTTTTTATTGTTCCACAAACTGAACCCATTGATATGATTGCATATTTCTTTCCTGGATTTGTAACTTCTATCAAACCATTTCCATATTTCCTGCCATAAATCTTGGAAAATTTTTCATTGACCTCAGCAATTACTTTTTTTGATTGTTCCATTGCATCTTGCTGCTGTTTCTTAAAATCCTGATAATAATCTGGACCTGACCACGCTCCTTGGGTAATGGGCTTATCTAGATTTATTTTTTTGATATATGGTTGTAAAAATTTTTTGAAAGATATATCAACTGGCTCATAAACATGAGATAAGAAGAAACCATCAATACAAATCATAGCAGGAAGAAGGACATTGTTGTTTTCTGCAATCTTGTAAGCCATTATCACTGTGTCAAATGCTTCTTGTACACTCTCACAATAAAATTGTAGCCAACCTGAATCTCGCTCAGCCATTGCATCTGACCAATCACACCAGATATTTAATGGAGCTGACAATGACCGATTTGCAACTGCCATAACAATTGGAAGACGCATACCTGAGGCTATAAACAACATCTCATGCATCAGTGCTAATCCTTGTGAAGCTGATGCTGTAAATGTACGAACGCCTGTAGCTTGAGCTCCTATGCATGCTGACATTGCGCTATGTTCGCTTTCTACATTAAGAAATTCTGCATCCAATTCGCCATTAGCCACCATCTCAGAAAGCTTTTCCATTATATGGGTTTGAGGAGTAATTGGATAACTAGCAATGACTTGAGGTTCGCATAATTTAACTGCTTCAGCGATTGCATGGCTTCCTTCCATAATTTTTTTCATTAAATCACTCTTTTGCCTGTCATATAATTTATTGATGATTTCTTTGTATTGCTTTCTTTGCATAGTTCATTTACTACATTTCTATTTTGTTACCTCATCAAGCCATTCTTGAACTCCTTCATTTGTTTTTTCAACATCAATAATATCAATAACAGGTAGCTCATATTTATGAAGTTTCTTAATTTTTTCAATTATTTCATCAACCAATTCCTCTTTTGTTTTTATGAACAAAATGAATTCATCTGTTTTATGAATTTTATTTTTCCACCAATATTTAGAAAAACAAGGAAAAATATTAATGCATCCTACGAGTTTGTTTCTCAATAGTTCTTCAGAAATCTTTTCAGCTTCGTTTCTATCATCAATATATGTTATAACAATTTTCATTTTCTCACTTTTCAATATCTTTTGTTATCGCCTTTACAGGACACTGGTTCATACAAATTAAACAGCCTTTGCAAAAATCATAATTTACCTGAGCTTTTTTATTAATGATACGCACACAATTTTCAGGGCAAACCTCTTCGCACATTCCACATCCTATACATTTTGTAGTATCAATAATTGGCTTAAATGTTCTCCAAGAACCTGTTTTGTTTGATGTTGAGGGCTCATCGGCAACTGCACCTTCTTTCAGTTCTTTTTTATTTGACATAAATATCACGTTGCAAGTTTCTTTCCAATTAATTCTAGTTTCTTAATTAATTTTTTGTTTTTTGATGCACTTCCATTTATAGATATTTTTCCAACTACCTTAATTTTACAAATATCACAAAATGTTTTCAATACCTTAATAACCTCTTCTGAAGTGACTGCACCAGATGCAACAAGAATTGCTTCTTTTTCTGCAAGTCTTTTGTCTTGCCATATTGGATCGAACCTATCTATAAAATCTTTCATCAATCCAGAAACATTGTCAAAATAACTTGGTGAACCAAAAACAAATACATCGGAATCAAAGATTTTTGGATATAACTTTTGCATATCATCATTTATTGCACATCTCTTTGTTTTTTCACATTTGCCACAACCATTGCAGTGTTTGATGTTTAGATTTCTCAATAAAACTAATTCTGTTTCTACTCCATTTTTTTCTGCTGAATCTAATATTGTTTTAATCATAAATTCTGTATTTCCATTTCTTGGACTTCCACAAATTCCTAATACTTTTTTCATTCTATCATCTTTCCACAACTTTCATAGGATTTTCTTATTGCAATAACATTCTTCTTGCCGACATCTCCTGGGAATCTCTCAAGTATTGCTTCTTCCAAACTTTTGAGTAAAACAATGCCTGTTGAGCGTATAAATGCACCGAGAATGGCAGTGTTTATTATAGGCCGACCCAAAACTTCCATGGCAATCTTTGTCGCATCAATGCTGAACACTCTAAAATCTTTAAGTTTTTGCTTGTGCTCGGAATTTATCAAGATTATTGAACCTTTTTTCAGACCTTTTGTAATATCTAATTTTAGAAGCGAATCATCCAAAACAATTAGATAATCTGGCTCATAAATAAATGTTCGGAGATTGATGAACTTATCATCTATTCTGCAATATGCTTCAACAGGGGCTCCTGTTCTCTCTGGACCGAACTTAGGGAAGGCCTGACTGAATTTTCCATCCTTGAAAGCAGCTATTGCTAAAATTTCAGAAGCTGTAACTGCTCCCTGTCCTCCTCGGCCGTGAATACGAATTTCTATAATCCTTATCACCAAATAAAATTTCTATACAATGGCTTTTAAAATCTACTGTTTTCTCTTCGTTTAATTATAGTATTTAACCTTAATTCTTAAATTAAAATTATGAAACAAAAAACAGTTGCAGTTATACCTGCTTTTAATGAAGAAAAAATGGTAGGAGAGATTGTACGCAGAACGAAAATGTATGTTGATAAGATAATTGTTGTAAATGACTGTTCAAGAGATAATACAAAAAAGGAAGCTAAAAAAGCTGGCGCTATTGTTGTAAATCACTCTGTTAATAAGGGGTTAGGTGCTTCTTTGCGTGATGGCTTTGCAACTGCATTAAAAATGAACCCGGATATTATAATTACTTTGGATGCAGATGGACAACACCTACCTGAAGATATTCCTAAATTCATAGATAAAATAAACAGGGGATATGATTTTGTTCTTGGCGCGCGCGATTTGAGCAAATATCCTCTTGTCAAAAAAATTGGAAATTTTTTTCTAAATGCTGCAACTAATTTTATTTCTGGAACAAATCTAAAAGATACTGAATCTGGATTCAGGGCTTTCAGAAAAAATGCTCTAGAAAAACTGCAATTGAAATCTGATCGCTACCAAATAGCTGTTGAGATTGTTTTTGAGGTTGGCAGAAACAATCTGAAAACTGCAAATGTTCCTATAAAAATACCTTTATATGTTAAAGGTGTTGGAGTGATAGATGGCATCCATAATTTCATGTATCTTTTGCACAGAAGAGAAAGAAGATGGAGAGATTATATTGCTGATGTAAAATATGTTTTGAAAAAATGGCTATAAATTTTATAAGTTAATTTTATAAAATTTCAAAAATTTTATTGACTACATAGAAAATGGTTGCTATAAAATTGAATGCTTGGTTAAAAATATCATATTTGACAATAAGGAATTAGTTTTTATGGATAACTTATGTTGTGTATTTATATTAATCCTAAAGTTTTTTTGATTCCTTCTTCTAAAGATGTTTTTGGTTTCCAGCCAAGTTTTTTTATCTTTGTTATATCTGCAACACTTCTTTCTATTTCATGAAGTGGTTTACCATATTTTATTTTTGCTTTTTTTCCAGTGAGTTTTTCAATTATTTTTACAATTTCATCTAATGTTGTTTCTTTCCCAGAACCAACATTATATATTCCATTGTGTTTTATACCGAGAAGAAGTGCATCAATAACATCATCAATAAAAATATAATCACGTGTGCTTGTGGGATTTGTAATCAATATCTCTTGATCATTCATTATTTTTTCACAAAACTTTGGTATCACACCTTTACCACCAGGCCCATAGACATTAAACGGCCTGACTATAAAATGATTGATCTCCTGGCAAAGTTCTTCAGCAAAAAGTTTATTTTCTCCGTATGGACACATGGGCTTTTTTTCTGCATCTTCCTTTATAGGAACTTCTGCGTTTCCATAAACAGCTGCGGTTGATGGAAATATTATTTTTGCTCCAAATTTTTTACATGCTTCAACAACTGTACGTGTGCCATTGACATTGATGTCATAATCTTTATCAGGGTCTTTTATTGATTCCTGCACATCTATTTGCGCAGCAAGATGAAAAATAAATTCGCAGTCATGCATTGCTTTTTCAACATCTTCCCTGTTTCGAACATCTCCTTTTATTAATTTTGCTTTGGTTTCTTTCTTTAAGTTTGAGAGATTATCGAGAACAATAACTTCATGATTCTTCAATAGTTGCTCAACTAATGAAGAGCCGATAAATCCACATCCGCCTGTAACCAATATTTTCATTATTTTTTCACCAGTATATGACACAAACATCTATTTTTTTCTTTATCTTACTTAACTGCTTTCAATAATTCATCCAAGGAATTTATTCTATTTAATGGATTAATAGTTATTTCATACTCACTTCTATCAATAATAAAATATTTTATGCCAATATTTTGCGCAACTATTATATCTTCTTCGCTGTTACCGACCATTATTGCTTCATCTTTGCTAACATCAAGGATTTCTAAACATTCTAGAACACTACTAGGATGTGGTTTAGGTTCTTTTTCCTGTGCAAAAACTACTGCATCAAATTCAACATCAAGTTTTTTCAATTCCATCTCAGCTATCTTCCTAGGAGTATTTGTTATAAGACCAAGTTTAACTTTTTCTTTTAATTTTTTAAGAATCCAGCAATCATTATATGGATGAATGTAACGCTCTCTCATTTCTATTATATCATATTCTCGAAAAAATTTCCAAAATTCTTTTGGCTCAACTCCCCAACTAGAAATTATTTTGTTTCTATCATTTCCAAACCAGAATCTATCTATTTCATTCATTTCTAATTCTTTTTTGAAATGTTTCATTATAGAAGAAACTGTTTTGTATCTGTATTCTACTGTTGTATGAACAAGCGTTCCGTCTAAATCAAATATTATTGCTTTGATATTTTGATTCATGCTATCACTGAAATTTATATCCTAATCTTTCAAAGATTTTCTTCATCTTTAGGCTGTCTTGCCACGTTACAGGTGATTCGCTAATTATGGTTGCATCTATTTTTCTTTTCAATAACTCTTTTGCAAACGGCTCGAAAGGAGGCTTACTATCAAGATTGAGATGATTCAATTCTCCTTTGGATGAAAAATTTATATTAGAAAAATGGAAATGCAACTCTTTCTTTTTGAGAATTTTTATTTTATCAAAAATTTCTGAATAATCTATTTTCCCGTCATTTCTTGCATAGATGTGAGCGCAATCTATGCATAAACTACATTTTGTTTCTTTTGACAACCTTATTATTTCATCAAGACTGCCAAATGCTGAGTGTTTTCCTGTTGTTTCTGGAGCAAGTTCAACATCCCATGAATTTTTCTTTATTATCTCCATCATATCAAAAATTTCATGTTTGACTGATTGATAACACTCTTCTTTGCTCATCTTTCCAAAATATGCAGGATGAAAAACAACACGAGACTTTCCAAAAAAATTAGCCCTTTCACAAGAATCTAAAATTCTTTGTTTTGACTCTTTTATCTTTTTTTTATCTTCAGAAACAAGATTAATGAAATATGGCGCATGAACACTCAGATAAATTTTTTGATTTTTCGCTTCTTCGCCAACCTGCTTTGCTAACTGCAAAGACATTTTTATGCCATGAGAGAATTGAACCTCCATTGCCTGAAGTCCTAATGACTTAACTTTGTCTATTCCTTCCAATGTTGAAGCGGCAGGAGACCCTGCTGGGCCAAGTAATATCTTTTGCATGATAAAATTTTGATAGAGAAATATTAAAAATCAAGTAATCTAATTCTTATGCCAAGAACTTCAGGGCAAGAACAATGAAGCTGAAGGCTATACAGACTATTACAACATGTTCAGGTTTTATCTTGATTCCTTCTTCTGTATCAAAGTAACGAATAAGACCTGCTGTTGATTGTGGCATGTAATTTTTTTCTTTCTCGCTCATAAAATCACCATAATTGAAATAAGTTGATTTGCAACTTCAGTCACTATTGCAATTACATCTTCGATGCGTTAATCTAACTTTGTATTTGATAGAAAAGCTTTTATTTGTATTTTTTGTCAGCCCATTTCTTTGTCAACAATAAAGAAAATACTAAGAAATAAACAGCTGAAAATAAGCAGATTATCTGTATTATTGGTGCAATCCATAAGTCGATATATCCATAAATTGCATAAAATATTAAAAACAATGTCATTGCAGCAAGTGTTGCATTAATCTGCTTCTCTATACTATCAAACGCCCTAATCCATTTTATTTTCATAATTAAATATTATCGTCATTGTTTTTATAATTGATGAAAAGAAGGTTTTTAAATATAGATAAATTATAAAATGACTATGAATTTGACTGAAGCAATGAAAAAAGTTAATAAAATAAAGGATATAGAAAGTATGAGAGAATTAGCCCAACAAGTATCTTATTCTTCTAATTTAATAGAACAAATTCAGAGTTATAAGCCGGAAAGCGAAGAAGAGGAAAAATTCTTGGGCATGGTTGCTGGAATTTTTCATTGTTATGAACTTGCTGGAATGGCTTATTTTGGATATGGATGTAAAGAACTTTATGTTGTGCAAGAAAAATTCGGACCTTGGGCATTTTATAAAGCTGAACTGTGCAAAGCAAGTGGAAATTTTGGCAATGAATCATTTCATGGAGCTAACAAATGCAATGCAAGCGGAAATTTTGATAATCTTTCATTTTATTGTGCTGAGAGATGTTATGTAAATGGAAAGCTTGGAAAAGAAGCTGGAAGATTTTCTAAGAAATGCAAATTCAAAGGCGAGTTTGGAGATAGATCATTTGAACTAAGTGATCGAATATGGGTACAAGGAAAATTAAAAAGTGAAAGCTTCAACATAGCTAGTGAGATTTTGGCTTTTGTTGAGGAAGCAAAGGATTTCTATCTACCGTACTCTGGAGTTATAATTACAAACCATAATGGCGGTTTTTTGAAACCATCATATCCAAGTGAGGCAATCATATTCACTACAAATTACAGAGGCTCTTATAAAACTATATCAATAAAAGCAGAAGATATTCCGGAAATGGATGTCTTCAAATTAGATTTTCCTGAAAGATTCGCTGCAGTAATGAAGAAATATTCTGTACCTATTCCTGAATGGTTAGGAAAGAAATTGAAGAAATAAAATCCCCTTTGTAACCCACGAATATTTTTCAATAGCCCTCTGAAAGACTCTTTCTTTATTTCATTTGTTTCATCCAAAAAGGTTTTCAAAGAACTTCAAAATGAAATGTCCTGTAATCATTTTCAATATGGTTTCCTTGCGCATTTTTTTCAAGAACAATAAATAGAGTATTGTTCTTAAAATGAAATCCCCTTTGTAACCCAAGATATTGATTTCTTTCGAAGTTCTTCCTTTCATTTCACAAAAGTGGGTTTTCAAAGAACTTCAAAATGAAATGCCCTATGTAACCATTTCCAAAAATGGTTTCCTTGAGCATTTCTTTCAAGAACAATGTTTTCTTTCTGAAATTCAGTTTTCATTGTTCTTAAAATAAAATTCTAAAGATTATAGGTTCAATTTATACAATTTCATGTAATTTGTTAAATATTATCAATGACTTTTAGGTATTGATAGTGTTATTCTTAGAACTAAGAGATTTTTCGGGTGACATGTAGTAGCCTGTCTTTTGTTAGTTACTTCACGGTTCTTGGAACCGATCTTCAGTGAACTGCAACCATTTGTCTTAGCATTTTTAAAACTTGCACCCTGCATTCTGAGCCGTTTCATTCAGTCTCCTTTTTAAGGGATAACCAGACATCATCAAATCAATCTGGAACTGATGTCGTTTCTGTTCTCAGAGAGCGGCTTCTCAACCGCGAACTAAAACTGAACTACGCAAAGCGTGATAAACACCTGCGTACGTTGCCTTAGTTCCTGCAATATAGGTGGACAGAGCTTCCTCCAAGGCACAGTTAATTAATTAACTGCGTATCGGACGGTTGCACCACATGGCACCTTTCGAATTATCAACATAGAGCTATAATCCTGAACTATAATAAAGATTTCTATAGCCCAATCTAGATTATTGAACTAAAACTTAAGAACTTACAAAAAATAATAATAATAACAATTATCTTTTGATTTCTTTGCCGCAGAAACCGCAGAACTCAATACCTCTGGCTTTGACGATATAACCTTTAAAGCCGTCTCCACAGTTATGCATTCTTTTTTTCATATTACACACCCCAAATTAAATAATTTATACTATTTCATTAAGCCATTAAATATCTAAGAAGGTTCTGACCTACACACCCAACCTAATTAGATTATGAAATCCCTTAATTGGCTTATATCTCTGTTATATATCCTTTACTATTAATAAAGATTTTGGTATTCTGCTATATAATTGAAAAGTCGGTGTTTTTTACGACATATATCGACTAAAATACCTATAAACTACACTTTAAAGCGTAATTTGTACGTATTTCCACCAAATTATGCTGATAACGGTGCAATAAAATTAGATAGGTTTGCGTAACTGTAAATGAAAAAAAGCAGTCATTTTGAAGGTCCAGAAATTTAAAGGCTAGCATTGGCTTAGGAAACAATAGACTGAATGCCTCGTTGCCTCGGCACTTACATCCCTGTTCCATAACGAGTCGTCTACTCGCGCCATGCTGTCTATTTTCGAGAGTTGCTTATCCCTTAGATGCTTTCAGGGACTATCAACTGTGGCTTAGCTATCCAGCGATGCCATCGACTACACACAGCTTTGCTGTGGATATCTGTCGGACAACTGGTACACCAGAGGCCACGGAAAGATGTTCCTTTCGTACTTATCCTTCCTTCCTCTCAGACAGCAACACCTCTAGCAGATATAGACCAAA
>Ga0272448_1002150_pt1 | contig 25271 bp, 16 predicted proteins | sample YNPCB0191_FD_202220 | JGI IMG/M metagenome (GOLD analysis project Ga0272448, IMG submission 202220) | Hot spring sediment microbial communities from Yellowstone National Park, WY, United States - YNP-CB-019-1 | ecosystem: Environmental > Aquatic > Thermal springs > Hot (42-90C) > Sediment... | reverse complement strand
GTTGTCCGAGTAGACGATTACAGCGTCGGTGCGGATATCGTTGTCGGCACGATATCCTGTGGGCGTTTGGAAAGATGTGTAGGGAACTTTAGTCTTGCTGGATTGTGAAACGTCAGCGGCGCAAACAGAAAGAGCAGCGAATAAAATGACTAACGTAGGGAAAGCATTCTGCATTGGTTGTATCACCTCTGCAGCATTTTATCGCTACATATAAATCGACTGCAAGATTTATCTTTACAATATGTTGTTTGCGATTTTGCCGCCCTTCTTGCCTTAGTTTAGGGGCCGTTCAAGCGGCAAAATCGCATTACATCGTAACTGCCTATTATCTTAAATGAACAGGTTTACATTGCCGACCTCAGCTCGATCAAGATACATAGCGACGCCGCCTTCTTCTATTCCATCTATCAATTCTTCACGCTTGATGCCCATTAGATCCATGGACATGCTGCATGCGACTAACTTGACGCCCGCAGCTTGAGCAGAGGCTATAAGTTCCGGAAGCGAAGGTACTTTCTTTCTCCTCATAATTCTCTTGATCATTGCCAAGCCTATTCCGCCCATGTTCATTTTCGAAAGCTTAAGCCTATCGGCGCCTCGAGGCATCATCATGCCAAACATCTTCTCGATTAGGTTCTTGGTCACGCGCACTTTTCCGGGCCGTCGCAGTGCATTCAGACCCCAAAAAGTGAAAAACATCGTAACGTCGCTACCCATCGACGCAGCACCGTTGGCTATGATGAACGCCGCGGTAACCTTATCGAAGTCTCCGCTGAAGACTACGATTGTCTTCTTTTTGTTCCTCTCGTCAGGAATTGCTCTGTGCGCTTGAACCGGAGCACCTTTTGAAATAACGGCTTTGAAATGTCCATCCTCCGCAGCGGCTTCGACCAGCACGTTCCCAGTGCTGTGACACCACGCACGAACATCGGTCATAAACGCAGGATCGGTGCTCAATACCGTCAGGGTCTCGCCTTCTTTTATATTTTGTATCTCACTAGCGACCTGCATAATCGGACCGGGACATTGCAAGCCCCTCGCATCTACCACTCTTGAACTCGAAACAGATAAAGCCGATGCCTTTTCTGGAATCAACCCAGGGCACTCCACACCAGAGTCATTACACGGAACCGATGGTTTTGGAGCCACTTTAGGCGCATTGCCCGTAACGGCAATATACGTCTTAATCCCGCCGTTTAGATTCCGACATCTAAAACCTTTTTGCGTTAACAATCGGCAGGCCAAGTAACCGCGAAGACCCACCTGGCAATACACAAGTATCTCTTTGTCGTTCGGCAATTCCCCGATGCGATCGCGAAGTTCGTCAAGAGGAATATGCACCGCGCCCGGTATAGTACCAGTAGCCACCTCAAAGTCTTTACGAACATCCAATATGACTTGATCTTCGCGCGGATTCGCAACCTCTTCCGCATTCACTATTTGGACGTCGCCGCGTAGGATGTTGGCTGCCACAAAACCCGCATAGTTGACAGGATCTTTTGCTGAACCATAAGGTGGCGCGTAGGCAAGCTCGAGATTCTCCAAGTCAAATACCGTCATACCTGCCCTAATAGCAACAGCTAGAACATCGATGCGCTTGTCAACGCCATCCGTCCCGACAGCCTGTGCTCCAAGAACTTTGCCATCGTTTGGATCGAACAATAGCTTCAGAGTCATCGGGCTAGCCCCCGGATAATAACCGGCGTGGTTGAGCGGATGAACGTAGACTTTTTCGTAAGCCGATCCTATCTTCCTGAGCGTCTTTTCGTTCAGACCGGTCATCCCGACTGTCATATCGAAAACCTTACATATTCCGGTCCCCTGACTGCCTTCGTATTTTGAACTTCTGCCCAGTGCGTTATCCGCCGCTATGCGTCCTTGCCGATTAGCCGGACCCGCCAGCGGGATAAGCGTCTGAAAGCCGCCAACATAATGAGATACCTCGACCGCGTCTCCGACTGCAAATATATCCGGATCGCTAGTTCGCATATATTCATCGACCACTATTCCGCCTAGCGGACCTATCTCGAGTCCCGCATCGCGAGCAAGAGTAACCTCCGGCCGAACCCCAACCGAGACGATTATAATTCCACAATTGACTTCTTCGCCGGTACTCAGGCGTGCAGTTAATCTGCCGTCTTCGCTGGTTATGCTCGTAACGGAAGTCTCGAGCCGCAAATCGACCCCTTTTGACAACAAGTGCTGATGGAGCGAAGTCGCTATTTCATAGTCAACTGTACCCATCACCTGCGCTGTCTGTTCGACGAGAGTAACTCCTATCCCGCGCTGCCTAAGAGCCTCGGTCATTTCCAATCCTATATAACCGCCACCGATCACCACGGAGTGGGTAGGTTTGTATCGATCAAGCGACTCGACGATGACATCCATGTCCTCAATGGAGCGCAAAGCAAACACTCCATCATTATCTAAACCCGGAATTGGCGGTTTGACGGGCATAGCACCGGGACTCAGAATTAGCTTGTCGTAGTCGATACTGTAACGGGTACCGTCAGTTACGCTTCGAACGTTGACTTTTTTTGCCGCACGATCAATAGAAACCGCCTCGGTGTTTACGCGAACATCAATGCGAAGATTGGCGTAAAGAGAATCCGGAGTTTGTACAAGAAGGCGCTTGCGATCGGTTATTGTTCCGCCTATATAATAAGGCAAGCCGCAATTAGCAAACGACACATAACCTCCACGCTCGATTAGGGTAATCTGAGCATCCTCCGAAATCCTGCGAGCACGCGCTGCTGCAGATGCTCCCCCTGCCACTCCTCCGATTATCACAAGCCTTGTTTCTTTGTCCATAAAACTTTACTCCTAAAACGCAATTCAGCGAGCATTAGTAGTTGACAACTGTTTAAGCTGATAGTGATCTCTCGCGCATCGTATCAGCGTCGGCAAATGCGGGGATACGATCTTGTAGTAGACCCTTTGCCCACGCCGCTCGCTAACCAACAAGCCGCAAGCTTGCATGTGCCTTAAGTGCTCACAAGCCTGATGCTGTTTGATACCGCACAGTTCGGCAATCTCGCCCACTGTGAACTCGCCTTGCATGAGAATATCTACTATTCGCAGGCGCATCGGGTGAGCCATTACCTTCAAGCACTCTGCCATAGCAGTTAGGACTTCAATCGGTGCCAACTCGATATTGATTGTTTTCTTATCCATTGCAGATCAATATATCGTAATATCGTAAAATCGAGATATTTCAATTATACAAACCCACATTCCTAACTGTCAAGCCATTCGGATAAGTGCAAAGACATAAATCCAATTCACCCAAAAGCCGTTTTTATTCTCATGTGACTGAACACTTGTGAGAATATCTAAAAAATTGACACGTCAATAGTGTGTGGTATAATGACCTTAAGCAGCGTTCTATATTTGGAGGCTGCTCATCGCGTGACAGACGCTGCGCCGGGGCCGTCGCACCCGGCTGTTTTATTAATGAGGTATACCGGTGCGAAGTATTTATAGAATTGGAATCGGCTTTCTGGTAGGGTTGTTTTTCGCAGCAGGATACACTGCTCGTACGATATCTATGGAACGCGAGCGGGCTGCCGCGGAAGCTTTGCGGCAAAGACCTGTTAGTGCGCCTGGAGTTTCAATCGCGTCAACTCGCTTGGTCGGGGGAGACATAGACCTCCAGCCACTAGAAACGATGTGGGAGGTCCTCAGGCACCTCCGCGAGCATTATGTAGAACCGATCTCGCCTCCCAAGGAAGGTGAGATGACCTACGACTCGCTCAAGGCCATGCTCGCATCGCTGGACGATCCGAATACGAGATTTCTCGAGCCAGCCCAACGCAAGCTCGTAACCGACGCTGCCGAGGGCAAGTATCACGGAATCGGAGCAGTTCTGGGCATCAAGCGTGTGCAGTCCGGCAAGATTATGGAAGAGCATCTAATCGTTATAGCGCCATTGGAGGGCGGTCCCGCCGATCAGGCAGGATTAAAGCCGGGAGACGATATAGTAAAAATCGACGGCAGAGATGTACTCCCGCTACAGCCATACCAGAGAGCAGAAGAGATGGTCAAGGAAGAACGAACTAAGAATTCGCTTGAGCTCAGAAAAGACCTGGAAGCCGAGCGAAAACGCATTGAAAATGGGATAGGAATATTCGACGCCGAAGACCTGCTGGCAAGCGACCCGGGTGAAAATGAGAAGAAAGAAGTGGAACTGACGGTAATCCGGCAAGGCTCAACGAAAGAGCTGACGCTGAAGGTAGTGCGTCAACCTTTTAGTCCTATTCCTGTAGAGAGCTCTACTTTTGAAAACGGAACTGTTGGATACATAAAAGTCAATTGCATCGCTCGCAATACGGCAGAAAAACTGGCGGATGCGCTTAAAAACCTGCAATCCGAGAGTGTGAAAGGGCTCGTTCTCGATCTGAGAAACCTGGCGGGCGGTGAAACCGATTCTATTCTAAAAATAGCCGAGCCGTTCCTATCCGGCAAGATAATGGCAATCGAGATGAAATCTCGAGGCAGGCGTGAACAAATACGAGTGCCTGCCGCGAGTGCCGGCGAACAATGGACTAAGCCGGTGGTTGTGCTGGTAAACTCCTGGACAGCTAGATTGCCGGAAATCTTGGCTGCTGCGCTAAAGGAGAACGCCGGAGCCAAACTGGTAGGAGAAAAAACTTACGGCGATCTTAGCGCTATAACCATTATAGACCTGGTAGATGGTTCGGCCGTAGCGATGACGACAGGCGCCTTCCTAACCGGCAAAGGCGGAAACTATAACGGCAAGGGCATACCTGTGGATGTGGAAGTGGCCTCGGCTAAAGACGATCCTCAGCTCAAAACTGCCCTGAGGCTTGCCGCAAAGGGAGGCAGGGGTTAAGCAATGAGAAAACTGCATCTTGATGTTTTGATTCCAGTAGTTTTTCTGCTTTTCGCAGCGTTTATAATTGGCTTCCTTGCGCCGGACGTGAGGGCAAGTGGCGGAGACTTCGGAAAGTTGATGGCGAGTCTGCAACTTCTGCCCCAGCGGCTGGAAGAGATAGGCGGAAGCTCGAATGAGAATTCTTCCGACAAGCCTCTCCCTATAATAGAGACTTACTCGGCCGTAATGGAACGCCTTAAGGCGGACTACTACGGCAAAGAAATCGACGAGCGCAAAGTCACTTACGCGGCGATACGCGGAATGTTGCTTGCCTTGGGAGACCCGTTCACTCGGTTCCTAGATCCCGATGAGTATAAGAAAATGCGGGAAGAAAATGAGGGCAATTTCCAGGGGATCGGCGCTCAACTCGATACCAACAGCAAAGGTGAAGTCTATATCAGAGAGCCGTTGCCCGGCACACCTGCCGAGCGTGCCGACGTCCGCAAGAACGACGTCATCATTGCGGTAGACGACAAGCCCATCAAGGGGATGGACATACAGGATGTAGTGAAACTTATTCGAGGACCTAAAGACACGAAAGTCAAACTGACTCTGAAACGCCCTGGGCAGAGCAAGCCGCTGGTAAAGATCATCACCCGATCGGTGGTGCAGTTCCGAATGGTCAAGTGGCAAATGCTTGACGATAAGAACAAGATCGGCTACATCCGACTCTATCAGTTCAATGAAAAGAGCGACGAACAGTTCGATGATGCCCTGACTGAACTCGAGAAGAGACACGTAAAGGGCCTTATACTGGATCTCCGGAGCAACCCGGGCGGCTTGCTGCAAGTGGCAGTAGACATTGGAAGCAGGTTCATCGAAAGCGGCCCTGTGGTTATCATTCAAGAGCGCGGTGGACAGAGAAACCCGCTTTACGTCGAACAGGAAAAACATAATCACAAGCGGTATCCGCTCGTTGTTCTGGTAGATAAGTCAAGCGCGAGCGCTTCGGAGATTGTATCCGGAGCTATTAAAGATATGGGCGTGGGAACATTGGTTGGAACAACTACATTTGGCAAGGGACGCGTCCAGACTATTATGCCGCTTCAGGATGGCTCAGCCGTAGCCATAACCACGGCCAAATACCTTACTCCGAAAGGCACGGATATACATAAGAAGGGCATTGAGCCGGATATTGTCGTGGAGCAGCCAGACCCTGAGACAATTATGGCACAGTTCGGGATCAAAGATACCGACAAATTGGACCTTAGCGATCCTAAGTATGATATCCAGCTTACTAAAGCAATGGACGTCCTCAAGGTTAAGATGGGCCTTCTCCCTAAAAGCGTGCTGGAGAAAATGCAAAAGACCGCTAAGGCGTCAAAGTAGTATAGAGTATCAATACGCGGAAACAGGATGTTGAGCAAAAAGCGTAAATCTCGGAGCAGTCGCAAACGGCCGAGTGTCGTTGGGCTGCTCTTTGTTCTAACTACAGCCGTATTGTTAGGCATAGGTGTCGGATCATATATGGGCAGTAAGTTCGGCACATCACCTGCTCAGCGCCCGACTACAAGCTTGCCTGCTGTCCAACCTAAAAGCACTTCAACTCCGCAAAAGACAGAGCAGGAGGCACCGCTGCAAAACAAGTCTGAGCCCGACAAGCCCAAACCAGCGAAAATACCCCGCAGCGTGACGCCTCCGGTTGCGCGGGTTCGCGAAGAACCACGACCGACACGGTCATTACCCAGGCGAAGACCTAGTGCAATGCCCGGCGAGGTTGCACACGTAGCCGTAAGCGATAGGATCGCGTTGACCTTCGATGCAGGCGCAAGTGGTGTTCCGACACCCGCCGTATTGAACGCACTTCGAGCAGCCGGATTGCATGTAACGTTCTTCATAACGGGCAAATGGGCCGAACAAAACCCACAATTGGTTAAGCAAATCAGGCAAGACGGACACGAAATCGGCAACCACACATATTCTCACCCGGACCTACGCAAGCTATCGGATGCAGAGATACGCGAACAGCTAAAAAAGACCGACGAGATTGTTACGCGCATAACCGGCAGACCTTGCGACCCCTACTTTAGACCGCCTTACGGTGCGCGTGACAAGAGAGTTATCCGCGTCGCTGCCGAAATGTGTTATACCACTATTTACTGGTCACTCGACAGTTGGGACGCTTTCAAGAAGAACATCACCAGCAACGAAGTCAAGGAACGCGTACTCGAACGGGTCCAAGGCGGAGATATTGTGCTAATGCACTGCGGCAGTCAGGCGACTGCCGACGCACTTCCGACCATTATCCAAGAACTGCAGAGCCGCGGTTACCAAATAGTTTCGGTGTCGGAACTGATAGGTCGGTAGTTAGAATTGCATAAAATCCGAGGTTGTATTGCTCCTCAGAAGTATCTGTGGGCACGTTCGGCCGCCACTCTGGAAGCAAGAAGCTATTCCCGTCACAAGAGCGTATTTGCCCACCTGAGGACTCGGAGCGTTCCAGAGATTGATCCACGTTACTCGGATACCTTTGCGGCCGGAAAGAGTGCCGTCCTCCAACCCGGAACCGTCGTCGATGTAGAAGAACTTGCTGCCGGTGGAAGAATCCACGGCCGTGATCCTACCCCATACCCTTACGAGAAGTCCGAGGTTGTTTGGACCGAACCCGCCTGTGACGCCGGGCGTATATTGGTTAAGGGCGCACCCACCAACTGCCGAACATGCCATAGCCAATGGCTTCGGTGGACCTGGAGTTGACACTGTAAACACCGATGCGCCTGTAAGTTTGCGCTCGCCGTTCGAGGTCGTCAAAGTACCGCTAATATCGATTAGCTTCCCGTATGTCACGGTAAGCAAACCCTTGTCAACCTTTATGCCGCTTGAGCGATCCTGTTCCTGGACGAAGAATGCGTTCGTGAATTGGCTAGTGCCAGCGCTGACGATCAGATTGCGAAGAAATACCTGAGTACCATCAGGATTGTTCTTTGCCTGAGCGAGATTGGCAAACGGCACGCCGAACATCGTTTTGAACGGATTAATCGAAGAGTTGCCGCAGGAAATGCCATCGTGCTTACCAGTGGCATGGGACTTGATCCTAAAGTAGTATTGAGTATTGGGTGAAAGACCCGTCGCAGTGATCGAGTGTTGAGTGACAAGACTAGAGTTTGTATAAGTAGTTGCGGAGCTAACTTGACCTCTGTATTGCCACAAATCGACTCTGGAATCGGCAGGAACATCGGTCGTCCACGTAATGACAGCATCGTTCGCACCCGGCCTCACGGATACGTTGCTAATGATAACCGGGTCGGACACGCTCAAAGCAAAGGCATCATAAAATGTCATGCAGTTGGTCTGAGCGACTGTATTGTTCCCCCGAGCAAAAACGGTGATAGTGCTTGACTGAGCCGTACAGTCTACAACCAGCTCACGCCATCGCCTATCTAGAGGATCATTCCACGACCAAACTATATTTGGGGAATTGGGATCAGTGCTTCCGTAAGGGTCAATGCCGATTTTTTGAAAGATCATTCCGTCTTGATACGGCGGATTCAGAGACAATCCGTGTCCCCAAATCGATAGACACCATCCCGTTAGCCGATATTTCTGCCCAACGGTTGCACCGGTTATCCTTTGGTAGACTCCAGCATCATAGGTAGTCCAGTCGCTCCAAATCTGCTGGCAAGATACCTCGCCTCCCGGACCACCAGGCATCTGCTCGAAGTCGGATCGCTTGAATTGTGGATTTTGAGAGACCCTAAACGGGGTCCACTTATCGGCCACTATCGTGTTACTATCGATATAGTTGTATGGGGAAGCGAATTGCCCATTTAGTAGCACCTGGGCGCTTGCCGCACTAGACATCAGCAACAAAGCGATAAAACATCTTGGAACGAATCTCATTGGCCATACCCTTCCCGTCACTGCGGTAATGAGCTGATCACGTTCCAATCTTCCGGACTGCCAACCGACACCACGTAAGTGTAATACTCGTCTCCCGTGTTTGGCCAACCGTTGGGATCCACGTAACGAACGCCAAGCACTCCCGTTGCCGCGATATAGTCGCCCACAGCTATCCCTTGGTAACCATTTGCAGGCAGCCGAACCATAATGCCGGGCACAGCATTGCTTCCGCTGGGCGTCTGACCGTTCGGGATTTTGCTCCCATCATCGATAAAAGCCTCAGCATCGGAGAACGGATCGCTTGTATTGGTCCATGTGACCCTACCAAACACGCGCATACGAAGACCAACGTTGCATACGCCGCCTCCAGGTCGCACCGCCGGCTGAACGGGAGTAGATCCGCCGATAGCGCGATGACACAAGGCTACCGGTTTGGGCAGATCATAGTAGTTCGGATCGACGGTCCAGTCGTAAGCAAGAAACATCGCTTCCATGCCCTGCACTAACACGGATCCTGTTACGGTCACTCTGTTTCCGGTTTGCGGTTGATCGGGTATGTTCGAATCAAACAGAACCGCTATTCCCGCCGAGCCATCGTCCTCTTGGATATAAGCTTTTACATAGCCTTTATCGTCGACGGTTACAGGTTCCATATCGACATAGGTGACAATCTTGTTCTGCAGAATCGCTCCAAGCCCCTGACTCGCACTCTTGAGTTGACCAATTGTCATTGGAATAGGCGGACCAAGCTTTGCATCATCCACTGCCACCACATGCCATTGAAGCGGCCACTGTTGTTTAATATCCAGAAACGCAGTTATAACTCCGTTCGGACCAGCCGTAACTGTAATGGCATCAGTATGCCATTGGCTATCGTTAGTCGGCGAGGCAACGCTTCGCCAACGAACACTTGACGCCAACGGGTTGATCCCACCATCTGGATCAAGACCCAGCCTAAAACGCGTATCGCGCTGAGTGCCACCGACTCTATAAGTAACATAGCGAGCTGAAAGAGTGTAGGGCTGACCTGGCGACACAAATACCCGCTGAAACACGCCGCCGTTTTTGTATTCGTAATTCGCCGCAGCACCCACGAAATACGAGCCTTCAAAAGCCTGTATTCCAGCAAACCAAAAGTCTGTTCCACCCATCGGATAGGGACCGATAAGACCATCGATGGGATGGAATCCGCTCGCATCAATAGCTACCGAATACTTAACCCAAGGATACAAGCTGTGCGACTGCCCACCATAGCCTTCCTCAAACCCGGCGTTTTTGAGAAAAGGACTAGGGTTTGGCAACGTATGGAAAACTTTATCGCCGGAGCACGCCGGGCGATACAATGGATTGTTAGTTCCCCATACCCTGAAGTGATAGTCCGTGTCCTCAGCTAGTCCTGTTATAGCTACCTCATGCTCTGTCTTAAGCACAGGGTCTTCTGGAGTAGACTGACCGTAAGATGTAGTAAGGCCATATTCTACACGCGAAGTCGTGGGCACGTCCGTCTTCCAAATAACTATCGTGCTCATCCCATCAGGACTTGGGTTCGTTGTGATATCGTAAAACTGTATTGGCGTCTTGAATGTCCGATCGTCCGATACCCAACTACTGTAACCGGGCGCACTGCTGGAGGCCCGATAGTGATATGTGCTGCTGTTGTTTAAGTTGGTTAACAGGACGCTGTGTTGTGTGACCAAGTTCTGGTCTTCTACCATCAATCCATAGCCTTGATCGAAACCATATTCCACGCGGGAAGTACACGGAACGTTGGTGGTCCATTCGATCTTAACAGTAGAATCTGGCAAATCAGGATTACCCGGCACGACAGCAATCGGCCCCGAGGTAACCTGAATCGGCGGGAGCTCCGTCCACGTCACATTGTCCCACAAAGTGGACATAATGTATTTTTGCAAAGGGTTTGGCTGGTAGCTCTCAATAAATAGCGTATAAGTTCCTGGTCCCGGCACACTGATTGAGCGTGTATGCCACGCATCACCCCACGGAAATGTAACCCAACTTGTAACGTCACTGCGATTGGTTGTCGCAAACGGAACCAAACCCATTCGCACTCGACAACCGTTGTCATAAGGCTGAAGGCTATAGTCCACGGAGAATGCTCGCGCCGTGACAGAGATTATCGCGCTGCCGCCCCACCAAGTGAACGTCTGGTATACTCCCCCGTTTACGGAATTTCCCCAGGACTGAGCACCACACACCGCCGAGCCGTTGGGCGCTGACGGTGGAGTCGGAATAAGCACGTCAAACGTACCATCAGCTCCCGGCGCCCCGATCAACGGGTTGCCAGGATTTCCACCGGGTATGGAATAGCTGTAAGGGGTCCAATCTTGCCAAATGACGTAACTATACGAAACCTTTACGGTCGAGGGGTTAGGAATCGCACCACCTTCAACTCGCTTAATACTGTTGCCTACATGCACCGTATAATCCACATTCCGCACGTAGGTCACCGTGCCCGCCAGGTTACGCACCACAACAGAGGACGGAATGACCGAACCGTGAGCTAAGGGAACAATCGTGGTACCTTGAAGATAGACTAATTCGTCCGTAACCGATGCCGATTCTTCGAAGCTGGGATTACCAATTGGGTTTTGTGCGCACGCACCCGACTGCAACACGAACAACCCGACGCACAGAGCGACCACCACGATTCTGTTTATACCAGTCATTCGGCAGCAATCCTCCAAATTGCCTACCCTACCTGCGCGTTGATATCGCCCCACACAACTGATCCGGCGCGCGAAACAACGCGCGCCGGAAATTCAGCACGGACCTGCCAAACCAAGTTCTTGATGCTGCGGCCCCGAAATTACGGTGTCACAACCTGTATATCGCTCTGGCGTCTAGGCCGGAGGTTCGGTTGAATCTTGGCGTTGATAATAATAGTGCTCGATATTCCGGTAACCATCACGTATGTATCAACACTCGGCGGCGTGATGGTATTGCCCGGAGCGAGGTTATCGTAGTCTACGCGTAGACCCACGTGACCAGAGCCGTCGTTCCGATTTGAGCCGTCGTTAATGTAGAAGCACTTGTTAACCGTGTCTACGAATGTCACCTTGCCCCAAGTCTTGATCAGCAGTCCTATGTTATTGACGCCGACCCCGTTTTCAACGCCTGGGGTGTATTGGTTTAGCGGTCCTCCGCCAACGGCAGCGTTGTTGAGTGCTAGCGGCGCGGGAGCTTCGGCAAAAGCAGCCGTCGCCAGGCAGAAAATCGCTACAGCAACACTAATTAGTGCAACCGATCTCATTGCTTCACCTCTCAGGTCAGACAACCTGCCTTTCCTCTATATGCTTTATACCTCAAGAAACGCGATTTGACAAGGGTCGTGATCAAGTTTTTACCTTTCGCACCGATCAAAAATAACAAGAAAAGAAGGGTGCCCGGACTCTCGGGCACCCTTCGCTCAATCCAAGAGCGGTCTAGAAGTGTATTTGGACCTCGTCCTGAACCTCAAGCACCATTGGATCCCATCTCACATAGAGCATCCGAATCCTTCCAACACCAGATATGAATCTGCTGGTGCTGATTCCTTGGACGGTAACAAACTGGCCATCCACCGTCGGGAACGGATAAGGATCCCACTCGGTGCGCAGTCTTCTGGAGCGGAATACCTTCACGCCGGTATAGCCGCCCTCGTTGGGCACTCCGCTGCCGTCATCCAGATAGAACCACTCCCAGTTCTCGTCGTATCCGTAGCCTCTGGCCGTGCCTGTAAGTCGAACAAGCAGACCTTCGGTGTTTACTCCTACACCCTGAACAGTGGCTGGATAGCCTCCACCGCCAAATGCCTTTGTGGTCATGCTCAGGAATGCCGGAATATTTACCGGCTCGCCCGGCACCACACTCGGCACTTCATTGAGCTGGAGTTCGCGCGGAATGTCGAGCTGAGCTGTAGGAGTCGGTGAAGTAGGCAGGGCCAGATTACCGCGCATATTGGTAATCTTGTAACCCGGCTCCAATCCTTCGGGCATGTAACCCGGGTTAAGCCCAGACTTCTTGACATTCACTTTGATTCCTGCCGTTCGATCAGGCGACTCGACGTAGAACCAATAGTAGCCATCTGCCGCATCGCCCTTGTCAACGTATGTGACGACGAGCGGATTTGCGGAAGCGTCGATAATCACACCTCCGTTCGGCAACGCCCTAGCTGCTCCAAGGCTGGTAACCGTCGGGATCGGATACACATCAGTAGACTTTCCACATACCAGAACGTTATCACCCCAATCAGTCATCACGCAGTTGATTCCAAGAACCTCAACCAGCGTTCCTACTGCAGGGATAGTGATTCCGGTCGTGGTCGGCGTATCGGCGTATACCCAGAGATTCCACGGAGTCGAATCGGAAGGCGATCTGGTAATAATCAGCCTGAACCGGTTGCTGGCCGGCTGCGACTCCACTACCTGTGACGAATACTTCATCAGACGACCGAAAGCGTTATTCGTGTCTGTGTAGTAGCTCATCTGGAGCGGCGTCGGCAACGGCTTTCCGCTTGCCACCAAATACGGTGCGCGGATCGGTACGATTTCACCCTGAGCGCGACCGGTACCCGGTCTTACCCAAGTGCCCTCGACAATAACCTCGTCGCCCTCTTTGAGGGTCGCCTGGCCCGTATACACTCGCACCTTGCAACCAGCAGGAGTACCCGCGTGCTTGGTGTCATAGATGTAGTAGTAGCCATTCAATCCGTTGGCCACTCCGCCGGCAACATCCTGGGCAGCCCTAAACACGATACCTCTAACGCATACCACCTCGCCAACAGGCCGTTGATCGGGATCGTTCCTGGCGTTGCCGCCGGTAGCATTCCAAACGATCAGCGGATCAAGCGTGCGGTTAACATCGGTTGCGGTATCGTTGCAGCCAACCGTTACTATTGTTGCGGGCTCGGTGCTGTCAGCATAGCGCGGATACAATGGGTTCGCACCTGGCTTATGAGCGTTCACCGAGTAAGTGCCGGGGTCAACACCAATCACATAGACGCCGTTTGCATCCGTCTTAGCGGTGAAGGTATTTGTGCCGACCGCTTCAACGGTAGCATCCTCAACCGGCCATCCGGTCACCGAGTTCGTAACCGTTCCGGAAATCCAAGCGCCCGCAACGTTTATCGTAACGTAACCTACCGTTTCTGGCACGGTCGGGTAGTCTCTGTCTCTGACGTACACTGGCAATTGGTATGTTCCTACGGCCACGGTCGAAGGCACTGTAATGGCCAGAGAATAGGTAGCGGTCGGGCCGTTACCGGAGACCGGGTTCATAGGAACAACACTCTGTCCAAACGGTGTGCGATCCAGGAAGCATCCGGCGTTAGGATGTCCGGCGTCGCGCCAAATATCCAGATAGCCGTTTGAGTCGCTTGCCTGAACGGTTATAGTCACAACCGCGTTAGGATCGCAATTTGATCCGTTAAGTGGGCTATTGCTGCCGTCGTACGTAGGCTGATACTCGCCAGCCGTCCAGGTTATCTTAGTAGTAGCGCGGCTATCGATCGAATACGGGCTCCCGGGCGGGTCCGGTGGGGCGTAGAGGCCGATACAGCGGCCGTTGGCCATCCATCCGGTGCTTCCTCCGGTACTTACCAGGTTTCCGAGAGCATCCGTCTCGATCATCAGCGCGGTCTTCTCAGCCGGAGTGCACAAAAAGCCGTATTTCTCGCAGTCCACGTTGTTATCCGGGTCAGCGGTGGTATACAACGCACTGAACGGAATCTTGTAGACAGCCGTCTGGTCAGGATCGTAGTGGTTGCTATTCGGGTCGCTTTCGACGTAGCGGCTGATATACGCATACTGGCCGTCCTGAGTGAACGCCACGCTCACACCACGGCGAATCTTCCAATTCTGATCCTGCACCTGGGATTGGGCAGTAGTGGTGAAGTTCCACTTCATCAGTCGGCCGCCATGCTGCCAATCGTCAGCACTGCCGCCCTGCGAAGGGTCGGTGCCGTAGTATGAGGGCACGTGGATATATCCATCGGGACCGATACCAGGCTTCATCAGGTATGGAATCTTACCATTCTGGTCCCATACTGCCCAGTAATCGACCGATGCCCACCCGGAACCATTGGTCGGGTCGTTGCTGGTCATCTCGATTCTGGCAGCAGTCGCCGGTTGAAGAGGCGGATGTGGCAACTGGTAAGTCGCAACCGTCTTACCGCCCACGCTTGGCCCTTCCATCGTGAAGAATCGAGGCATGGCATAAGACTGTCCACTTGCCGAAGTGCCCTTCAACCAGCCGGAACCGTCGAGATTCCATCTATGGTACCAGCCTTTCGAGAAGCTGCTAGCGTAGACATAACCGTCGCTCGATATCTGAACTCCAAACGGTCCGCTGTAGCCCCAATTGGTGCTATCGTTGTCACCGTCGTAGAGAACCGTAGGGTTCGAACCGTCGGGCTCAAAACGCACAACGTCTTGGCCGCCACTGGCTCTAGCAGCGTAGACGTAACCGTAGAATGGGCTGTTAGGATCGGTAACTACATCGGCTCCGCGCCAGCCGCCTCCCAGTGGTGCCGGCGGGTTGCCGTAGACGGGATCGGTTGTTTCCCAAAGCGGGACTATGTTTGTTCCTGTCACAGGAAGGCGTTTTGCTGTGATTACAGCCTTATACTCGCCGCTTGGGGCGTAAGTAGAATCATCTTTCGTACCATCCCACACCACGGCGTTTGTGTGCATCCCTTTGGTGCACAGGTGACCTGTCACTGGATCACCGTAGAGAAACTTGTAAGTTCGCACCGGAGTCCCGCCTGCGTATGGCACGATTTCGATTTTCACCGACCAGCCGTCGGTAGTATCGTTGGCGTCTGCATTGAGCATGTATGAAATGCCCACTGGAACGCTTGCGGGAGTCGGGCTGTTGGGGGTCCATTTGTAGACCCCGATTGCGCCCCAAGAGGCTGAGGCGCATATCAGCGCTATGACAAGCGCTGCCGCTGTTAGGTAGCGGTTCATTTTGATAATCCCCCCTCTCCTAATATTTGCGACGTTGGGTAGTACCAAGCAGTACTACTAGTTATTCCTTGAGTTTCCGGCAACTACGAAAAGTTTTCTCGCTGATGTTTCACACAGGCAACCCGGATATGGTAGAGAACTGCCATCATGAAATCTGGGGTGGCTGCCCGGAGCGGCGCTCCCAGGCTGCCACCCCTTTCAAGGGGGACAAAGCCCCATAATCTCGTAGTGGCCGGATTTTGTTGTTTTTTACTTAACTTGAGTTACGTTTTGCTTGCTTTTGCCTAACCAATTAGCTCGGCTGAGCAGGAATGATCAGGGCCAGGTTGTCCTTATTGGTGTAGAACCAATAACCCAATCCCGGGCGCAGATGATCATCGTCACCAATGTCGTAGGTTACACTATAACCTGACTGCGTGACTGGATCAAATGCGTAAAGCGTGTTCCCACACCATCCGGCAGCCACAGCTTCCTCCCAAGTCTTGAGTGTAGTGCCATCAGTCAGATACAGGTTTTCCACAACACTAGTCTCATGGTTGAACGGATGGCCAATCAGATGCCATCCACCAGCATCTTGACCGTCAAGCTGATAACCCGGAAGTGAGAGCCACATGTCGGTCATGTTGTTGCTGCTGTCGGGAACACCATCAGGAACGCCCTCGTAGCTGACTGTATAGTTACTGTCACTCGTAAGCCAGTACCCGTCACCCAGCAAAACGTTACCAAACACTTCGGGCTCCAGATCATCGTAAATAACACCAGTCTGAGTAGTGGCATCGAATCTGGAAAGAGTTCCCACAATGTTTATACCGTCAAAAACGCTTAGCGGATCTGGGTTGAACGGTACCAGCGGAGCGCTGATGCAGTTCCAGCCTGTCAGCACATCAAACGTAGCAGTGTCGGCGACGCAAGCTCCTGCAAGCACAAACGCCAAAGCAAGCACTAAACCTAGAGTCTTCATCGTTTCACCTCCTTTCGATATTATACCTTTCGACTCAAATCGAGTAAGCAAGCTGTCCACCTCCCCCTTTCGAGTTTGCAGTCGGCAGCGCGAGCTTCCTCAAATCGGAATATAGCACACGACCTGCAGACTGTCAACCCGGTAATATTACTAGATATCTGAAGTTTTATTCTGTTTGTTGCTTCTGCGTGCAACGAATGAACAGATTTTCAAAGAACGACGAATCCAACTAAATCAGCTTGGGAATAAGTGCGAGTCTACTGACGATGTTTCGATGTTTCCCAGGTTTGCGGTTATCTGAAACCAGGCGACCGGTCAGTTTAGTCATTTGCTTCGCCCTGCCCTTGGGGACGGCAGCGGCTTTCTCCTTCTCCTTTCTTCTATCGTTCTCCGATTTTTTTTATGAATCGGAGAGAGAATTAGCCGCCGGCCGGACGACCGGCGGCTAGTTGAAACTGGTGCACCAATCTAAAGTTTCTAGAGTTTTACTTTCTGCGGCGGATGCCGAAGCCCACCAGACCTACCAGGCCACTGGCCAAGGCCAAAATGCTGCCCGGCTCAGGTACTGGAGCAAGGATTGCATTCAGGGCATTGTCCTTGCCCTTGTAGTTCCCAGCGTCGTTAATGGTCCAATCGAATAGCGGCGAAGTGCTAGTCCCGTTCAGCGTACCATCGAAAACGTAGGACAACCCCAGCGAAGGAATCTTGAACTCCATTGGCGGCGCAACTAGATCATATGTCCCAGTGGGATTAAAAGCACTGATTTTGATCTGAGTTGCAGTGCACGACGGCTGGAGGAATATCTTTAGATTCCAAACCAAGTTCTGGGTCCCTACAGGACGGTAGTCGCTACCGTAGCCCATCAGCGCCGATCCCTCGCCGAGATCCCAACTGGCGAACACTACAGCAGCACCAGTCCCTGCCGGGTTGACAACGTCCAACGTGTCTATGCCGTCCGAGGCTCCAGTTCTAACGCCCATTCGGTAGCTAGTTGCGAGTGCATTGCCACCGCTTTGATCAGTTACTTTGAACTGGATGTACCACTGCGGATCAGCATATGCTCCGCTGACCATACCGAACACCAGGGCCACTATTGCGAGAACTATAAGCTTTTTCATCATTTCACCTCCTCCTCTCCTGATAGAAGATGCGACTGTAGATTTGCTTATGTCGCTTATCCTTGTGCTCTTCAATTTGGTTGTTCCCCCTTTCCAGCTCATCCGGCTAATGCGGATATTGTCACGCAATATTATGTTGCAAAATCCGTGCCAAAAATCCGACTAGCTCAGCGGTGCACCATCAATATAGGGGTTTTGAGAGCACAAGCCTTAAGCCTGTTTTGTTAATCCTTGTGAGGTGGTTTCTCCTTCCTTCCCTGTCGGCCCCATTACAATTGGAGCTCCAGAACTGCAGAACCGATACTACCTACTAAAACATTCTAGCTTTGGTTTGTCGAGCCTGTCAATATTTGACCGTAAAATCAGGTAATAATACCTAACCCCTCTTGACACTCGCGGCATCGGTTCCCTCTTGCAGAACTCCGCCACCACGGCGTCGTCCTACGTTTTCAATCTAGCACCTAACTTTCAGGCTGTCAATGGGTAGTTGCGCAAATCAGGTAATATTGCTTATGCTGAAGATACGGCCGAGCGATTGAAATCGCAGCAGCGGCCAGCAAAGTCAGCATTCGCCGACTGAGACCTGAATAACGGGAGAAAGGGTGAGGAATATGAACCAAAGAAAACCGGCCGTTGCAGGCATGTTCTACGATGCAGACCCTAGAGCGCTGACGGAGAGCATAGAAGAATGCTTTCTCGATAGGCTTGGGCCGGGAAGGTTGCCGCAGATTTCGCAGAGCAACAAACGTCGGATACTCGGCCTGGTATCGCCGCATGCCGGATTTATGTACTCGGGCAGCGCTGCCGCATGGGCTTATGACGCCCTAGCAAACGATGGCTTGCCGGATGTAGCCGTCATACTCGGCCCCAACCACCACGGACTAGGCGAAGTCATATCGGTCAGCCTCGCAGAAGAATGGGTAACGCCGCTAGGAACTGTTAAGATCGACCGAGACACCGCAGATGCGATCCTTGCCGCTTCCGAATTCGCCCGTTCAGAGGAGTTAGCCCACTCGCGAGAGCACTCCATAGAGGTGCAACTTCCTTTTATTCAGTATATCGGCGGAGACAAGGTGAGGATTGTGCCGATAGCCATAGCCCATTTGCGACATTCCGACGCACTTCTGGCGCTCCGTGATCTGAGCAAGGCCATAGCAGACGCCATACAAGGCAAAAACGCCGTAGTGATCGCAAGCACCGACTTTACTCACTACGAGCCTCAATTCATTGCCCAAGAGAAGGACGCTGCGGCAATAGAGAAGATACTAGCGCTCGATGCTGAAGGGCTGCTGGAGGTAGTTGATTCAAAATCGATTACCATGTGCGGGGCAGTGGGAACCGCGATAATGATAGCCGCTTGCAAGGCTCTCGGAGCAACATCCGCCCGCAAGCTTGCTTATTATACGTCCGGCAACGTGACCGGAGAGACTAGTCAGGTGGTTGGATACGGCGCAATCAGCGTGGAGCGCGGCAGGGGAAGCTGATATTACGAAAAAACTCTTCGTTACCGCCCTTCGCCGAGAAACTCACGAAGACGTGCAAGGTTATGACGAGCAATTTCATAGTTCGGATCGGCCTTGATTGCCATAAGATAATGCCGTTCCGCTTCCCTGAATCGGCCCATATTTGCCAAAAGAAGCCCAAGGTTGCTATGGGCTTGGGCAAAGCGCGGAGCAATGCTAACGGCTCTATAATAGTGGTACAACGCTTCCTTAGGCCGGCCCAAATCCTCCAGCGCAATAGCAAGGTTATAATGTGGCCAAGCAAAGCGCGGATTAGCCTTGATAGCTTCGCGATAGTAGCGAATGGCTTCGTGGATATCTCCCTGAAAGTAGTAGTCGCAACCTAGGTTGAAATAGGCAGTGGCGTTGTTTGACGTGACTGCAATCGCTCGCTTCCAAAGCGTCATATCGTCGCGCCAGTAGCGGGTCTGCATGTGGGCGGCTATAATAAGAACAACCAAAACACAAATTGCAGAAATAGTTAAAATCGCCGCACGATTTTTTTCACTCAAGCGCGTCAGATCGGTAACACCCCAAGCGATAATGATGAACAGCCCAATCAATGGAATATAAGTATACCGATCGGCCATAGCCTGATTGCCCACTTGGACCAGTCCGATGACGGGAATGAGCGTAACGATATACCACAGCCATCCCACAATCAAGTAAGGATAGCTCCGCGCCAACCGAACAACAACACCTGTGATTGCAATCAGAAGCAGCGCAGCGCCTATAGTTTGCCATACGGGCAGACTCGAGCCAGGATGCGGGTAGAATGCCGCCAGCCCACTCGGAAGAAACATCTTGCCTATATACGCAACGTAGGCCGTCACAGCGTTAGCCACTCGAACGCCGAGAGGAAACACTTCAAGAGTAGCCACCGACCCGCCTCGCTGCTGAGCCACGTATGTAATCACACACGATGCGGCAGATAGAGTAAAGAGCGGCAACTTCTCATATAGATAAGAAAGATAACCCTGCTTACGATTTCTACCCAAGGGCCACCAATCAAGCATCAGAAGCACGAACGGCAACGTTATAAGCATAGGTTTTGCCATCAACCCGAGCGTAAATATCAGCACAACAAGCATGTATCGTCCAATTGTCGGCTTTCTCGCGTATCGAATATAAGCCAGAACTGCAAGCATCCAAAAGAACGTAGAAAGAACATCCTTCCGCTCAGATATCCAAGCAACCGATTCTACATGCAAAGGATGTACAGCAAACAAAGCAGCAACGAATGCACTAGCCCACAACCTTTGCGTCGCCGCTATGAGCACAAATAAAAGAAGTATGCTATTGACCGCGTGAAGGATTAAATTAGTAAGATGGTGCCCTGAGGGATCCAATCCGAACAATTCAACATCGAGCATGTGAGAAATCCAGGTAAGCGGATGCCAATTGCTGGCGTAGGTGCTGGAAAATGCCCACGCAAGGCTTTTATATGTAATGCCGGACTGGACATTAGGGTTTTTAGTGATGTAATCGTCGTCGTCGAAGCCAACAAAACCGAAGTCTGTTGTCTGATGATAGATTGCAACCACCGAGGCTACCAGCAGAACGCATATTATAATAATAATGACGCTTGTTCGGTTGTTATTTGGAATGTCCATGGTTTGTTCGTATTGAATTCGCGTAAACTGAACATCAAGTTTAATGATACCATACGGCGGAAGTTTTGCTGGGCTTCGCCGGGTTAGTTTGGTGAAGGAACGGGAAGTATTTTCACTAAGTGTGCTAACAGGCGGTTTTTGAGTTATCGAAGGTGATGCGATTATGGACATGGAGTTGTTTCACGAACTGCTCGTTGAGATCGAACGAATTCCGGCGACAGATATCCACACGCACATCCGCGCTGACCTACCAGTTGCTCCCAACCTGTCAGAGGTCGTTTTGTGTCCTTATATTCGCGCGGAGCTTGAGACGGCTGGAGTAGGCGAAGACGTTTTCGAGATCGAGGGAATAAAAAAAGGAGTCTCGGAGGCATTCAAACACTTCGAAAAAATAGAGAACACTACCAGCTTCTGGTGCTTGACTCACATCCTTAGGGATCTCTATGGATTAACCGAAAAGCCGCACGAGGCAGATATAGAGTCCCTTTCCAAAGCGGTGGAACAGAACGCTCAGAATCCCAATTGGGTGTCGAACGTATTGGAAAAATCCAACGTATCTGACGTTTTTTTGGTGTGTGACTGGCGCAAGCGGATTCCTGAGATGTCACGGCCATTTTTGCCTACGCTTCGGATAGATAGCCTAATTAACGAAGCGCACAGTTCGGAAACCCTGGACGCTTTGACCGAAGTGACGGGGCAGTCGGTTTATGATGCAAACGAGTTGCGAAAGGCAATAGCGCGGCTGTTTGAATCGGCAAAGGAAGCGGGAACAGTCGCCGCGGCAGTGTCCGTGGAACCAGCGACGGACTTTGTTCCAAGCGACAGGAACGAAGCTGATCGGGTATTGTCGCTAATACTCCTCGGTCAGAAAACCAGCCGTGACGATAGAAAGATGATTCGCTCGTATGTGGCGGACCAAGTGCTGAAAGCCTGCGCAGATCACGAGATGCCGCTGCAACTTATGTTGGGCGTGCGAAAGTTGCGGGAAGGCAATAAGCGCATAGCCGCCTATGAACCCGGAATGATTGCGATGTATGCGGACCTCTTCGCGCGACATTCGGGGGTGAAGTTCGATGTTTTCAGTGCGAGCGAACAAATCAACCACGAGCTTGCAGTGATTGCCAGGTTGTATCCGAACGTATACGTCTCGGGCTACTGGTGGCATCAGATGTTCCCGGAACGCATTCGATCTATGGTGCGCGAGAGAGTACAGATGTTGCCTATGACAAAGAGCTGCGGTTTCTTCTCGGACGCGCGATGCGTCGAATGGCTCTACGGCAGGGCGAAGTTGGCGCGTTGGGAAATAACGTATGCGCTCACAGAATTGGTCGAGCAACATTATATAGAGGAAGGGACGGCGGTCAGAACGGCACGCTGCTACCTGCAGGGGAACCCCGTGCAGATATACTCTTTATCGGCGGATTAGATCGCCGAGCAAACTGATTTCATAATCCTAGGCTGCAAGCCGCATTTTCGTCTGAACCAAGCGGAATATGGCGTCGCGTCCCACAGTGCCCTTCAGGTGACCGTCGTCCATAACCAACAGGCGACAAACCTCCGGCGATGTAAGCTTGGTAACCGCCTCCCAGGCATCTTCGTCTTCTGATATCTTGTAACCGCCGTCGATCTTGTGAGCTATTTGGCCCACTGAAACCATCTCCCAGTCGGACGAAGGCACAGTCCGGACTTCTTCAGCGCCGATTACCCCGATGACGTTTTCGGTATCCGGCTCTACTACCGGATAGCAGGAGTAGTCGTGCTTCAGTAAGTGCTCATCGACAAATTTTCGTATGGATGTGTCGGCCGTGATTACGGGCACATCGGTTGTCATAACTTGCTCCACACGCACTCCGGAAAGCGCGTCACGAATAAGCACCTGTTCATAGCTAGACCTGGCTGCACCCGCGAGAAACCATCCGATGAAAACAAGCCAAAGTCCTCCTACCAGATTGCCTTGGAGCATGCCCAAAATATTCGTGCCCGGCATTCCGACAAATCCGACCGCCATCAGCAGGAACCCAAAACCCTGACCCACGTAGGATGCCCAGCGCGTCGCTTTAGTCAGATTGCCGGTAATGGCCCATATAATCGATCTGAGCACACGCCCGCCGTCGAGCGGAAATCCGGGTAAGAGATTGAACACACCTAAGATCACGTTGATAAATCCGAGATAACTCGACACCGCAACAAACCAGAGCGGCCATCCTAAGTTGCCGGCTGTGATTGCCGCCATGTAGAACACCGCGCCAAGAACGAAACTGGTAATCGGTCCTACCAACGCCATCCAGAATTCTTCGCGCGCCGATGCGGGCTCGTCCGAGGTCTGTGAAATGCCGCCGAAGAGAAAAAGCGTTATTCCCTTAACATCCGCTCCGTAGTATCTTGCAACAATACTATGGCTCAACTCGTGAACAAGCACCGATCCAAACAGGAGCAGCGCCGCCAATACTCCAAGCGCCCAGTTTGTGGTGCGACTGAATCCCGGATACGCAAACGGGAAATAGCCACTCGCAAGCGTGTAGACTACGAGAAAGAAGACGACAAACCAAGACCAGTCTATATTTATATTGAAGCCGAAAACTCGGCCCAGTCTGACACCTCCACCCATTTTAACACTCCTGCGCATTATTGCTAACGCTAATATCTGTTTACCCATCTGAGCGCGTCGAATACAAATAGCCAGAATGAAATTGCATCTTGGCCAAGTATCGTGACGCTATCGTACGCTGAATATCCGAAGGTAAACCAATACGCCGGTAGAAGTATATAAATGCGGAGGCTGATTTTAGGGGAGGGCTCGACGTGAAAGTAAGAAGCTTCTGTTTTGTTTTTGTTATCATAGCGTTGTTGCTTGCGACATATTCCTTTGCTCAGGCTGCCCAGACCGTAATGGGCACTGCGATATCCTCGACAGGCAGAGTAATTACCGTCAAACCCGACGGCGATGGTAAAGTTGTCTTATTAAAACTCCAAAGCGACGCGAACATATTGCGCGGCCAATTGGGCATGGAACTGCGCAAGGCCACTGTGGCTGATATCTCGCCTGGAGATAGAATTGTCGCAGTAGTAAACCAGGACGGGCAAGTGTCGTCAATTAAAGCCTTTTATTCGGTGACCAAAGGAACCCTGTCAATGAGAGAACGAGGCAGGCTGTTCTTCAAAGATGGCAGGTTCATCAAGGTCGCATCCGAAGCGCGAGTGGTTTTTGCTGGCGGTAAGATCGGCAAGCCAGAGGACCTAAAACCCGGAGCGCCATTAATTTGCAGGCTGAATCCAACCACAGAAGAAGCCTGGCTGATCGTCGCTTCCGAGCCTACTAATAATACCAAATCGGTTGCGGCCCCAAAAACAAAAGAGCTTCCGGTTGCACCTGTTGTATTGGCCGCTAAGCCCCAAAATGGCGAAGTTACGACTAAAGTAAAGGGATTTGCCGAATTATCCGCCGTTCCAGCTTATCCCAACGCAAAGCAGGAAGACACATCGGCAGTAAGGCCTGTAATCGAATCGGTCACATACACAGGTCCGTCATCGCTGAAGGCTAGAGATTGGATTCGCGTCGATGTAGTTGGCACGCCAAACGGGAGAGCAATCTGTGAGGTAAAGGGGCTGATCCCGCGAACCGTGATGAAAGAGATCGAACCCGGAAAGTATCGCGCTTCGGTGATGATACCCAGCAACAAATTTGTTCACAATCAGCCGCTGCTGGCACATTTAACCGTTGACGGAGTCGATGCCCCAACCGTTCAAGCAAGCAAGCTAATTACTGTGGAGCCGCCGGTTGCTGAACCTTCTCAGACACCCGCACAGGTTGTTGCAAGCGTTCCAGCTACGGAACCATCGCCTGCGAGCGTTCCCGAACCCACTCCTATTCCAGAGCCAAATCAAGCTGCGCCTCCGGATCCTGCACCACAGCCGCCAGTCGCAACACAACCGCCCGCACCCGAACTGCCGAAGACCAAAGCTCCCGTAGTTCTTACCGCACCGGTGATGGGAACCAGGATTCTCCGAACTCTCCTAATTACCGGCACGGCAGAACCGGAGTCTAGCGTAATAGTTACTGTTAGCTATACCAATGGTTTACAAGGTCTTCTTAACCTGTCTGGACAGGTGTGTTCGCAACTCATCGCCGTCAACAAAGACGGACGATTTCAGGTAGGGCCACTTCCGCTAGAAGGGCCGCTCGCAACAAGGGGATTGATATTCAATGTAAAGGCCTACTATCCAGACTCAGAACAAACGGCATCGGTGGTGAGCGTATTCGGAGATAGGGACTGACCTCGCGTTAAACACGGCCAACTAGTCGCGGCAACAGGTAGCACTTAGTATCCAAAGCCGCCTATCTGACCTGTGGATCTCTACTTGAAGCTCGGTATGATGA
>Ga0272448_1002147_pt1 | contig 25288 bp, 26 predicted proteins | sample YNPCB0191_FD_202220 | JGI IMG/M metagenome (GOLD analysis project Ga0272448, IMG submission 202220) | Hot spring sediment microbial communities from Yellowstone National Park, WY, United States - YNP-CB-019-1 | ecosystem: Environmental > Aquatic > Thermal springs > Hot (42-90C) > Sediment... | reverse complement strand
GGCGCAACATTTATTTCAATTGTATCTGTATCGATAGGGAAAATAAATCTCCACTTGAGATACTGTTCGATAAATTCCGCACAGAAAGAAAGGGCTAATTAACCTTTTGTGCCAATAATAAAAATTTTTCTTGCATTTAATTATAGTTTATGGTAAAAATACTGCGAAGATAAAATTTGCCTTTGTATATATAAGGAGAATTATGCGCAGGCATATAAGTTTTTTAGAGACATCCAGCGCGGTAGTTAAGATGGCTGCCTGGATTTTTTTATTATTTGGTATTATAGGCAGTACTTATATATTTTTGGGTCGTATAGCTGGTAAGACTGCGCTTGAGGGGTTAGTGAATCTCTGTGCATCCATTTTTTTCTTTTTCCTTTTTTATCTCATTGCCAAGATTGCGGACCTTTTAGTTAAAATCATAAATGAGATTCATAAAGGTTAAATACTCCGAAGCTTTTTATCTTAAGGTCTTATGTTTTGGTCTTAAGATAGGGGCGTGGTTTCTTTTGTTCTGCGGGATTTTTGCTGCAGTTGCCTTATCTGGGCTTTTCCCTCAGCTTTTACTTTTGAGCCAGTGGTCAGGGGTTGCGGTTTTGGCCTTTTTTATAACTGTATTTTTGTTTATCAATTTAATCGTGCATATTGCCTGGATGATATTCGACATTAAAAAAAAGGTTTTCTCTGACAATAAGGAGGTGCAATGAAAGCGTGGAGGGTTTTAGTATTTTGTCTGGTGGTAAGTTTAGGAATATTAGGTTGTGATAAGATTCCATTTTTGAAATCGTTGACATCGAAGCCTCGCTCAGCATCGCATTCTAGAGGCGGAACGCCTCCTGTTGGTGAAACCGTTGTTGCCAGGGTAGGTAACTTCTATATCACTGCCAAGGAATTTAATAAAGAGGTTGAGAATTACAATGTCTTGGTAACTGCCCAAGGTGTGCCCCAAAACAAACTGGATACCCGGGATAAAAAAATCTCCTACCTGAGAAATGAGATTGTGCGCAAGTATATCTTATACCAAGAGGCATTAGATAGGGGTATCGATAAGAAACCAGAGGTGATAAAGGATGTGGAGAGGAGTAAAGTCAATATAGTGGTCTCTGAGCTTTTGAAGGAAGAGCTGGATAAGATTCAGGTCTCTTCTCAGGAAGTGGAAGATTTCTATAATCAAAATAAAGAGCTTTTACGAGAACCTGAACAGAGGAGGATCTCTGAGATAGTTACTACCACAGAGGATGAGGCCAAGCAGGTTTATATTGAGCTTTTGCGGGGAGGAGATTTTGCTGCCCTGGCCAGGCAATATTCCAAGTCTGACTCGGCATCGAAAGGAGGGGATTTGGGCTTTATCGAGCTAGAGTTAGACCCCAAAAAAAGAGTCAAGCCGGATAAGTTCTATGAGGTGGCTTTCTCACCGACGTTAGAGGAAGGCAATATCAGTAGTATTTTTAAATTACCCGAAGGTTACTATATAATTAAGGTTACGACTATTAAAAAACCCGAGCCCAAGGCCTTGTCCGAGTTGTGGAATAACATTAAGAATTTAATTTTATTTGAGAAACAACAGAAGGCGATTGCAGATCTGGCAGGTAGACTCGCTGGAGAGATTCAGGTAGAGGTTTACGAGGGAAAGGTAGAGTAGATTAGGATGAAAAAGTATCTGCCCTTAATAGTTTCTGCTATTTTTGGCGTGATTGCTGCCCTTTTGGCCTATAACATGGTTAAAAAGCAGGCCGAAGAGGTCAAGAGCAGGATTATCGAAAACCAGAAGAATTTGTCTACTGTGGTGGTAGCTAAACAAGACATACCTGCTGGAGCAACCATCGCCGAAAATATGGTCGAGGAGATAACAGTAAATACCGCAATGCTGCAGCCGCGGGCAGCCACCAGCATTGATAGGGTAGTAAATAAGGTAACCCTTGCCCCTATTTCCAAGGATGAACAGATACTCCTAAACAAGCTCGCCCTCACTGGCCAGGAGTTATCTTTGTCTGCTAAGGTTCCTCCTGGCAAAAGGGCGATAACTATCCCTGTTGATAATATAGCCTCAGTTGGGGGGATGATTAGACCTGGAGACCATGTGGATATTGTGGGGATTGTTCCTATTCCTATGGTAGGCCCTGATGGAAAACAGGTTAACCAGATGACGTATTTGCCTTTGTTCCAAAATGTCTTGGTTTTAGCCGTTGGTCAGGATTTTGCCAACACCCTGGCTTCGCAGAAACAAGTTACCTCTTCTCCGATAATTACCTTTGCCCTTTCGCCCCAAGAGGCAAATTTAATCGCCTTTGTTCAGGAGCAGGGTAAGATTCGTTTAATTCTGCGTTCGCCCCAAGATGCCCAGATTCAACCAGCGACTCCGGCAACCTGGGATACGCTTTTAAAAACCGTTATGCCACAGGCATTTCAGGAGTCACAGCCTCAAAAAACTGAGCAAAGATCAGGTTCTCGTAGGCAAGTTGAGATTATCAGGGGCTTGGAGCGCGAGGTTAGGGACCTGCCTTAAAAAAGGAGTATTATGGTTGCTTTAAAATTGGCTGTAAGGATAATTTCAATAGTTATTTTTACTTTGTTCGCATTTTCTATCTTGCCAAGCCGCATCTTGGGGATAGAAAGTGGTATAGCTACAGAGACTGAAATACTTAAGATATTTGTGGGAGAGACAAAGGTAGTTTCTACCCGTTCGCCCACGCGTATTATTGTGGCTAATCCCAGTATAGCTGACATTGCTGAGGTCACTAACACCGAAATAAGATTGCAGGGGAAATCTGTTGGAACAACTACCTTGGTCTTCTGGGATGCTTTTGGAGAGCAGTCTTTAAAAATTAGGGTAATCCAAGAGGATGTCCAGGAAATTAAACGCCGGGTGGATAATATGCTGGCTAAGCTTGGCTTACAAGATATAACTACCCAGGCAGAAGAGGAAGAGGGCAAGGTGGTTATTTTAGGCCAGGTTACCAGTGCCACTGATAAAGAAAGGATAAATACTGCCTTGGGGCCACTAAAAGAAAAAACGATAGATTTGGTTCAGCTTAAGGAATCAGAGACAGTTGTAGAGATTGATGTTCAGGTTTTGGAGTTGGATAAGGATGCAAGCAAGGAATTAGGCTTTACCTGGCCCAGTTCTGTGGCTATTGCCACCGATGCCCCAGCTGATGGCAATACCTGGGTATTGGACCCCACAAATACCACTGCGGCAATGAGCCGCTGGTCCACATTTTTTCGCATCAAGCAGTGGAGCCGCACCAATTTTTACTGGCGTCTGGATTTATTGCAACAGGAGGGCAAGGCCAGGATTCTTTCCCGTCCCCGGTTGGCCTGCGTAAGTGGCAAAGAGGCAGAGCTTATGGTAGGAGGTGAAAAACCGGTATTTACTACCTCTACTTCTTCTGAAGGTGGAATATCTTCTACAACCGTAGAGTATAAAGAGTTCGGCATAAAACTTAAGGTTCAGCCTGAGGTTACCGAAGAAGAAAGAATTAAGCTTTCTGTAAAGGTTGAAGTAAGTGAGGTAGGTCAAGTGGAGACTATTGGCTCTACCTCTTCATCTGTTACCAGTATCACTGGTCAGGCCTATCCTTTAATTAAGCGCAATGCCTCTACTGTAGTCTTCGTCAGCGACGGTGAAACCTTGGCAATTGGCGGGTTGATGAAGCAAAAGACGACCGAGGAGCTAAAAAAGTTCCCTTGGTTAGCTGACCTGCCAGTTTTAGGCGCTTTTTTTCGTAAAAAGACTACTACCGAAGGCGGTGGCTTTGGCGAGAGGGGAAATACAGAGCTGTATATAACTATTACTCCGACGATAATTTCCACCAAAACGAGCTCTAAGAAACAAGCTCCTGCGCCTCTGCCCCAAGAGGAGATTTCATCCCCACCAGTTCCTGCGCATCTGCAGAATTATGTTAATGCCATTCGTACCAAGATAAATAACGCAGTCTTCTTTCCCCAGGCAGCATTAGAAGCTGGCTGGGAAGGAAGGGTGATTTTAAACCTTAACCTTACAGCAACCGGAGAACTCAAGGGTATAACCGTGGCAAAGTCTTCGGGGTATAAAATATTAGATGATGCAGCTAAGGAGGCTGCTATCAAGCAGTCACCTTATCCTCCTTTTCCACCACAAGTCAGTTCTCGAGAGTTAACCGTTGATGTCCCGATACTATTTAAAAAGAACTAAATATGTCTGCAAAGACCATAGTTATCTTTAGCACCAAGGGTGGCGTAGGCAAGACCTTTTTGGCCTTAAACCTGGCTGTATCCCTAGCTTATTATTCCCGTAAAAAGGTTGCTTTGTTAGACTTGGATACGCGGGTGGCAGGGGATATGGGCCGTTGGCTCAATGTATCATCAAACAAGTCTTTGTTAGGCCTGATGCGTATCCTCCAAGAGAAACCCAGAGAGGTTGCCTTGAAGGATGGCCTGGCGCATATATTGGAATGGAGTATCGACTTTTTGCCCGTAGTCTTACGGCCACAAGATACGCTACACTTGACCCCTGAGAAACTAAAACCTGTATTTGAGGCGCTTGATCAGGAATACGAATACATTATTATTGACGGAGGAAATGCCTTTACCGAGATTCTTACCCTTGCCTTCAACTTTGCCAATTTAATCCTTATCGTGGTTACCCCTGACTTATTATCGGTATACCAGACTAAATGGGCAGTAGATGTCCTGCAGTCGCTCAAGATTCCTCTTAATATGATAAAATTGCTTCTTAACCGTTCTCAGAGTTTGGGAGGAGTTACCTGGCAGGAGGTTAGGGCTGCCCTTCCTTGTGAGATTATCGGCCGTATTCCTTCTGAAGGCAAGGTAGTAGGGTTATCCCTTAACCGTTGTATACCGGTAGTAGTTGAGAACCCTTCTTCTAAGGTGTCGCAGGCAATAAGACAGTTGGAGAAATTATTGACTACTGATGAAGGCTTATTCTTAAAGAGGATCGACTTTGATCTTACCAAGTCTTCCCAGGATGAAGTTAATGTTTTGGCTAAAGGTGGTGAATTTTGGGAGAAGTTTAAAATAGGTCCTCAGATGCCCTCAGTTGAAGAGTCGGATAAGGAAGAGGATGAAATCATCTCCTTAAAACAACGGATTTATCAACGGCTAATCGAGAAGCTTGATTTGAAGCATATCGAGATAGATATGACTAACCCCCAAAAGGCCAAGCAGTTACGGGAGAAGACTGAACGGGTTATCGCCTTGGCCTTAGCTGAAGAAACAGGTGCCTTTATTGCTTCTAGCGATGTGCGTAAACGCCTGATAAAGGAGATTGCTGATGAGGCATTGGGTCTAGGCCCCCTAGAGGACCTGCTTAGCGACCCGGACATCTCAGACATTATGGTGAATAACAAGAATCAGGTTTATATTGAGCGCTTTGGCAAGATTGAGCTTACTTCTAAAAGATTTATTTCCAATGATCAGGTGCGTCAGGTAATTGAACGGATTATTGCGCCTTTGGGCAGACGTATTGACGAGTCAGCGCCAATGGTTGACGCTCGGCTTCCTGACGGTTCCCGGGTTAATGCGATTATCCCGCCCTTATCCCTGACTGGTCCTACCCTAACCATAAGAAAGTTTGGCTTAGAGCGTTTGTCCATAGATGACCTGTTACGTTTAGGCACCTTAGACCAGACTATGGCTGATTTTCTTAAGGCCTGCGTTATGGGTCGTAAGAATATAGTTATCTCCGGAGGAACAGGCTCAGGAAAAACTACAGTATTAAATGTACTTTCGGCATTTGTCCCGGTAGGAGAACGAATAATTACTATTGAGGATGCTGCTGAGCTAAAATTAAAACAGGAGCACTGGGTTAGACTGGAATCCCGTCTACCGAATATCGAAGGCCGGGGGGCAATTACTACCCGCGACCTTTTCCGTAACGCCTTGAGGATGCGCCCAGATAGGATTATCATTGGTGAATGCCGGGGCGCAGAGACATTGGATATGCTTCAGGCGATGAATACTGGCCACGACGGCTCAATGACTACTATCCATGCTAATTCTACCCACGATGTCTTGGCGCGTATGGATTCTATGATTCTTATGTCCGGGGTAGAGCTGCCGGTAAGGGCTATCCGCGAGATGATTGCCTCGGCAATAAATATTGTAGTTCATACCGCTCGGCTATTTGATGGGACGCGTAAGATTATGCAGATAACCGAGATAACCGGAATGATAGATGATGTCCATGTGGGTTTAAAGGACATCTTTGTCTTTAAGCAGACTGGAATAAATTCGGAAGGCAAGGCCTTTGGCTTTTTTGCCTCCACAGGCCACATCCCCACCTTTTTAGAAGACCTTAAGGTCCGGGGTATTAATATAACTGAAGATATTTTCCGGCCCAAAGAGACTATTAGCTAGTTTTCTATGCGCATTAAAAATCTCACCCGAAATACCATTGTTGCCGAGAAGGTTGAGATTGCCGAAGATTTTTTTCCCCGCACCAGAGGCCTTTTGGGCCGAGATAAGATTGACGAAGGTTTTGCCTTAATTATTACAAGATGTAAACAGATTCATACATTTTTTATGCGCTTTCCCATAGATGTATTGTTTGTGGATAGAGGCAATCGGGTAATAAAGACTATTTCAGCAATGCCGCCTTCTCGTATAAGTGGTTTTTTTTGGGATTCACATCTGGTGATTGAGTTGTCAGCAGGTGTGATTAAAGCTACCCAGACTCAGTCCCAAGACCTTCTTTTCTTCGAACTTTAAACAGGTTAACTAGTTAATTAAATGTCCAATCTGAAAAATTTTTATTGCCAAATTGATTTTAGTGATATAGGATAATCTATTAAGGAGAAGCAATGGGTGTTGTTTATAAGTTGAAGCCAGAGATAGCTCAGTTTATTTTGGAGGAAAAAAGAAAGTCCTCGATTTTAAGTTGCAGGGCATTGGCAAGGCTGGTTGAGGAAAGATTTCAAACTAAGGTTTCCAAATCCAGCATCAACATCTTACTTAAAGAGGCAGGGTTAAGTATGCCTGTGGGAAGGAGGCAAGCCAAGACTACTTTAAAAAAACCCAAAGAAAAGCCTGTTTTTACTGCAAAAGAGGCGATTTTTAAGGCGATAGATAGCGTTTTAGGAGGTAGTCAGTGTTTTAGTCAGGTTATTGGGTCCAAACTTAACTCTTCTAAAACCGAGATTGCCTTGCAAGTTGAAAAGTTGCTTTTTGCTTTTAATAATGCCTCCCAGCCTAATACCAGCGCTGAGGCCTTAGCTACACCAGACTCCTTTTTAAAGCAAGATAGATTCTTAGATTCCCAAAAATTTATTGAACAGCTGGAGGCTATACCTGGAATTTTGGAGGCGTTAAAAGAGGCATTAGCCAAGATTACTTCCTTAGTTCATACCTGGGGGTTAACATCCTCTTCAGGTAAAATTTTTTTTCTTGATTCCTACCAGTATACCCTTTGGGCCAAGGTCAAGCCACCAGTTCAGTTTTCTTTACCCCTGCATTATATTCAAAATCTTACCCAAAATATTTTCCAAAACCAGGGTATCTTGACTCTTCTTATGGCTCCGGGTTATGATTTTTGCCCAAACGAGTTTTTTGATTTTATTTTTTCCTTAGAAGCTGACGACGATTATCTAACTGCTTTGACTTTATTTGATAACCAGCAAAAACAGATATCCCAGATTAATCTTGAGAAAAGAAGATATGGCTTTATCTTTGGGCTGTGGCCTTGGCAGTTTCCTCAACAGCGCCAGGTTCAATTGGTAGGGGATTTTAAAAAGTTCAATTTTGGGCCCTTAAACCAAGAATTCTATGTGGCTGAGGCAAATTTTGAGTTAACTGCTAACAATGTGAAAAATCAAGTTATTGGACTAAAAGGTTGTGCAATTAAAGAAAAAGAGCAAAATGATATAACTATATATTTATTAAGCAATTGGAAACAAAATGACTTCAGTTTGGACATTTTAATTAATACTTATTTTGGACATTTCCCCAATTTTAAATGGATTTTTCAAATTTATAGTAATATAATCGAGAATAATATTCTCAGTTTGGACAAAAATTTTAATGGTTTTTCTTTAAATAAAGAGAATTTTTTAAAAATTAGCCAGATTTGCGAAGCTTATTCACAATTTTGGCAGTATTTTCTTGGGGAAATTTTATTGGCAGGAATCCGAAATAAAGACTTGAATAACGCCACTATTATTAAGGAAATTGAACAATTGAAGGTTGACCTTACTATTCAGGATAAAGACTGGATATTAAGCTTCTTCTTACCTGGCAATTATCCTTTTTTAACTTTCTTTTCCAAGTTCTGCTCTTATTTAAATTCTTTACAGATTCATTTTGAAGACAAAAGGCTTTTTTGGGTTATAGGTTGAGAAAGCGGTTTCTTAAATTGTGCAACCTACCCTTGACGTTGTCCTTTTTTAATGTTATATTTTAAGTGCAGATAGGATTGGAAGGCGGCAGCGAGAAAGGTATATCCACTATTGGAGGTGGTGGATATGCAAAGCCACGGGACGATGCTCGCCGAGAATATATTAGCTAAGGGTCAGCGAGGACGTTAACCGGGTTACCGAAAGCCGTAAATACTTTTGGTAACTCGTTTTTTTTGGAGTTTGTAATGACTTTAAAAATTAATTTTAAAACTAAAAAACAAAAAGCCCAGAGCGCAGTAGAGTATCTTATACTTTTTGCAATTTTAATTTCTGTGTCTATGATTGGGGTTACAAAATTTTTGCCTAAGGTAAGGCAGGCCTTAGGACAGAATGATTATGGTATGCAAAACCAAGGTCTTTTTTATAGGGTAATAACGGCAATGAAATAAGGGAGAAAAAGAGATGTTGAGTATGTTAAGAAGAAAGAGAGTTATCCGAGGCCAGAGCACAATTGAATACGCAATGCTTATTACCTTAGTAGCAGCTGCAGTTGTGGCTATGCAGGTTTATGTGCGAAGGTCCACTGCCGCTGCCCTTAAGGTAATTGAAGAACAGATGAATGCCGAACCAGAATAAAAGGAGGTGAGAGGTATGTCAAAGCAGAAGAGGGCACAGAGCACTTTGGAGTACATCATTGTCTTTACGGTTATTGTAGCCGCAATATTGGTTGTTGCTAACTCAGCGATTAGACAAAAGGTCCAGAGTATGCTTAATCACACTGCTAACCAAACTGAGGAGGCGGTTAAGCACATTAATTTCACAAATTAGAGTTAGTTGTTAAAAAGGATAAAGGAGGTGAAAGGATGTTTGGGTTAAAAACTAAATACGGGCAAAGCACTGCCGAGTATGTAGTTATCTTAGGGGTGGTGGTTAGCGTGGTTGTGGCGATGCAGGTCTATGTTAAAAGGGGACTGCAAGGCAGGATTAAACAGGCCACGGATTATGTGGATAATGCCAAGGATGAAGTTACTGGAGACAGTTGGGTTCCTTCTTTTACTAAAGAGGCGCAGTATGAACCCTATTATGCTACCTCAAGTGTTACTCGCGAGCAAGATAAAAAGCTAAGGAAGACTATGGAGGCAGGAGGCAAGGTTACACGGGCAGTGCAGAGTGAAATTGCTATTGAGGAAGCTGGAGGATACCACGAAACGGCTGCTCCGGTTGAAACTAAAGATATACCAAAACAATAAATCAGGATAAGTAAGCCTGTTTATATTTTGATGCAGTTCGGCTTAAGGAGGTGAATGCGATGCAGGTAAAAAAGTTCCGTTGTAAGGCCCAGGCAACATTAGAATACGCTATTCTTATTGGTGTAATTGTGGCTGGCCTTATTGCGATGCAGGTGTATTTCAAGAGGGGGTTTCAGGGCAAAATTCGGGATAGTGCCGATGAAATAGGTGAGCAGTTTTCTCCAGGCAAGACCCGGGTACACTTGGAAGAAGAATCTATTCCAGCCACTGTTAAGGAAACAACTACTACTGAAGGGGCGACCCGCTCGGAAAATCTAGAAAACCGAATACAGATTAAGTATCCGACGACTTATGAGGAGGTAGCGCCTTTGAATGAAGAAAAGTTGTGGTATGGGGGGGAAAAGAAGAAATAAGGCAGGATGTTATACATAAGGTTGTAGCTTTAATTTTTGAAGGAGGTGAAATCAATGTTGAGGAATAAAGTTAGGGGACAGGCAACTGCTGAATATGTGGTTATTTTGGGTTTGGTAGTAGGGGCAGTTATTGCTATGCAGGTTTATATACGCCGTGGCTTGCAGGCCAGGGTTAAAGAGGCCACAGATTATACTGTTAATCCCGTAGCAGGTAAATTTGAGTTTAACGGCCATCAACAGTACGAGCCCTATTATTTTCATTCTGACATTGAACGTAAACAAGCTAGTCGGGTGATAAAGGATCTGTATACGGATAAAGATGCCCAACAAGGTAGAGGTGTCTATGAGAAGCAAATTGTTAATCAAGCTGCCAATATTACTGGAAGTCAAACCGTTGATTTGGGCAGGGCTCATAATGACAATTAAGATAACAGAGGAAATTAAAAAGAAAGGAGAGAAATGGTGAAAAAAAGATTGGGGGTCAAGGCCCAGACTACCTTAGAATACGCCATTCTTATTGGCGTGGTAGTGGCTGGACTAATTGCGATGCAGATGTACCTTAAAAGGAGTTACCAGGGGAAATTGCGGGAAAGCGCGGATGATTTAGGCGAACAGTTTTCTCCTTCTAATACCAAATACGACTATACCGTAAATACCGGTTCGCGGGTAACAGAAACAGTGCCTAAACCAGGGAAAACTGACACTCAAATACTCAATCAGTACCAGAATATTACAGGCATAGAGAATGTCTCTGATATGGATAAAGAGACCTGGTGGAAGCGGTGGTAGGAAGTAGCTTGAAAAAGGGATAACAAATGTTAGGCCAGAAAATCAAGGCCCAGAGTGTAAGCGAATTTACGATTATCTTAGGGCTGGTAGCTGTAGTCTTTGCTGGTATACAGGTTTATGTGCGCCGGGGGCTACAAGGCAGGCTAAGGCAGGCCTCGGATTATGTGGTTTTGGAGGCAAAGAGCCACCTCACTAAGGAAGAATTGAGCCAGCTCGATAAGCCACAATGGCCACTCGATCTTAACAGCAAGGTTTACAACAGAACCGTTTTTGAGCCTGAGCTTTATCCCTGGACGACTGAAGCAAGATATACTAATGCTACCAGTCAAAGCCGCCAGATTATGTCCGAAGGAGGCCAGATAGAAAAGAGAAATTTTGGTAATGAAGGTCAACCAGGTGATGAAGTTATACAAACAGAGATTAATAAGGTCCCATATTTTTATTAAGCAGGAGGAATAACTTGAGGCAGATTAAGGCACAGAGCATTTTGGAATACAGTATTGTCTTAGGCCTGGTGGCATCTGCTTTATTTCTGATGCAGTTTTATATCCAAGGAGCAATTAAGCAGGTTATCCGTCTCTCAAGTAATCGCCTCGGCAATCCCCAAAAATCCCTGGCTTATTATGAGCCAGCTAAGAACACCTTTGTTTCGGATTTGGGGTCCTATGCTACAGTAGATTCAAGCGGAACTTTGCGATTAGAGGATAAGACAAGTTTTGCCTTATCTTCTTCTTACTTAAGCTGGAATCAAGAAAATGTTTTTAATCCGTTTAATCGCCAAGACAAAGAGGTTGCCTACTACGATATTGAGAATGTGAATCTTAATAATAACTCCGGAGTCTGGGTATTGAAGAATTATACCAAGCAGGAATAAAGGCTTATGTTAGTCCTAAGGAAAAAAGGGCAAACCTTTATGGAGCTAAGCGTGCTTATCGCAGTCATTGCTGCAGCTTTAATTGGTATGGCGGTTTATCTAAAACGGGCTTATCAGGGAAGATTAAGAGCAACCCTGGATACTATTGGCGAGCAATATGCTCCTGATAATTCTTTTTCACAGGTAGAGACTTCGGGTAGACATGAGGTAGCCACCTCGATTCAGCTAGATAAAGATGGGTTCCCCTGGCATATTACAACTAATACTTATTCCTCTAATAGAGAAGGATATGAGGTTTTGCCGAAATATGAAGAAGAAGATTTTTTTAAACCAAAGTAACAGGGACTTATTTATTAAGTTTACCTTTAAGGCGCAGACTACCTTAGAGATAACTACGCTTATTGTTATTGTTGCTGCTGGCATCTGGTTGATGTCAGTGTATATGAAACGGGCTATTCAAGGAAGGATAAGGTCCCAGTGGGAGGTTATGTCTGAGCGTTACTCACCAACCAAAACCGTGTCTTATATTAATAAGTATGTAAATATGACAACCCAAGAAGGCGTGGCGGTGAATGTACTAGAGGATAAGGATATAGGGGAGATAAATATTTCAAACAATGCTCAGTCAAATTACAAAATTTCCGATTCATTTCAAAAAACTATTAATACAACCCAAAAAGTTTACCAAGTTGAAGGTTTTAGTGAAAATGAACCACTCTTTTAAAAATGGGCAGTCCCTTGTGGAGCTGGCAGTATTCTCCTCGGTTATGTTTATGGCTATTGGCGCCTTGGTCAGTTACGCCTTGAATTATAATCAGCTCCAAAGGATAAGTATGCTGGGGGCAATGAGGGCAAGTGAAATTGCCTTGGATGTGGCAGATACCTCGCTTTTGGCAAACGTGGTTTTGATATATGACAAGGCCTTGCCAGATATCTCTAGCACCTTGGGGATGTTTGGTTTTTCAAGGAGAAGGCCACTACAGTTTTCCTTTTCTGTAACTCGTAGCAATGCCCTTTTTTCACAGCCAGAATGGGGCAAGGAAGAAGAGTTGTCTCGCACAGTTTTTGTAATTAATGGAAATAAACGCTACGAATTAACAAACAGTGGTTTTGGAAAGAGAACTTTTGAATACGAGTTAGTTACTAGTATCCAGCCGGGGAGCTCTGTCCCTACCACAATAAAAAGATACAAGACCCCCAAAGGAAATAACTTTAAGCACAAACAGTGGCGCGATGGTTGGTGGATGAATACCCATTTTGCCAATAAGGAGACAGATGTTGATTTCCCCTATGCTTGGCAGTGGATTGAGAGTGATGGTACAATCGAAAATCAGGTCGTTAATCTTTCTTCCTGGGATATCGATGACGATAATGAAGAGGAATCGATATTGAATATTATTAACCAGACAACCCAGGATGCCTCAGGTAGGGTTATCGTTCTTCCTTACGATGAAATTCAATACACAGACAATTCCTTGGGGATGCTGGATTCTTCTGAATCTTGTCCTCAGGAGCTTAGCTCTGGCTTTATTAGCCAATTTTATGAAGAGACTAATCAGGAAGGTACAATTTATAACGAACAGAAAAAAAACCAATATTTAACTCTTACATATCAGTGGCGTAACCAGCAATTAATTGAGCGTTATCTACGTCTGAATTGGCGCTTGACGAAAGGTTCACCTGCCTATAATAATCTCACGCAGCAGATAAGGCAAAATAACCCTGGCTGCAATTATGATGCAGACTGTTCTTGTAGCCCTAACTTACCTCGTAGCTGCGATTGCATTGGGACTAAGGATGATGTGGTAAAGGGGCTTTTAAATCTCTACCAGAAAGAGCCATATGATATTTACGAAGAGGTTAAAGAAGGGAGATTTCTTTATGAAGATATCGAACTACCTAATGGCGAAATTTTAGAAGATGGCAGATTGTATGTACAAGCAAAATCAAATGACCCTAATAAACCTAATAAAAGCCAAGCGACGATTACTAGGAAGGTGCCTTTGATCTCTGGTAATTACTTTCTTATTATAAGGAGTAAATATGAAGGTGTTCCTTACAGCAAGATTTTTGATTGGACAAGGGAAAATAAAAAATAAGGCCCAGTCCACCCTGGAGCTGACCCTTTCTTTTATAGTGGTGGTTATGCTATTGTCCGGCTCTATCAAGGTAATGCTTTGGGGTGTTAATTCTCTGGTAGGCAGGCATAATGCGTATATTAGTTATCTGAATGACGCCAGCCGTAATGGTAGAATGCAGGAGAATTTTTATGTTCCGAAGAAGATTTCCTTGGTTGAAGAGGTTGAGAATGTCCCAGTAGAAGATTTTGGCCAGGAGGTTGATGAAGGGGTTGTAAGGTTGTTGCTGGGGAAACTGGAGGGTGTAACAGGCTTGGCAGGAAATAGGGATGGCAATTTTTACCGGGATTTATTCTATAATAATAACATTAAACTACGCAAGGTTTATTTAGACGACAACACCCTTGGTTTATATGACCCAGGGGATAATATTATTTATATTGATAGGAATTTTTTTGATAGTGCGCCTGACTCTTCTATTTTAGCTACTATTGTCCATGAGCTTACCCATGTTGATTATTATCTTAATCCCCAATACTGGAAGGACTATACCCTCAAACAACATCCCGAACTAACCCCGGATGAAATCCACATACCTGGTAATTCTATTGACCAGGAATACAATGCATTTAAAAATGCGGTTGAGGCCTACAGGCAGTTAAAAGAGGATGGCGAAGAAGATCTGCGAATGGATTATTTTTGTGCTATAATTGAACAAGGCGAGGATTACGCCAAGGCAGAGATAGTCAAATTTTATAACGAGCTTCCACAATACTAAAGGAAAGGAAAGATGCTTAGGCAGCTGAATAGTTTTATATTTTTAATCTTGGTAATTGGCGCTATTGGGCATCTGGGGTGTTTGCGTGACAATGTTCTTTATAAGAATTTTCAAAGCGTGAATGCGCCGATAAAAGTAAGTATGGCCTATCCTGATGGCTGGGGTTTTAACGAGGACAAGGGTAAGGATTACTGGCAGGTGGTGTTTTATGAGCCAAGGAAGAAAAATGTGGTTTTTAATCCTGCTATAGTAGTTACTTTTTACTCCCGTCCGGATACGCCCTCGAAAGCCAAAGAGCAACTTATCCGTAACAGGATGAAATTTGATGAGTTTGAGGTTTTGAATATGGGCAGGCGTAAGGTAAATGCCTTTCTGGCTGAGCAGATAGTTTTCACCTACAAGACTGTTGGCCGGCTGTATATTTATGACCCTAAGCCAGTTTTACCTATTAAGGTAAAAGAAAAGGTCCTGCTTTTTCGGGCAGGGGAATGGCTTGTTTCAGCGCGGTATGAGAATGTCTTTAAGGATTTTAGTCGGTTTGAGGGAGTTTTTAGTTATCTTTTGACCACGCTTAAAATTGGCAGTTGAAAAGAAAGGGATTAAATGGGTGTTAATCCAAAAGATACTAATTTTTCTTCTCAAAAAGCTACCCAAAAAGGCCAGGCAGCTGTCTTGATTATTCTTTTTTTAGCAGTTGTGGTACTCTGCGCCGCAGTTTTGGTTAATATCTCTTCTGTTGCTATGAAAAAGGCCGCAGTGGCTAATACTGCAGCTGGCGCTGCCTTGCAACTTGCTTCAAGCGTTGGTAGTTATGCCCGGGTTTTGGCTGTACAGGGATTTTGTGGCGGAAATTGGAATTGTACAAAATCTAAGAAATGCAAGACGAATTGGCTGGCGATAGCTATGGTAATAGTTTCCTGTGTTGCAGGCGCGCTTGGAGGATTGGCAGCTGCAGGTGCTATTGCTGTATCTACTACAGTTACTGTCGGGGCAATAGCAGTGGCTGCAATCAGTGTTGTTTCGCTCACCTTAAAACTTGGGGTTTTTGACCCAAAGATGTATTCATCAATGAATCGCGCCTTTAGTAAAATGTCTGAGCAACAACGTCTTGCTGAAGGAGCAATTTTTTATGCCATTTCTAAACTGGTTGATGACCCAGGGATGGTTGTAGATTTATATGATTTAAATATGGATGGTAAATACGGCTTCAAGAAAGAAGAGACTATCCCTGGTTCAAGGGCATGGCAGCGTAAGAAAGACACCCAAGGTAGAGATATACCCGAAGATATCATACCCCGTTTTTATTATAAATATATGCTGCGGTCACTTTATCTATCTGAGAAAGGAAAATATGCACCACCGCCACCTGGTTATCAGGCTGGTTACCAGGATAATTTGAGTCAGATTATCAAGGAGTTCCTACCGGAATTAAAGAAATTCTGGGAGGCAAGCCGCAGGATGTCAGCAAAAATAGGCGATTTGCCAAATGGTGACAAATGCAAAATTCTATTCCCTAATGACCCTCTTGCCCGCTATTCTAATTGTGTGCCTGATTCCTCTTTGATTACTGCTGATGAGATAGGTAGCAAATATTTTGACAGCATCAGGTCTTATGGTTCTTCTCTTTGTGAACTGGACCGTTGGAAAGGCAGTCTTTATTTTCTTTTTTCCTTTTTGGGGACGATTAAAAATTATCCCAAAGTAGTTGACCCTCAAAGCGGAATAATTTACTTCTCGCGGAATGAGCCCCTTTATCAATTAGGATACCATTTAGGTTCAGATGGCAAACCTATCAATCGCTGGACTGCGGGTATAGAATTAGGAGATAGTTATCTTGAGAATTGTGAAGAAGATAGTTGTTTTGATTATGGCGCAACTTCAATGTTCAAATCTGAAAAAAACGACGAGTTGGACGCCTTTGCCTACAGCTTGGACCAGTTTAACCATGTGCCAAAGGACGAAGATGATTTTGTTGGTTTTGCCACCCTTATGTTAAATCCTGAGGTCAAGGTTACATTAGAAGACATAGGCACAGGTGGTAGTAGTGATAGCGGTAGTGGTGGTAGCAGTGGTGGTAGTTATGGCGGAGGTATGCCTGGCCGGCTCAAGATACAATTGAAAGATATTGCTATTCGTCCGCAAGCCGGGCTTTTAAGTTCAACCACAACTACTACACTTTATAACGCACTGACTGGCCAGGAGATGAGTGATTATATGCGCACGCGCTTCTTTGAGGAGTGGTGGTATAAGGAACTTTATTCCCGTTGCGCCAATATCCAAGACACCGAAGCCTGTTTTGACGGTAAGACTATTTGCGCTGAGGCTTGTGATTCTGAGGATAACTGTGAGCCTGACTTAGAGGATTATTATGATATTATTGGCGGTCCAGAATCAACTGATAAAATTCAGGATGATCCCCAGACTCCCTATTTTAAGGAGAGTAGCTGGTATGATAGGATAAATGAGTGGATTGGGTGGCTGGAAGAAGTGAAAAAAGATATTAGTAATGCAGCCAAGAGTCTTCCTGAGGATGCCTGGAATTGCGATAACCCCGGTGCTAGAGAGCTGCACCGGGGCAGTTTCCTTTGCGGTTCACCTTGTACTAAACATGAAAATGATTGGGATAAGCGGGGATGCTGGCTCTGTCGTTTTTGGTATTTAGTCGATAGTGCCATTACTGAACTTAAAAATTTTAAGAAAGCAATTGAGGACTTCCGTCAAGCAGTAAGAGATTTAAGGGATAGCTATGAGGCCTTGCAGTGTGGCCCAAGATTGACAGGCAACCAGGATTATCTACTATATGATAAAAATAGCCCGGAGTATGTTTGGGATGACAGCCGTGGTAGGCATAGCGTTAAAGTCAGCGTTCAATTTGATATGCCCCGTTATCGCTCTTATAGCAAAGATTTAGGGTTTACCCGCTGCGTTGAGGTAAAACACGCTACGGGAGACGTTAGCGTAACAGTTACGCGCACAGATTTAGATAAAAGTAAGGGGGGCTTTTTCTGGAGTTGGCTCAATCCCGCGAGGATAAGTTATACTGCTAAAGCCAGTTATTCATTTAAGCCTTATAAAGACTCTATGCCGAAGTTAAAATCTATTAAAAAAAATTAAGTATTTTTATTAGGAGTAAGGAGTGGTTTTTAAAAAAGGTTTTACTTTTTTAGAGTATGTGGTATTGATAATAATGGTGATTGCCGCTTTTTTGGCAATGCAGATTTTTATGAAAAGGACGCTTATGGGTAAATGGAAGGATGCAGCCGATTCCTTTGGGTTTGGCCGGCAGTATTAATTAATCAGGAGGGGTAATGGCTTTAGAAATAGCAATTCTATTTACTGTTTTTATCTCCATTTTTTTCTTAGGGCAATGGCTTTCTCCTTTTCTGGAGAAGATATTGTCTCGCTGGCAGGCCAAGCGCCTGGAGGAGTTTGGTCCTCGGCTGAGCGAGATGTTTATTGATGTGCCTTTTTCCAAACTTATGCTTATAGACACAATTGTTCCTTTGGTGACAGCGGGATTGGGTTTTGTCTTGACTAATAGTTGGATAGTTGCCTTAGTTTTAGCTGGCCTTGGGGTTATTACCCCTTATCTTGTTATAAGGTATTTAGAAAAAATGCGCCGGGTTAAATTTACTAACCAACTCATTGATGGTCTGATGATAATCTCTTCTTCGCTAAAAGCGGGCTTAAGCCTCCCTCAGGCCTTCGAGGCCTTAGCCGAGGAGATGACTCCGCCCATTAGCCAGGAGTTTACCCTGGTTTTGCGCCAATTGCAGATGGGGGTAACTTTAGAAACGGCACTATACAACTTAAAGAATCGGATGCGGGTACCGGAGTTAGATATGGCAGTGACCTCCATACTGGTGGCACGGGAAACAGGCGGAAGCCTTACCGATATCCTGACCCAGGTGTCTAATACTATTCGGGAACGCAATCGTCTCAATAGCAGGGTGAATGCCTTGACTATCCAGGCCAGGTTACAAGGGTTAATCATGTCAGTCTTGCCGATTCTTTTTGGTTTATTTGTTTACCAAACAGACAAGCACTTTTTTGACATATTTATCAATGACGAAGTAGGAAGGATGTTTTTGATCTACGCCGTAATTTCGGAAATATTAGGCATATTTTTTATCCGTAAGTTCAGTATCATTGACATATAGCCTAAAAGGAGGTCAGATTGATACCCGTTTTAATAGGCCTATTAACAATGGTAAGCTTTTATCTGATTTTTTATCAGTTTAAATTGGTCCAGCTCCATTCGCAAAAGGCGCATCTACCTTCCAACATACTTAAAAATGACCTTAACGAAATTGAATTGCCTTTGAAAAACGAATCTCCCCTGGAAAAGATGAAAAAAAGTTGGCTGCCATTTACCAATAAATTGAAGGTCTACGATTCCAAGATTAAGGCCCAAGGTATCAGGCGTAGATTAGTTAAGGCCGGTTCTCCTATGGGGGTGGTGGAGTTTTTGGCCTTTAAGATTTTGGCAATGGTTTCCCTGCCTATTATTGGGGCTTTATTTTTGACCTCTTTCCTTTCAATGACTCTAATTATTTTAGGCGGTTTGGCAATAGGTTTTATCCTGCCGGATATATGGCTGAGCCGTAAGATTTCCCGGCGCCAGATGCATATCCGGCGCGACCTGCCTAATATAATTGATCTTTTGAATCTATGTGTCAGTGGTGGCTTGGATTTTATGTTGGCAGTTAATCGGGTAATCAAGGACCTGCCTCCTTGTGACCTTACAAAAGAGCTTGCTGAGGTGTATCGCGAGACTCATATGGGCAAGACTAGGCGTGAGGCACTGAAGAATTTTGCCTCAAGGGTAGATACCCCTGAGGTCTATTCTTTTGTGCGAACCCTTATTCAAGCGGAAAGGATGGGAACACCAATAAGTGATGCCTTAAAAGTTCAGTCAGAAGAGATTAGAATTAGGCGTTTTCAACGCGGTGAGGCCTTGGCCTTAAAGGCGCCAATAAAATTACTCTTTCCCCTATTCGCCTTTATCTTACCCACTGTTTTGATAATAGTAGGAGGGCCAATAATTTTGCAATTTATGCGCACAAAAATAGGATTTTAGTTGGTTAATGTCCACTCTGGACAAAAAAATGTCCAATCTGACAAAAGGAATAAAAAATTCGTCCTACATTGCTGCCAAAATAGCTCATTTCTTATTTTAATTAATTAACCCGGCTTAAAATCAATACATCTTGTTATAAATGCCATTTGGTCAGATTTTACCTTCCCTTACATTTCAATTAGGCCTAAAAACCAGGTAGCTGCTAAGTAAATTTCTGGGGGCTTTAAGATGACAATTTTTTCAAAATTCTAACCCTTTCAATTTGCAAAGGTTTTACCTCTATTAAAAAGAAAACGCTATCTTTAGTTACATTTTTTTTCTTGACATTTTATAATTTTATATGCTATACTTTGGGTGGAAAGAGAGATAGAGGTACGAAAGGGTGAACCTGTTGTGAGACAGGGGAACAAAGCCACGGGTCTTAAGCAAGTCCTAAGAAAAAATAGGGCAAGTTAAAAGATAGCCGGGTTGCCGAATACCGAAAGTGTTCGTTGGGAAATCCCGACGAGAAAAGCGGTTTTGACAACCCGGCTTTTAATTTTAGGGCATTAGTAAAAAGTTTGAGAAATATTTAAAAATAAGATATGCAAAGCGCAAAGCAAAGCGTTATAAAAGAAAAATTTGGGGAAAGGGGAAGGTGTAAGATTTTTATTTTTAATTTAGGTAGATTAAAATTGGTGCCGGCAAAAAAAATATTAGCCAAAATTTTTATACTCCTTTTTCTAGGAGTATTTTTATTTAATCAGGTAGCTTATGCCCGCTATTTTACCCAGAGCCATATTTTGGATGATTTTTTTAAAGACGATGGCCCCCAGGCAGTAGTTTACGGTATTACTTCTATTGCCAGTATTTTTTTACCTGCTGCTGGAGTTCAGTTTTTAGGGGTATCCCCACAAGCAGCCCAGACTGGGATAATAATTTCTTCAGCTATAAATATTGGCACGCAGATTGCAGTAGCAGCTGGTGCTGACCCTACTGCAGCTCAGATTACAGGAGGAGTAATAGGAGGAATTGCTTCTGGAGTATCTGGCGTGGTTAACTTGGGTACGAGTTTAACAACTTCGCAAATCGTAGGAACAATTGCCTTACATACTGCAGTTTGGAGCGCTCAACCAGTGGTTACAACCCTTCTTGTTGATAAAATGGACCCGGCATTACTCAATTTGTGTGGTATGGCAGCTGGAATGGCTACCCAGATTGTGGGCGCGAAAATTTATAATAGTTTGAGCTCAGAAAACTTGTCCATTAACCCTACCGATTTGACCTTTAGCACTAACTTAAAAAACGCCAATTATCTGAATGCAATCTTGCAAAGCCTTCCGGGCTTGGCCCTTTCTACGGGTTTAAGTTATGCTGCCTCTGCAGGCTTAGGCGATGATGCCCAACAGCCCTGGGGTGCATCTTTAGTTGATTTTGCTGGAAACTTAGGGGTGTTTTTGGGAAATTATATGGGAGGTAAGGTTTCTAAGTTGAGTAAAGATAATTCTATTAACAGCCAAAAATCTTCTGAAGAGGAAATTCCGTTGTCTCCTCATCAACAACTCAGACATATTTTAAATAAAAAATCTAATTCAGCTGTGGGGTTTGGCGCACAGTTCAGCAAATTTTTATTATCTTCTTTAGGAAGGTTTGCAGTGAAGACGGGTTTTGGTTATGCCAATGAGGCAGTAAGTAAGCAGTTACAAGACAATGAGTGGGCCTTGCCGATAACCTTTACCTTGCATACAGCTGAAGGATTTGCTTCTTTGGCAGCCTCAAGTGGTATGCGCCTGCTTTATGATAAAATTAACCCCGAGGCCTTTGGTTATTTGCGCCAGGCAACTTTCAAAGATATTTTTACGGATTCTTTGGGAAATGCAGTTTATAACATTTTACCCCTTTATGACCCAAAAATAGAAAGAGGTTCAACGCCTGAGGAAAGGTTTGCTGGTAACCTTTACCATTACCAGCGGTATATCAAAGATATGTTGGTTTATTCCACCAATATGCCTGCCCAGATCTCTGAGCAGATGGAGAATGCCTTGAAGAATATGGATGAGACCTACCGACAGCTGGTATTGGCAGTTTATCTTAACCGGGCGCAAGGTATGCCTTCAACTGGTTATAACTCTTTGAATTCGGCAAGCCAGCTCTCTTCATTTGGTGCGATGAGTTTAGGCGATGCAATGGGCGGCTTGGCTTATAATCAGGTTGTGGGCAAAGATTCTCCTAATCGGATAGTAAACGGCATAATTGCCGAAATCAGAACTGTATCTACCAAGGAGAATAAGTCAAGCACTGCTAAAACCGGCAAACCTTCATCTTCTACCGAATCCCAATCGCCTATCCCCGAAAAGATGACCATCGAGATTACTCCGCGTTATCGCGAGATGAGTAAGGCAGAGGCTGAGGAATTAGTTTTTAGAAAAAGATACATTCAGGATAAAGCTCCTGGTTTATTAAATGTATTAGAGAAAACCCAAAGCCTATTAAATGAAATAGCAAGTTTAAATATTAGAATTAAATTTTTAGAAAAAGATGATATGTCGTACAGCGCAGCTCAGCTGAGAGAAGATTTAAATCAGCGTAAGAAAGAACTAGAAGAGCTTAATAGCAGACTTTCTTTGTTTAATGGTAAAAAAGAGCTCAAAGAAGATAAGAAAGAGTTTTTAAAGGATTCTTCAATTGTTAACAAGAAGATTCTGGAAGATGAAAAAATTAGGCAGGCACTAGTTAATCATCCGATTTTAATAGAGATTGACACTAAAGAAATATTAGAAGGTTCTCAAAATCAAAGTGGACCTTCAACATCAAGCCCGAATGTAGGGGTAAGCTATGATTACAGGCCTCCGAGTTCTGGCGAGAATAATTTAGGGGTTAGATATGATTATGTAGCTCCCAGGTATCCTGAGGCTACAAGTTTAGATAGGGAAGGTAAATAGATTAAAGGAAAAAGATGTTGCTGAGAGCAAAAGAAACAAAACCACAAGCTCAATTTGAGGCCAAAACAAGGCCTGAGCCCAAATTCAAATCCAGTTTTAAATCCTGGATTAGGGTGGTTGCCTTTTTGCTGGTGGTGGTATTTTTACCAGAGCAGGTAGCCCAGGCAATAGAGTATGATTGGCGTATCCTCTGGAATATGCCTCAAGCACCTTTAGCTACTCCAGCAGGAATTGTTTCTAATCTCAAGCCTGAGATAGATATACCCCTTACAGTAAAGAATATATTAAAAGGTATAGCGGGAAAACCCATAACCTCCCTGAGAATCTCACCTGAGTTAACTATTGAGCTGGATAAACCTCTAACTATTTCTAACCGCAGGATAGAAGAGCTATATAATTGGTTAAAAGGTAAAACCTGTGGTTCCAAGGCATTATATGATTTCCTGCAATTTAAAGGTATAGCAGTTCAGGAGCAGGATATTGCTGTAATGGCTTTGACAGTGGACATTTTAAATGAGGTAGTTAAGCCTAAAGGTGACCCTAAAATAATTAAAAACTCACTTTTTGCCTTAGCTAAGACTTCAGAGTTTTTTGGAGTTAAGCTTTTTCCAGTAAAAATGTCCAAACTGAATCCAGAATTTACTCCTCTGATTGGACATTTAAAAGGAGACCATTATGTTTTGGTAACTCGCTTAGATGGAGAAAAGGTATATTTTAGCGATAATCATAAAGAAGAATTTTTACCTAAAGATTTATTTTTAAAGAAGTTTTCTGGCTATGCGTTAGTAGCGAATTTTAAGGATTCTTCTGAATTGGCCTTATTAGAGGAAAAAGAGGCCAAAGAGGTTTTAGGTGCGCAATTGGATGATTGGTCATCTTCTTATGATTATGGCGACTTCAATTACGATAATAGCTTTGGAGTTATGGATTATAATAGTTATGATAGTCGATACAGTGTAAGCTATAATTACAACCCCCAGAATTACAATTACTATGGCAATTATAACTATAATACTTTTAACTACGAGCCTCCTAATTATGTAGTGGACTGGAACAACCCCAGCGCAGTAAATGATTGGAACAGGTATAATCCCACGCAGCAGTATTATCCTGATTCGCTGGCGAATAATTATAATACGCACTCACCTCAGAATTACAATCCAATAGTTAGCGCAGCTAATTCTTTATTTAGTTACGAGCCTCAAACAATTAGTTCTTTTTCTTCCCAGAATTCCTTACTAAATCCTCTTCCTACCTCCTCAACAATATTAGCTCCGGATTTTTATGGCGAAGTTAATAATTATGGCGCCTATAATAATGGAGCTTCATTTTTGGATTCTTTTAATTATGACAGCGTCTTTAGCTCAAGATTTAATCAGGAGTATAGACAAAACGTCTCCCAATCAGGGAATAGTCGTGTAGCCAGAGAAATAGGGCCAGTAGTTATTTATAAACCTATAACCGCGGGTAAATATGGAGTTATTTTTGGCGAGACTGCCATTGACCCAACTTTTAATACCATAGGAGAAGTCAGGCAATTAAAAAACAATTTGTGGGCAATCAGTAGCGACTTGGGTAATACAAAGGCGTTAACATTTTTTAGTGAGAATAAAAATTCTTTAACTAATACAAGCGTAGTTGTTTGCGAGAGTTTCTGGGAGTCGCGTACAACCGGCCAACCCCAGCGTTACATTGGTTTAGGAAGCCTTAATGGCTCTTATGTATTTGGCAAAGATGATATAATTATAAACGCAGGCACATTTAGCCAGTTAACTCATACTTACAATGGGCAATCCGTAACTTTAAAAAACGGGGTTATTTTTGCTATTGCAAGCTATCAGCTAAGCCCATTATCTAATCTTCTTTGGGGCTACAAAGGTAATTCTGAGAAAGAGGTTATTGTTCCTTTAAACCAGGCAGGATTTGAAAATTCATACCTTTCTCTTTATAATCTGCACAAATTTCACCAGTTAGGCAACCATGCCCAAGTTCAGTTAGACCAGACTGCGCGCAAGGAACTAAGTGCACTATCACAAGACCTGACTGATAAAGATTCTTCTTCCAGCGTTAACTTCAATCCTTTTGCCCCACCACCACCCGTCTCTAATCTTAAGGGGAATTTTATTCTCAGTGCTGGGGGCCAGCTCACCTTTTTGCAAGAAGCCAGTTATAACCAAGTATCTTCAAGCCCTGTCTGGCAAAGCGAGTGGGTATTTGCCTCGCAGGCCAGGGGTTCGGAGTATAAAAATATAGGAGAAAAATGGGATTCTGCTCCGGCAAATCCTTATATAGGCATACTCAAAGATGCAACTATTACTATTCAGCCCTTTGGAAGTAATATTGACGGGAATAAGTTGTTAACAAGACTAAACGTAAACAGCGGCTTGTTTGTAACCCGGGATCCTAATGATTCTGATGGCAAGGTTTGCTATCGGAATTGGCTGGAGGGGAAAAACTACGAATACAACCCTAAGGAGGTTATTGATCAGGCTAATCAGATTATTTCTGAGGCAAATAAGTCTAGACCGGATGACAATAAGATTAAGTTATTAAACATTGGAGACTACAACTATTTTCCTTTAAATAAGCCAGAATTGGTAAAAGATGCTATCTTGGCTCCTGCGAATCACTATGTTAATAAGGGCCAGGGCTCTACTTCTACTGGAGGCGACTTTGGTAGTTCTCCCAGGATATTTGGCCTGGATATGTTAAGCGCTTATAAGGTGGAGAAGGTAAATGCTGGCACTCCTCAGGAGCAATTAAAGCTAATCTCAG